>Ga0115002_10002056_pt1 | contig 26638 bp, 21 predicted proteins | sample ArcticOcean_MG_C_8_FD_89576 | JGI IMG/M metagenome (GOLD analysis project Ga0115002, IMG submission 89576) | Marine microbial communities from western Arctic Ocean - ArcticOcean_MG_CB11_86 | ecosystem: Environmental > Aquatic > Marine > Oceanic | place: Arctic Ocean: Canada Basin | collected... | reverse complement strand
CCTGAGAACTTTTATTGGTTCTTGAAAGAGTGCGAATGGCGCTTCAACTCAGGAGGCCATCAAAAGCTTCTCAAGCAGCTTAAACACTGGTATAAATCAACTAAACACTAACCTTAGCTAGGATAGTCCCAAATAAAGAGTGGTTTCCTAAGGTTGGTTATCATAAAGCCGATATGGCTGAAACTTTGCAAGTGAGTCAACGTTCGAGCCTACAATCGAACTGCGTTAAATAGTACTATTCGTGTATGGGATGAGCTATTGTTCGCTCAACCCAAAATAGTGAATCCCGTCAGAAAGTATTTTCGATACCAGTTCGACATAATCGACAATCACCACAGCTAAGGACACCGGTCCCACCATAAATAATTGATCCCCGTCTCCCGATCTCACCTCTAGCCCATCAGTTTCAAGGCAGAATCGACCGATGCATTTTCATGCACAATTTCACGTAGAGCTGCCGCAACAGTTGGTGGATGCGGATGTTGCCAAACATTTCTCCCAACAGCTATTCCGCTAGCGCCGCCATCTATTGCGTTTTTAACCATCGTGAGCAAGGCCTCGTCATCGCCCATAGCTGCCCCGCCCAACACGACTACGGGCACCATGGTCGCGTCTACGATCTTTTTAAAATCATCGACGGTCGCTCCGGTAGGAAAAACGGTTTTAACAACATCAGCTCCCAATTCGGCTGCAAACCGAGCTGCGTAGGCAACATTCTCAATGGTGTAATCGTCAGGCCGACCAATGCCAATGGGAAGTGACTCTATAATTACAGGAAGTCCAAACTCCTCACATTCCGAAATGAGGGCCGTACATTCGCGGGCGTTTGCTGCTTCCTCAGGATGGTGCAAATAAAACATATTCATCACCGCCTGAGCCCCTGCACTTGCCGCATCTTCTGCGGTAAAAATCCTCGCAGGTCCGGGGTCAGGATTACCAGGCAGAGCCGGCTTATATACATCCGTTCGCAAGCAAACACCCTTGCCGGATAATTGCTCGCGGCAGTGGCGGGCCAATCCAAGATTCACCACAAATCCATCGACCCAATCTCTAACTGACTCGATCAGCTCCCCTGGCGGTGCCATATCAGATACCGGAATGGCGGTGCCATGATCGAGGGGTAAGATGACCGTGCGGCCGTCTTCTTGGAAAAATGAGTTAAGGTAATCGGTCTTGGTCATAGGAATGAAATTATTTTGGAGCAGGAGGATTAATATAAGTCAACTTGGTTGGGTCATCAATCTGCGGTGCTGTGGCAGCCAATTCCAAAAGCTGCTGTACTACTTCAGGATGTCCAGCCGCAAGATTCGTCGTTTCGCCAATGTCACTTTCCAGATCATAGAGCTCAATCATCCCAGAGGGGCGTTCATCTACATAACCACGAAAGACCTTGAGATCCGGCATTACCAACTTCCACTTACCTTGCCGCACACATTGGAACTCTTCGCGACAATAATAAAACAGGTGGTCCCGTGCCCCCTCCTCATTCTTTCCCAAGATTAAATCGGTTTGATCAAAACCATCGATAGGTCGATCATCCGGAACTTTAAAACCAGCCAGATTTGCGAAAGTAGGCAAAAGATCCAGGCTGCTCACAATCGCATTGATCTCCTTCCCTGCGGGAATGTGGCCGGACCACCGCATGATGGCAGGAACGCGAAGTCCTCCTTCGTAGGTCGATCCCTTTGCAGCACGAAGAGGACCTGAAGTACCCCAGCCGATTTGACCATTATGTTTCTTAAGGAGAACATCCTCGAAATTACTCCAAGGGCCATTATCGGATGTGAAAATCACAAGCGTATCATCACGTAGTCCCAGCTCGTCGATGACGTCCAACAAACGCCCTGTATGGTAGTCCAATTCTTCGATGGTATCGTCGTATAGATTGCCACCGGACTTTCCCTTGAACTCCGGTGAAGCATCAATGATCGAATGGACCATGGTATGCGAAAGATATAAGAGAAATGGATCCTCCTTGTTTTCGTTCAACCAATCGATTCCTTTGTCGGTATAAAGCTTGGTCAATGATCCCATGTCGTCAGTACCACCAGCAGCTTCGTTGTTTTCATGGAAGGTGACCTTGCCACTGTCATTCGCTCCGAGAGGCCCGAAGTAATAATAAAAGCCTTGATTATCTGGCATGCGCTCAATGAACGGTCGTCGATTGGAAACATCCCACTTACCGATACAAGCTGTGCTATAACCAACATCCTGCATTAATTCTGCAAAGGTGATTTCGCTTTCAGGCATACTCCAAGCAAGGCTACGAACGGGATAACGAGCTGTTAGCAATGCGGATCTTGAAGGTCCACATACCGGCTGAACATAGAAATCTGTAAATCGCACACCATCGGCCGCGAGTTTATCCAGGTTGGGTGAATGAATACTAGTTGATCCATAACAGCTAAAATCCCCATACCCTTGATCATCCGTGAAGATAATCACGATATTCGGCCGGGCGCTCTTTTTGGAACATCCTGAAAAGAATAATAGAAAGGGAACGCTCAGCAGAAAAAAGAAGATCGAACGCAACAAAGCGTGTGGGTTTTTATATTCAGGGGTAGTCATGCATAACATCTATTGCATAAGCTATAGGAACGACCAGAATTTATCCGAAGTGGATGCCACTGCTTGACCCCAGGGAATTGGAAACATAGAACCACAAGATGAAAATATCCTATGCTTCTCTAATCTTAGTTATCTCGCTGGGCTTTGCCGGCTGTTCCCAAAAAAACGAAACCTCCATGGGCGATGGATGGACCTCCCTGTTTAACGGGAAAGATCTCACTGGATGGGAAACGAAAGTAGACGGAGCGGCCGATGTATGGTCGGTGGTCGGTGGTGTCATTGATTGTGAGCCCAAATTAGAACCCCGCGGTGATAAGGCACTCTGGAGCGTCGAGAGCTACAAGAATTTTGAGTTACATGTCGAATGGCGGTTGAAAGGCGTAAAGGGGATGTACGACTTTCCAGTAGTTCTAGCTGACGGGAGTTACCAGCTCGATGCTAATGGTGAAAAAATAGTGCATCCTGCCCCGGGCGCCGATTCGGGCATATATTTGCGCGGCACCAACAAAGCCCAGTTAAATATTTGGACCTGGCCGATTGGCTCGGGAGAAGTGTATGGCTACCGAAATAATCAGAAGGATCCTGTTGTTCGGGCTGGTGTTACTCCGAAAGTAAATGCCGATAATCCGGTCGGAGAATGGAATACTTTCCACATCACCATGAAAGGGGATCGCCTAACCGTAATGCTGAACGGGCAATCCGTGTTGGAAGAAGCACAATTGCCTGAAGTTCCTTTGGAAGGTCCTATCGCGCTTCAACACCACGGCGGTTACGATGAAGAAAAGAAGGAATGGAATGGAGCATCCGCACTCGTCCAATTCCGCAATATTCAGATCAAGCCACTCTGAAACATCACCATAGATCCCTTCTAGAACTTATGGTCAAGTCACCGAAATCGGCGCTGCGAAGACGCAGCTGCACTACCTGAAATGGCTAGCTTGGTAGGGCTAGAGCGTCCCCGCTCTGCTGCCGGAACTTTAATAACACCTCAACTGAATGTTACCAAAGATACCCTCCACATTTTATGAAAATTAAGTTACTTACTCTAGCACTACTGTTGTCATTCCTTAACTGTAGTTTTGCCGACCACCATCAGCCCAACTTTGTTGTCATTTTCTGCGATGACTTAGGCTACGGTGATCTAAGAGCCTTCGGAAATCCCACAATTAAAACACCCCACCTCGACCGGATGGCTGAGGAAGGTCAGAAGTGGACGCAATTTTACTCGGCCGACCCCATTTGCACACCTAGCCGAGCAGGACTCCTTACCGGACGTTATCCCATTCGCAGCGGGATGACTTCAGCAGCACGCGGAGTATTGTTTCCAGATTCTTCCGGTGGTTTGCCTCAAGAGGAGGTGACCATTGCAGAAGTTCTTAAACAAAAGAACTACGCCACAGCCGCTGTGGGGAAATGGCACCTGGGACACTTGCCGCAACACCTGCCAATGACCCAGGGTTTCGATTCCTACTACGGCATCCCCTACTCCAACGACATGGCTAAAATCAAAGGAGCACCCAACTACCGGGAAGGCGCCGAGGACCCCGACTACTATCCTGATTTCAACGACTTCGATGTTCCCCTTATGGAAAACGATAAAGACATCGAAAAACCGGCTGACCAAAATACCATTTCAAAACGTTATACCGAAAGGGCTGTAAAGTTCATTGAAGATAACAAGGAAAACCCATTTTTCCTCTACCTCGCCCATTCGATGCCACACATCCCGCTCTTCGCTTCCGAAGACTTTCGAGGAAACAGTATTCGTGGCCTATTCGGCGACGTCATTGAAGAGATCGACTGGAGCGTCGGCCAAGTTCTCGATACCCTGCGCAAACTCGATCTCGATGAAAAAACGATTGTTCTATTCACCTCCGACAACGGTCCCTGGCTTTCCTTTAAGACACATGGCGGATCGGCTGGACCATTGCGCGCTGGTAAAGGAACGAATTTCGAAGGCGGTCAACGGGTCCCCACCATATTCTGGGCACCTGGTAGATTTCCCCCTGGTGTAGTCGACCAAATGGGATCCACCATCGACATGTTGGCAACCGTGGCATCCCTTTCTGGTACCAAAGCCCCCTCTGACCGAAAGATGGACAGCTATGACCTTTCACCCCTGCTCCTAGGAACGGGCGTTAGCCCACGTCAAGAATTTTTCTATTGGAACACTGGCCAATTAAACGGAGTTCGTTCAGGCCCGTGGAAGCTCCACACCGAACAACGTGAAGCTGTTAATTACAGTCGAAGGATCAAACTGGAAAAACCCGAGCTTTATAACCTGGAGAAAGATATCTCTGAAGCCTACAACGTAGCGGACGAACATCCGGAGATCGTAGCTTCTCTCTTACAAATGCTCGAAAAGCACAAAGAACATACGGCTGATTCATTGCCTGAGCAATTGGGCGCCAGGATTCCAGGGTTTAAGTATCAGCGATGACAAGTTTTGCCAAAGGCACACACGAAATTCATTTAATCCCATTCGTACCGGATTACAACTGTACCTGCGATAAAGTCATGGATTGCTCGTCGTCTGCGATTTGTGAGCATGGTGACCACCTCGGCGACAAACCATAAAAAAACATACAGAAGGAATCAGAAAGAACGCAGTGTTTTCGATAGAATTATCTGAAAGTTGAACCCGATATCCCCATATCATCAGAATTGTCATGAAAACTACAGGAATTGAGTCTCGAAGCAGCGCCTGGCGGATTGAGATTTGCTCTTCCGTGTGGACATCGACTACCCTACCTTACAAGCCATTTTCCCTAAGGTTGCGCCATACTTACCATGAAAATAAACTGAATAAATTGGATAAACAAACGTGAAGAGACTGACTATTAGAATGCTCTGAATTTGATTCAACTCTACAAAGTTAAGTATAAAAAATGGAATCAACCCATTGATAGGCCATAGAACAACAGCATCAATCGATGGAGACCAAAAACGAGGCCAAAATGTGGAGTACCTTGAATAGTTATATGTATCTCTACCCTTATAATAGAGAAAGGCAAAGTAACCTACGAAAAGTGAAGGAAGTATATATTTTAATCCCTCAATAATAGCTGCAGTCATATATCGAACTTTTCCTGTAAATAAATCCTTATTCGGCCCACACCTTCTTCAAAAACTGCACCCAGTTTTCCCAGGCGATGTTTTCCTGGTCTGCCTTGGAGTAACCACGGGCTTCGAGCATCGGAAAGATTTTTTGCAAATCCGCTATCGTATCCAGATCCTGGGGACTTTGCTCGGTTCCAAATCCACCGTCGAGGTCGGTACCGATTCCGGAGTGTAGAGAATTACCAGCTAGCTGACAGACACGATCGATGTTATCGACCATGTGTTCCAACTTCGGTTGGAGCTCTTCAACCGTGGATTTCCTCTTAATCCAATCAGGCACGAGCATCCAGGCATCGAGGGCAGCACCGATGACAGCACCGCGCTCAATAAGTTCTTTCATTTGTTCATCCGTGAATTGACGTTTATTCGGGACGAATGCTCGACAGTTCGAATGACTTGCCCAGACGTTGCCGCCAAAGTGGTCCATCGCTTCACGGAAGCTCTCATCACACAAATGCGTGGCATCGAGAATGATGTTAAGCCGTTCCATTTCAGTCAGAAGATCACGGCCGTTTTGGCCGATACCCCCTTCTGCATCTGTTCCTTGGGCATAGGTTCCTGGTCCGTAGTGAGCCGGTCCCATGGCACGTAGACCTTGCTCGTAGGAGCGGTCTACATGATCAAGTGTTACCATGGAATCTGCACCTTCCAGGCTAAGGACAAATCCGATTGGGGTCGTTTCAGGATTCTCCTCCCAAGCTGCAAGATGGGCATCCAATTCAGCGGCAGTACGGATCTGCTTCATCTCCCCTGCTTCTTCCATCGCACGATACCAGGCGAGTTGACCCTGTGTTTGCGCCCACGCTTGCTCAGGTGAACGCCAGCCAGGGAGTGCGTTCTCTGGCTTTACGTAACGGGCAATTTGGGTGGCGACACACAAGCCCACATTTCCTTTCCGCATGGCGTGCAAGGAGACCGTGTTGTTACCCCGGTCTTTTTTATCAGTCATCCCTTCCTCTGATTTACGAATGGCGTCTACCGGCCAACGATAGTCGCGGTTCCATTCCAAGGCGTTCATGGATAAGTCTAAGTGAGCGTCGAAGATAAACATAAGGTAGATATTAGATTGGGGTAACCACAAAAGGCACAAAATGGAGTTTCGTTAATTACAGGATAAATTTTCGTATTTGAAGTTTTGGAGCGCCGAAATTTTAGAGATAAAGTAGCACAGGCATCTTGCCTGTGAAAGGGAAGAAATCAAACACAGGCAAGATGCCTGTGCTACTCTTTTATGTGGTTCCTACAAATAGCCTCAAAGCCGATGCCGGGCAGCATTTTTCCATTGCCCTGTTACTAGATCGCTCTCGACCACGTTAACGTGATCATACAAAGCCATGGTCGGACAAATGTGTTTGGGAATAGCGAGGAATGCATCTCCTACCTGAATATCATCGCTGCGCTCCGTTTCTGCTACAAGGTGTTCCTCACTTTGCATAACAAATTCTGCATCTTCCAATTCATTTATCCTTACTCTTGGTTGAGGCATTTCAGCAGCCACCCCTTTATGACCCAAGTCGAAACAGACCAGCCCCTTCTTCGGCTTGCTTACCACGCGCGTAAGAAGGAATGCCGCATTGAAGAATTCCATATCGGGCAAATCGCTAGAACTATTCCAATCCCATAACAGCGTTGTCCCTGGACTCAATTCGACCCCTTTTCTCTTGGCATGAATAGGAAACGATGGGGAACCACCAGCGATAATGACCGGCGGGGCAAATCCCATCGTTTCGAGCTGACGCATAAAATCCTCGGCTAAGGCAAATGCATCGTTCACACGTTCGGTGCGAACCCGTAAGTCCTGATCTTGGATGTGCCCATCATAAACATGTAATCCGAGAATATCCAAATGCTCCATTTCATGGAGAATTTTATAACGGGCGAATGCTTCCATGCCGGGCTCGATTCCCGTACGATCCATCCCTACATTCAGATCGAGGAACGCACCCATTCGAATGCCCTCGTTTTTGCAAGCCGTATTGAGTTGATGAATGATACCCGCGTTATCAACCACCACTGAGAATTGTGATTCGGGAAACTGTTTCGCCAATTGGACATAGCGAAGGATGTCGGGACCGATAGGTTGAATGGCCAAAAGGATATCAGCGACCTTTTCTTTGGCCAACATCTCCGCTTCCGCCAAGGTCGCGCACTTGAACTTCCGAATCCCTGCCTGCATTTGCATCCGAGTAACCTCAACCAATTTGTGGGTTTTTATGTGTGGTCTCAGGCGAGCAGGATCGCCAGCGATTTTCACCATGAGTTCAATGTTCTTTTGAATTCGTTCCGGGTAAACAAGAATGGCGGGGGAAGCGACGGTTGAAACGTCCGGAAAGGTTTGGGGAAAGTGACTCACAGAATAAAGTATTTACCACAAAGGGCACAGAAACCACAAAAGAAATTGTGCAGTTTATTTAGAAGGTAGGGTCGACCTCCCCTAGGGTGCCAAACGTATGATCCAATGAAACGAATGGTCCGGCGGTTATCCCTACATAAAGAAAATTAACTATCCGGTAGCGTGATCAACACATCATAAAACTGCTTATCGGTCCCAAGGGCATTGGGATGACGCAGGTCAATGCTGTTACCGGTTGCATCAGCCGCTGCACCTTCGTTTTGCCAGTCACCCGCATTCAAAGTATCACGGCGGCGAAGCTGGTAAGTCGCACCTAGTCCTGTATCGAGGGTCACGACGATACCGTTCCCATCGACCATTTCTACATCAGTCACTCTACTTCCTTCCAACTCCTGACCTATGAGCACTACCGGATTTAAATTTCCGTCAGCATCAACGACCCAATAGCCTGCGCCAGCCATTGTCGGAAAGCTCACATCTCCAGTGGTAGTTGCATGCATCGCTATCTGCCCGGCATCATTTAGAGACAAGAGCCCACTTGCTCCCCCGATATTACCAGCACTAAAGCTCGAAAAATTTCCCACGGTACCTGGAGCCTTATTCCCGGCTCGGGCAATTTGTATGACTTCATCTGTTTCAGGCTAATACAAATACAAACCCTGTTCATCAAAGAAAATGGTAGCCGTATCTTTCAAACTACTCGTAAAAGCCACCTGCCCAGATTCGTTAATCACTACCTTGTCAAAGGTCGGACCTGTTAATCTACGTCCAAAAACACCGTTTCCATCGATGGCCGGCGCACCTTCGATAATGATTGTTTTAATGGCTTGCCCGGTCATCCAGAGTGGAGATGCCAGAATCGCAAGTATGAGGAATAATAATTTTCTGATCATGGAATACGTATAACCTGAAGATAAAGATAATCAGTTTATTCCACCTGGACAAGGCTTGTAAATCACTCAATAGCTTGAATAAATAAACATCCTTATTCAAAGCTTTCACTAGGATCTTAACAAAATATACTCTTAACACATGTCGAACAAAACATATAACGTGGGCGTCATCGGTTATGGATGGGCAGCAACCGCTCACATCGATGCCATCAATGCAACCGACCAAGGAACAGTCAAAGCAGTTTATTCTTCAAGAGAGCTGGATCCTGCCGATCTCAAAAAGGCCCATGGCTCCAATATAACTCCCTACCTAAGTGTGGATGACATGTTGAAGGATCCTACTATTGATACCGTTTCAATCACCTCTTACCCTATCCAACACAAAGATCAGGCCATAGCAGCTGCCAGAGCTGGTAAGAATTTGATTATAGAAAAACCACTGGCGTTAACCCTCGAAGATTGTCGCGCGATCCAGGCCGCCGCCAACGAAGCTGGAGTAAAGGCCTGCGTCTGTTTTGAAGTGCGTTTCATTAGTCAGTTTCAATCCATCAAGAAGATCATTGGAGAGGGTCTATTAGGGGAACTTCATTACGCCGAAGTTGACTACTACCACGGCGTTGGCCCCTGGTATGGACAGTACCGCTGGAACACCACAACAGAAAATGGAGGTAGCAGTTTGTTGTCGGCAGGATGCCACGCACTGGATGCATTGTTAATGGTGATGGACGATGAAGTCGTTAGCGTTTCATCGATGAGCGCACAATCCAGTCATGAAATTTTTGCCAAGTATGAGTATCCCACCACCACCGTAACTTTAGTAAATTTTGCCAGTGGAAAAGTCGGGAAAGTAGCCTCGGTGATCGATTGTTTTCAGCCTTATTATTTTCATACCCACCTGGTTGGGAGCGAAGGAAGTTTGTTGGATAATAAAATCTATTCGAACAAACTTCATCAACGCGATAAAGCTTGGACTGAACTCCCCATGGCGTTGGCGGACTCGGGCGATGTGGCCGACCACCCTTACCAGGACCAGTTTCAAGCATTCTTCGACGCACTTGATAAAGGAGAAGACATGCCGTTCACATCACTAAACGAATCGATGAAATCTTTTGAAGTCATTTTCGCCGCCGACAAATCTGCAGCCGAAGGACGTCCCGTTACTTTGGAAGAAATCCGAGGCAATGGCTAATCGGCAAGTAGCTCTCGCCGTCTTCGCCCATCCCGACGATATCGAATTCGTCGCTGCAGGCACTCTGCTCCTATTAAAGGAAAAAGGTTGGAATATTCACTACATGAATTTATCCGGAGGCGACTTGGGCAGCCTGGTTCACAATTGCGAAGAGACACGAACCATTCGAACCCAAGAGGGTCGCGATGCTGCAGAAGTTCTAGGAGCCACATTTCATAATCCCGTATCGAACGACTTACAGATCCTCTACGATTTGGAAACCATAACAAAAATTGGAGCTGTCGTACGCGAAGCTGATCCAAGCATCATACTCACCCATGCGCTGAGTGACTATATGATAGACCATGAGAACACAGCGCGTTTGGTAGCATCAGCAGCATTTGTGAAAGGTATGCCAAACTACCAAACGGAACCACCCCGTTCCGCAGTATCCACCGACGTCACCATTTACCACGCCATGCCTCATGGTTTACAAACCCCCATGCGGCAAAAGGTTCGAGCTGGCCTTTATTTGAACACAACATCCGTGCATTCTATTAAACGAGAAGCACTTGCAGCTCACAAAAGCCAAAAGGACTTTCTCGATGAAACTCAGGGAATGGATTCCTATCTTTTAACTATGGATAAACTTTCGCAGCAAGTCGGGGAAATGTCTGGACAATTCGAATACGCAGAAGGCTGGCGAAGACACTTGCATCTTGGTTTCAGTGCGAACGAACAAGATCCGCTGGCAGATGCTCTTGAAAACCTTTGTCTCATAGATGAAACTTACGAAGAATGCCTTAAGAAACCCCAATAAACCCATGAAACAAGAAAAACAACTTACCCCCATTTCACGTCGAACATTTCTCGGTCACGCTGCCGCTGCCTCAGCGTTAGGCGTCATACCGCTCCAAACTTCGGCCTCATCCAACGTTCGCAGCATCGGTGCCAATGACAGAATTCGATTAGGCCAGATCGGCTGTGGTCAACGGGGGTTTGGGACTCACCAGAGATATGTGAAACAGCATGCAGAAGCCGAAAACCTTGAAGTGGTGGGAGTGTGCGACCCATATCGTCCAGCCCGAGAAAAAGCGGCAGCCAACGTAAAGGAATGGTCGGGTAAAGCACCCAAACAATTTTCCAGTTACCGAGACCTGTTGGAAATGAAAGATCTGGATGCGGTGATGATCGCCTCGCCGGACCATGTGCATACGCTGCACCTCGAAGCGGTAGCGAAGGCAGGCAAACATTGCTACGCCGAGAAGCCTTTAGGTATTGAGATTGAAGCTCTGAAGCGTGCGGTCGACGCAGCAAAAAAAGCCAACATCATTATCCAAGTTGGAACTCAGCAACGTACGGAACCATCCAATGTCGGATGCCAGAAGTTATTAGAGACTGGAATCCTGGGGCACCTTTCACGGGTTGAACAAGTCCGCAACGGCGCAAAACCCTATTGGTATAACCGCATCGATCCGTCCGTAAGAAAAGAAGACCTTGATTGGGACGAGTTTACCAACGGAGTAACGGACAAACCTTTCGATCCACTTCTCTACACGGGCTGGTATGGCTACTGGGAATTTTGCCAAGGCCCAGTGCCCCAATGGGGGAGCCATTACATTGACCTGGTACACTATCTAACTGGTCTGAACATTCCGGAAACCTGCAACTGCCATGGCGGTACCTACACCTGGAAGGACAAGTACAACTTCACCACACCTGATCAAGTAGATGCAATGTGGAGTTATCCCGAGGGAACCATGGTGACCTATACCACCAACTTCGGTAACAGCAGTGGCAATCGAACCCGCCTTCTCGGCGAAAAAGGCACCCTGGAACTGAACCGCCGTGGGACCGCTATTTACACAGCAGAAGGCGGTATTAATCGTGACGGATCCATCCGAGGGCAAAACGAAGTCGAGGACATCCAACGGCCCGATCATTTCCTTAATTGGTTTCAGGCCTTGAGAGGAAAGGCAAAACCACATGCGCCACTCGAAGCCGGATATCGCCATGCCGTAGCAACCATCATGGCCCAAATGTCTTATGAAACCGGAAGACGATCTCGATACCACCCCAAGAGCCGGAAGATCACATTGGATTGACCCAATAGACTCTTCGAAATGTAGAACAGGCATCTTGCCTGTTTTTACTTCTACACGGATTCACAGGCTGGAAGCCCGTGCTACTTTACACCATTCCCAGCGCTTTCCGTGGATTGAGATCGATTAGCTTTTCAATATCCGAATCGCTTAGGTCAAGATAGTCCTTCAGATTGCGACGGAGTTTCGACATGGTTAGCGTCGATCCAGACAAGTTTCGCGACCCAGGTCGGCGGGCAACACCCAAATCGTCCACTTCAACTATGGCTCCGGATAAATCATAGGTTCCAGGACCCAATCGCGCTGCCGTTATCGCATCGGTAACCATGAAAGCTCGATCAATGGTTACCAGTTCGAGGTAGTTTTTTAACGCGAAAAACTCGATGTGGAAGCCATCGGGAATGAACCCCACCCACAACTTCTCCCTCAACGATAATATGCGCTGAATGATATTGTCATGACGAGGAAGGTCGACCGGACAACCATTCCCCAAGTGCGTAGCCATGGTCAGTCCACTATCGATGGATCCGCAGAGTTGATCAAGATTGGCATTTGTATGCCCGGCAGATACTACAATGTTTTGATCTGCTAGAAACTGCGTCGTTTGATAATAGGGGTCCATCTCCGGTGCCAACGTAAACAATCGCGTTAAACCTCCGGCAGCTTCCAGTAATCTTTTCGTTTCGTCGACATTCGCCAACTTCACAGCCTCAGCTGGATGAGCACCTATAAAGCCTGGGGCCGGATTCAGATAGGGACCTTCGATATGAATACCTGCAATTATCTTTTGTGCCAAAGGATCCTGTTCTCGAAGATGAATTAGGTTAGCGAGTTTCAATCTCAACCTTTCCATTGAATCTGTGATTACAGTGGCCAGAATGCAATCAACGCCATCAGCCTCTAACGCCACGCAGGCAGTGTTTAGTTGCTCTCCAGTCAGATCCATAGAACAGAAATCTGTTCCGGCATAACCGTTCACTTGAAGGTCGAAATGTTTCACAATAAAGAGGCAGCAGCCGAATCTAGGAAAAACTGGCAATTAGGATGCGTTTGAAGAATCGACGCTGGAACATCCGGTGTTACGGGCCCTTGCAGAGCATTTTTCACGGCCAGGGCTTTGCGATCATCCGAAACCGTACAAATAATAGTTTTGCTTTTTAGGATTTGTTGGATGGACATCGAGATCGCTTGTTTCGGCACCGATTCGAAATCGGGAAACCAACCTTCGCCCAACTGCTGCCTTCGGCAATCGTCATCCAGGTCCACAACAAGATAAGGTTTTGTAGTCTCGAAGTCGGCAGGGGGATCATTGAAAGCCAGATGCCCATTTTCTCCGATCCCGACAAAAGCCACATCGATTGAAGCCTGAGAAATAATTCCCCCCACCCTATCGCATTCCAAGTGTGGATCGATTTCACCATTCAGGTAATGAAAGGCTTTCAGAGATGACGAAAGCTTTTCGACAAACCGATCTTTAATGTATTTTCGAAACGATGCCGGATGCTCAATGGACAAGCCAATATACTCATCCAAATGAAACCCGGTGATAGACGACCAGTCCAGATCCAGAGTACGGAGCGACTCAAGCATTTCAAATTGAGAAGCCCCAGTTGCTACAATGATCGAAGCAGAGCCATTTTCGGATAGCGTGCTTTGAAGTCGACTAGATCCGGCAAAGGCAGCGGCAAAACCCATCTCTTCTTTAGAGTCAAATATCAGTGTATTCATCAGGCAGTAATTGTTGATACTAAATTCTCCAATCGCTTCGCATACTCTACCCATACTCGACGGGCGTCTCCGGAGTCGTCAATGTCCTGCCCAGCATGGACAGCCGCCTTCATATGAGGCTCAATGGAAAGCCACCCATCGTAACCGGTCTGTTCCAAGTCCCTGAGAATTCGTTCCTGAACAGCATCCTCATCTACATGACACGCTACGTAGTCGACTCCGTTAGGACCCGGTTTAGCAGCCTTGATATGCACATGTGTCGTATGGGCTCGGCACGCTTTATAATAGTCCCAGGTCACATCCGTATTATTGTCATGCAGGCTGTTATTTCCTGTGTCGAAAATCAGTTGAAATGCCGGACTATCCACCGCTTCAACTAGTTCAAGAAACCCGGACGCGGAGTCACCATATCCAGCACAGTTTTCATGTGCCAAAATAACGCCTTCACCTTCGGCAATGGTAGCGAGCTCTTTTATCCTTCGAACCGTTTCCTGTTTCCAATCAGAGTGACTAAGAGGATTGTCGCCGAGATTCGGGTACGACATAATCCTCAAAAACTTACAGTTGGCTTCGCGCATCCTCGGTCCCACTCGCCGCAACTCATCCAGGTCGATTTGAAAATTCGATTGGATGTGTCTGGCCCAGTTTCCAATCTGTCCACCAAATCCCACAACGGAAATTCCCTCGGACTGCAGATGCTCCCAACTTCTTTTCCAGTCCTCCTCCGATTGATCGCAGACGTTTTTCCCATCAATCAATCGAAGCTCAATAGCCGACCATCTGACTTCGTGTAAGGTCGCTATTTGATCAGCGAGCGATTTTTCTGCTTCATCCGTAAAACCAGTATATTTATAGGGCATGAGGATGATTAAGGGTTAAACGTGATCTGGCATCAACCTGAATACGAAGTCTGTGAGAAATTGATAAGAAGTAGCATAGGCTTCCAGCCTGTGTACGAAACAGGCAGGATGCCTCTTCTACATTATTAAAGCAAATCGCAGAACGCGCATTGTCCTATCAGATTGTTTCTTGCATCCTTCATTCCGGCAGCATGTCCTAACTGAATATATGAAAAAGTACTTTCTATCTACCCTACTGTTAGCAATAACCTGGTTCCCATTTTTAGTGGCGGCGGCTGAGCGCCCAAATTTCGTGATCCTCATGTTGGACGACGCGGGCTGGACGGACTTGAGTGTCTACGGTAGTCGCATCCAAACACCGAATATGGACAGCCTGGCCGACGAAGGAATGAGATTCACCGATTGTCAGGCAGCAGCACCGAACTGTTCGCCTTCACGCATCGGCATGTTGACGGGTAGAAGCCCCATTCGAGCTGGGATTTTTAACTTCCTGAACCCAGGTACTCCCATGCAACTTCAAGCTCATGAAGTCACACTCCCCAACATCCTTCAGGATGCTGGCTATGCAACCGGTCATTTTGGGAAATGGCATGTTAGCCGACTCAATTCAGAACAGGCTCAACCTGCCGACCATGGCTACGATTACTATCTGGGAACGGACAACAACGCAGAGCCCAGTCACCTCAATCCCGTCAATTTCATACGAAACGGAGTAGAGCTAGGCAAAATGGAGGGTTACTCCTGCGACATCGTAGCGGACGAAGCCATCAGCTGGCTGAAAGGTCATCAGGCCAATAGTGGCGACCAACCGTTCTTCACAACGATCTGGTTCCATGAGCCGCATCATAGAATCGCCTCGCCTCCGGATTTGGTTGCTGAATACCAGAAACGCCACCCGGAAATTAACGAAAGAGAGGCTGAATATCTCGCTAACGTGGCAAACGCCGACCAGGCGATCGGCCGAATCCTCGATACTTTGGACCAATTGAAACTCGATGAAAACACCGTGGTGTTTTGTACTTCAGATAACGGAGGACTCAATGCCTTCTCCAACGCCGGTCTTAGAGGAAAAAAATCTAATGTGTGGGAAGGCGGACACCGGGAACCTGGCATCTTTCGATGGCCCGGCAAAATTAAGACCGGGACTGTGTCAGATGAAACCATCGGCTTCGTCGATCTCCTTCCAACCTTTTGCGAAATAGCTGGAGTGGACCTTCCAAAGAATCGCCATTTGGACGGAATCAATATTCTGAACCATCTAAAAGCAGGCGAACCCATCCAACGTGAGTACCCATTATTTTGGTTCTTCTACCGGGTCAATCCATCCATGGCTTTTCGCATGGGAGATTGGCTTCTAACGGCGAACACGACTGACAGTAAGCGCAGGAAAACCCATGCTCTTTCGCGCGAAGACCTTCCGATAATAAAATCAGCTGACCTAGTGGACTTTGAACTTTTCAACCTGAAAACCGACCTTGCTCAAACGACCAATGTTATAGATCAAAACAAACAGCGGTTTGATAAGATGAAAGCACAGATGGTAAAGATTCATCGTGAGATTGTTACTGAAGGAGAGTATTGGGATTTGCCGGTACAAAACACACCCTTAAAACCGGCAGGAACTTAACCGTGCAGCACAAAGTAAATCAGCAAACGATCCGGAGAAAAAGTTGAGGGAGGCCTCACAGACACAATATATCATAATCCCTATCAGATTATTCGAAATAGTGGTATCAAGCCTAGCTACCCTTCCGACTACGCAAGTAGTTTAGAAATCTACAATAGTATTCCCTAAAGTATCTTTATTTCTAGCGTAGGCCACTTCGTACGGAGTTAAGCCTTTCCTGTTTTTTAATTCTTTGTTCGCACCAAGCTTGAGCAATTTCAGACATAACTCTTCGCTGTCTTTGTAAGCCGCAATATGGAGAGGCGTATTTCCTCGCACGGTGACATAATTCAAATCAGCGCCGTGCCTGACCAAGACCTCCATTAGATCTGTATTTTTAACTTCAATAGCCATCGTCAAGGGGTTCCTCATCCAAGGCTTGGTATAACCTAAATCGGGGTATTTAGAATAATACTCTACGGTATTGCTCCCAGCCATGGTGAGTAGCGTATGAAACTCATCCTCCCTTTCATTGGGGTCAGCACCCTTTTCCAAAAGTATATCCACAACGTCCACACGTTTTTTGATTATGCCAAACTTGAGTGGGGAGGACAGATGATTTGCGTTTGCTCCCGATGCTAAAAGCACTTTCACGAGCTCCACATATCCTTCTGCGGCTGCATAGACAAGTGGCGTTAAACCCACAGAGTTCCTTAAATCAACTGGCACACCATATGGTGTTCGTCCAACGGCTCGACACTGTTTCTCCAATTGGCCCCAAGCTTTTCATAAAACACAAACTTCTCAAGGTCGTCTTCCTTCGCGGCTTCATAGAGCTTAAGCTCAAAATCAGCTGTATGAGTGTAAATATAAAAAGCTGCAAAACCAACCATGAAGAGAACGATTCCGAACAAAACAACCAGAACCCTTATGATTCCTCCCTTGCAATCATTACACCTTCTTTTGCTCATGGTAGAACCACCCTCATTCTTATAATATTTTCATCAGGATTACGATGAAGATCAGGGTCAAGATTTAAGCAGGCACGCCTGATCAGGGATTCAAATACCCCAATCGTCGATTTACATCGGAGCGCACCTCTTTTCGCCATGCGGCTGGAAATATTTCTGGATCAATATCGAATTCCCAACCTTTTAGGTCTTTGAGAAGGACGACTGTGTTAAGAGTCAGGAAGGCTTCGACCTCATTGTTGGAGTGGGCAAGAACTTCCTTGATGACTGGGGCTGGATCCTCTTCCCCGATAAGGCCGAGGAATTCTGCAGCTCGGACACGAACAAGGTTTTCGGAATCTTGAGCCGCGATGGCTTTAGCTTTCCCGACAAAGCTCTTGGCCTCGTCTCCGAACGAACTGCAAACAATCAAGCCCCAATAACGAGCCCAGGGATCTTTTGAAATCAGAGCCGCCGAAATACCTTTTCGCACTTTGGAAAACTTCAAAAGGCTAAGATCAGCAACATCGACCAAGCTCGCAATACGTGCGCTATTTTCCCGACCAAATTCCACAGGATTTTCAAACGCCTCCTCCCACAACACACTCTCGGGAAACATACTCAGATCATTGATCGACTTTACCTTTGCAGAAAGACGTTGCCTCATACTTTTCAATACCAATGCATATTTTGGATCACCTGCCAGGTTGTTTACTTCGTGAGGATCTGCTTCCACATCGAACAATTGTTCCGCTTCACGTGGCTCGAAAAACTGCCGTTGGAATTCGTTAAGTTTGCCGGCTTGAAAAAGTTCCCACCATTCCTGGTACGCCAGCATGCGATAGCGGTATTGGTTCCACAGACCATCGAAATTGAAGGGCTGGTAGTTACGCTGGTAGGTATAGCTTCCTTTCCGAAGCGTCCGAACAGGATCGTATTTCTCATCCATTCGGTCGGCGTAACCGAAGGATTCATCACGACTGTTCATTTCGTCCAGATCCACCCCATTTCCAAGAAATGGGACACCATCCATATGAGGTGGAACTTCGATACCTGCCAAGTTGAGAAGCGTTGGAGCAAAATCAACAAAACTGACAAATCCATTCATCCGTGAGCCAAAGTCTACATTCACCAGGTGTTTCCAGTTTTTGGGTACATACACAACCAAAGGAACATGAAGGCCACTTTCGTATGCATATCCTTTCCCTCGGGGCATTACGCCTCCGTGATCACCGTAATAAAAGATGAAGGTGTCATCCAACACACCATCTTCTTCTAGCATGTCTATAAACTGGCCGTGGTAATCGTCCACCTCCATATGATTATCAAGATAGCGGGCATGAGTATAACGGAAAGTAGGAGTATCCGGAAAATAGGGAAACAATGTTACCGAGTCAGACGAAGTCTTGTTTTTCACCGTTGCCATTTCTTCAGCAGAAAAATGGAGGCTGCTCTCATGCGTAAGTGTGGTGTTCTGAACGTGAAAAAAAGGCTGGTCTACATTGCGGTTGCGCCAAGAGGCTTTAGCCGAAGATTCATCCCAACCTCCTTTGTCGATCACATTGTAATCCTGCTTGGAATTGTTTGTGGTGTAATAACCCGCTTGACGCAGGTACCAAGGATACATTCGACCTCCGTCGGGCATTGGCACCATTTTCGACCGGCGGTGAAATTGCGCTCCAATGCGCGGTCCATAAGCTCCCGTCAACAAGGTAGTCCGAGCTACTGAACAAACGGGGGCATTAGAGAACGCGTGATCAAAGACCAATCCATGCGCGGCGAGCCTTTCGATATTCGGCATGGCTGCACCTGTTTCATCGTAAAGTTTCACATAATGCACCGAATTGTCTTCGGAGGTGAGCCAAACAATATTGGGCTTATCGGCTCCAGACAAAGCAAGCGTTTGAACACATGTAAAAAGAGTAAGTAATCGAACGGTAAAGATCATAGTATATTTGGTTTCTTGGGTAATAAAGCTACTTCAACATAGACTGGGTGGTGCTCATACTTTGCACTCGGTTTCGAGGAGGCACCATGTTTGATTTCCATTCCTCATAGGCCGAGGTCATTTCCGCAACCAAATCAGGATATCTCTCTGCCAGATTTTTGCTTTCTCCAATATCATCCTCCAGATTATAAAGCAGCGTTCCCTTCGGGTAGTAATACGTCGGTGAGGGATGGGCAATACCATCCGTAATTTCAAAATTAGTATGGGTCCATCCTCCGGAATGTATCAATTTCCAGGAGCCTTTTCTTACAACCCAATTGGGGGCGTTTTTTTCTTCGAGGTTCTTAACTTGATTAAAATCTTTCCCGTTACTCCAGAAGAGCATCTCATGTCCTTTACTCGAGTCTGACTTCATCGAACTCACCAGACTATGGCCGTCGAGATTAATGGGAGTCTTGCCACCCACGAGCTCCAGAATAGTTGGGAAAACATCCATGGCCGAAACCACCCCATCTATGGTTTTTCCGGATGGCAGTTTTCCTGGCATAGAAAAAATGATCGGTATGCGGATGCCTCCTTCCCCAAACATATACTTATATCCATTAAGTGGCTGGTTGTTAGCATAAGTGTTAATCGTTCCACCATTATCTGAGAGGAATACGATCAGGGTGTTTTCTTTAAGTCGTTTATTTTCGAGGGTCTTTACCAAACGGCCAATATTTTCATCCAAGGCCAATATGTGAGAAAGGTAACGCTTCCTGCCCAGAGGATCCACCTCCCCTAAATGTCCCCAGCGCTGGTGCCAATCATTCCAAGACTCAACTCCAGGATCCCAGTAAGGATATTTCCAATCTTCTTCTTGTCGATCCCACTCAGGAACTTCAATCCCTACGCGCTCAGCATATTTAGGATGCGCGACATAGGTCGGCATGTGCACTGCATTATAATCCAATTGCAAATAAAACGGCTGGTCATGATCGCGCTCAATGAAGTCGATGGCTTCATCTGTAAAAATATCCGTTGTAAATCCGTCTTCGATCGAAACTTCCTCGTCACGTCCTCGTATCAGTGGGCCAATGGTTGCGGATTTCGCAGCACCTGTCCTTCGCTCGTCTAACGCCTCTTTGTCTCCAACGCTGAGGCGCATGTAATCCCAGGTATGGTGGATGAAGCCAAAGAACTCGTCAAAGCCATGATCCAGTGGGTGCTCAGCAGGGCCTCCATTGTGGTGAACTTTTCCAATCTTTTTCGTACTATAACCTTGCTGCTTCAAAGCCTTGGGAATGGTTAGCTCAAATGCGGGTAGTCCTCCTTCGCTATACCAGTAATTCCCCCATCGAGTTTGATAACGGCCCGTAATCAATCCTGTTCGAGAAGGACTGCAAATCGGCGATGTTGCGTATGCCTGAGAACAATAAACGCCCTCTTCAGCCAATCGATCGATAGCGGGTGTTGAAATATCACCCGAAGCATTGGGCAAAAAACTCAGATCTGCATACCCCAGATCATCCACCAAAATGACCACCACATTCGGTTGATCGGCGGACAGGAATTTCCCTCCAAAAAAAAGGAGAAGGAATAGGGAGTTACTCAAAAGGGACTTTATCATATAAATTTCAGGGGGTTTCAAAAGCTAATAGCAGGATCTACATCTGTTTAAAGTCAATAGTTGCGAGCGTGGATTTATTTTGAAGCTTTCAAGCTAAGCGCAAACTTATAGGTTCCACCAAAGCATGAGAAAAAAGATTACCCTGATTGGTGCCGGTTCGGTCGTTTTCGCAAAGAAACTCATCGGCGACATTCTCCAATTTCCTGAGTTAGCAGATTCTGAAATCTGCTTGATGGACATCAGTCCTAACTCGAAAGAACGGTTAGGCTTTTTCGTCGTTGAAAAGTAAATTAGCCCGAAAATCCAAGTAACTCGAAATAATACTAGAAGATTTGACTTTTCAGTCGGTGTCCGATTACAACCAGACTGTAGCAGAAGATGTAGGGTTTTCACTCTGAAAAATCATTTAGTCTATCTTTTATGGTTCCTACCAAATCTCATTCACATAACCCACCTAGTTACTGAAATGTATACGGGGAATTCCTCCTCCGCAGTTGCTTCGCCATAAAGAATTTTTAGACGAGATTACACTAACGAGGAGCAGTCTAAATCACCCAATAAATCGCTCCAAAAGATTAATAGATCAGTATCTATGAATTCAATCCACCTCAAAATTAACTTCGAATCTAGCAAAATATGAGTAATCCAACCAGTCTTGATTCTGCGAATTCCAATTCCACAAAAAGTACTAACCCTCGCTATCCTGGAATAAGGGTTACTTGCAACGGCAACTTTCTGGTTGCCCAACATGTAGAGATACGCATTACCGAAGGCGGAGTTTTTTACCCGATCACTCCTTCGACCGAGGGTGGCGAAATTTACCAGGAATCGTTTGCGAACGGTGATCTCAACGTCTGGGGACAACAGAAAATTGCAGTTGAGACGGAAGGAGAGCATGCCGCTCAAGGAGGTGCCACAGCTTACGCAGTTCAAGGTCGCCGCACCGTAAATTTCACTTCTGGCCAAGGTATAGTTTATGCCATGGAGCAATATTATCATGCGCCAGGTAAACTTTCCACAATGGTTCTGCAGGTCGGTGCTCGTGCGCTAACAAAACACGCACTCAATGTTCACTGCGGGCACGATGATATCTACGCCGCTCTCGATACGGGCTGGACCATGTTAATGGCCAAGGACGCACAGCAGGCCGCCGATCAAGGAATCATCCTGCGCAAAGTGAACGAGCTTTCGCTAAATCCTGGAATGAATATCCAAGATGGCATGCTCACGACCCATTCAGAACGCTTATATCTAGCACCCGAAGCAGATTTTCTTCGCGAGTATCTCGGCGCACCGGATGACATCATTGAGAGCCCAACTCCCGCTCAGTGCGAACTCTTCGGTCCCACCCGTCGCCGGGTGCCAATCATGATGGACCTTAAAAATCCTTTGCTCCTCGGTCCTGTTCAGAATCAAGAACACCACATGAACGGCGTCGTTGCGCGTCGCAATAATTTCAACGAACCAATTCTCGGTATGCTTCAAGAAGCATTCGACGAGTTTGGCCAACTAACCGGTCGCCATTATGGGTTTATCACGGAATACAAAACCGAAGACGCCGACACCGTATTCGTTTCAATTGGCTGTGCGGCAGACAACATCGAGGCAGGCTGTGACTACCTACGCGAACAGCGCAACGCGAAGGTTGGTTCGATCCATATCAATGTCATTCGGCCTTTCCCAGAAGCTGCAGTTATCGAAGCTCTGCGTGGCAAGAAAAACGTCATAGTCATTGAGAGAACGGACGAAGGCTTATCAGGTGATAACCCTCTTGCTCGGGACATTCGAGTAGCACTTGGTAAAGCCAACGAAGTCACAAAATTCGGCGGCGTCCTACCATCCTTAACGCCCGAGGAAACGCCACGCATATTCCGAGGAGCCTACGGAATAGGTTCACGCGATTTCCGTCCTGAACATACACTCGGTGCTTATGAATTTACCACCGGACGAACCCTTCGTACCGACGGTCGTAGCGCAGCTGAAGGAGAAACGTTTTTTGTCCTTGGAGTCGATCACCCCTATGCGGTGATCAGTAAAGATACACCGTCCTTACTTCCCGAGAATGCCATTGCAGTCCGTTTTCACTCCATTGGCGGTTGGGGAATGATCACTACTGGTAAAAACCTGGGCGCCATCATTGGTGATTTCGGCCAATTCATTTCTGAGCAAGATCCTACCTATGATGACGACGGCTCGCTCATGGACAAACTCTTCGTCATGGCGAATCCAAAATACGGATCCGAAAAAAAAGGTGCGCCCACCAATTATTACCTCACCGTTGCACCTTCTGAAATCAAGGTAAACTGTGAGCTGAACCATGTCGATGTAGTGCTTTGCTGCGACCCAAAGGCGTTTACACACACCAACCCACTTGAAGGTCTGAAAAAAGGTGGATCCCTCGTATGGGAATCTGGCGAATCACCTGATGTTGCGTGGCAACGTGTTCCGGCAAAATACCGTCAGTGGATTCAAGATAACAAAATCCGAATATTTATTCTACCTGGCTTCGAAATCGCTCGAAAGGCAACAGATAAGATAGAACTCCAACTGCGTATGCAGGGAAATTCATTCCTCGGCGCGTTTTTCCGCGTCTCTCCATTTCTCAAAACTTTCGGGATTTCAGAAGACCAATTCCAGAATGTGGTCCACAATCAATACGTCAAAAAATTCGGTCGCTTCGGCGATGCCGTCGTCGCGTCCAACATGACTGTGATGAACGAAGGGTTCTCCCGTGTAGTCGAAATCAAATACGGAGAAACGAAAGATGACGATCGTTCCTCAATGAGAAACCCACTGCTTGCCCCAATCGGTGATCATCAATTTCCACCCACAGCCGGATGCAGTACGAGTGGCTGCGGTAGCATTCCAATGCCTGCTGCACAGGAAGCTCGGGCACCTTTACAAACCATTTCGAAATTCGATTCAGAATTCCGCGCAGGGCTTGATTACCACCAACCAGCCGGTGCATTTGCATCAGTCGGGGTCATGGGCGCAGGCACTGGTTCCACACAGTCCAAATATGTCGCCCGGCGGGAAACCCCGGTCTATATTGCTGAAAACTGTACTCAATGCATGGAGTGTATCACTGCATGCCCGGATACGGCGCTTCCAAACACGGCACAGGATGTTTCCACCGTACTTAAGACGGCGGTTAACAACTACGTCACCGACCGGGAGGAACGTTTGAAATTTGGTACTGAAATTGTCGCACTCGAAGCGCGCGCCCGTGAAAAAATGGTGGTGTCCGTCAAGGAGAAAAGCAAATTACCTTTCAAGGACATCATCCGTGAAGAAGTCGAAGGTCTCTCGACAATTTCAGCCAAAGCCAGGACGGAATTTGTCAATATCATCGACAAGCTTCCACTTTCCTACGGCAACGTCCCTGCTATTTTTCGTTCACTGGAGAACAAAAACCCAGGCAGCGGAGGAATATTTTCTATATTCGTATCTGATCTATGTAAGGGATGCGGCGAATGCGTCCAGGTGTGCGGAGACCACGATGCTTTACGTATGACACGCGAGACCGAGGAGCTCAACGCTGAGCTCTCAACCGCCCAAGTGTTCTCACGCCTGTTGCCTGATACACCGCAAAAGTTCCTCGGCCTTTACAACGACGACGATGCCGCCAATTCGCGCCAGGCAGCATTACGTAATCACCTCATGGTTCGTCGTAATTATGAGGCGCTTGTCTCCGGTGATGGTGCCTGTGCCGGTTGTGGCGAAAAGAGTATTCTCCGCTCCGCTGCCTCAGTTACCGAAGCCTATATGCGTCCGCTGTATCACAAAAAAGCTGACCGCCTGCGCGCAAAGGCTGCGCGATTAACTGAAGAAGGAGCACAAAAACTCGCCTCACTCAAAGACCGAAGCGAAACCGAATACGCACTCTACCGTAAAACCTTTGCTCACGTCATCATGGGACTCGGCGGCGAGGATGAAAACGACACCGCTAAACGTATAGCCGAATACGAGGATAAAAATGGCACGATCACAGATGAAGAGCTCATCAAGGGTCTAATCGCGGTGTTGGAGCAAAACGCTTTTAACCATAAGGAGCTTCAATCCGTAGACGGAGGCCGAGCAAACGGCATGTCAGTCATGATGATGGGAGCCAGCACCGGTTGTAATACCGTTTACGGCTCTACTCCCCCATCAAACCCACATCCATATCCGTGGATGAATTCTCTTTTCCAAGACGGCGCTACCATCTCCTGGCTTATGGCAGAGTCCGTTATTGTAGATCATGCCCGGCGATCTGTATCTCCGGAACGCATGGTGGACGCATTGCTTGACCGCACGGAAAACGTTGCGAGTGACGAAGAGTATTTCACTCTCACGCGCTTGGACGATGTGCTCATGACCGAGCAGGAAATTCGCGAACTACCCAAGGTCTGGGTAGTTGGTGGAGACGGTGCTCTGGGAGACATCGGGTTTCAGAACGTTTCAAAAGTCGTTCTCCAAAACCGTCCCAACGTGAAGATTCTCATGCTCGACACGCAGGTTTACTCCAACACGGGAGGTCAAAATTCTGACTCTTCCACCATGCTCGGAGGTTACGACATGAATCAGTTTGGTGCTGCATCTCAGGGGAAACTTATTGAGAAGAAAAATGTTTCAGAAGCGTTCACCAGCGGCCATGGATCGCCGTACGTAGCGCAAGTCTCAATGGCCAATTCTGCAAAACTCTACAAGTCCATGCTCGATGGTCTCGAGTATCGCGGCACGGCGTTCTTTCAGGCTTACACCACTTGCCAACCTGAACATGGTGTTGCCGACAACATGAGTGCCGACCAAGCCAAGATGATCCGCGATGCTCGTGGGATGCCAGAGTTCGTATTCAACCCACGTAAGGGTGAAACTTCGCAGGAATCTTTCGACTTAAAGGGCAATCCGAGTCTTGATCGTGACTGGTGGCGCACAAAATACTCGACCACAGGTGATGCCTATAATTTCGGGGTAGGACATTGGGCCATCACCGAGGCGCGCTTTCGTAAGCATGTGAAACGGATCAAACAGGAGGACGCTGCAAAACTTACACTGTTGGACGACAAATTGTTCTTCATCACTCAAGACGATGTAATCCACCGCCGATTCTTTGACCCAACACATCGTAGTTTTGTGGAAAACTTGGGTTGCTACATCCAAGCCGAAGAACACGGGGAAATGAACTTCTATGCCGTGTCTCGTCAAATGGTACTCTTCGCGGTCGAACGCCGCAAAGCCTGGCGCATGCTCCAAAGCAAAGCGGGTGTGGTCAATAAGGATTATTTAGCACAGAAATCCTTATTGGCGAAGCTGGAAAAAGGGGAGATCGAGTTGGCCGATGCTCAGTCGCGCGTGCAGGAAATAATGGCAGAAGAATTGGCGGCGATTTAGTTAGCCAAGTAACCCATTTTTTAGCAAAGCGAGGGCAAGATAATCCATACTGCCTTCGGGATGCTGAACGAGCCGATATATCCATCGTGGATGTATGCCGGCAGAAAGGCATCAGCGAGCAAACCTTCCATCGTTGGAAGCGTCAGTTTGGAATGATGCCCCTGGACCAAGCCAAACGGCTCAAGGAACTGGAAAAGGAGAACGCTAGGCTGAAACGACTTTTGGCCGATGAGATCCTTGGAAAGGAGCTGCTGAAGGAAGCGTTGGAAAAAAAGTTGTGAGCCCCGGCCACAAGTGCCAGATCGCCGGTATCTTTGTGAACCGGGGCTTATGCAGCGAACGTGCAGCCTGCCGTCATTT
>Ga0115002_10002054_pt1 | contig 26646 bp, 28 predicted proteins | sample ArcticOcean_MG_C_8_FD_89576 | JGI IMG/M metagenome (GOLD analysis project Ga0115002, IMG submission 89576) | Marine microbial communities from western Arctic Ocean - ArcticOcean_MG_CB11_86 | ecosystem: Environmental > Aquatic > Marine > Oceanic | place: Arctic Ocean: Canada Basin | collected... | reverse complement strand
ATCTAAGCCTTCCGCGATGAATTCTGCCGGGAACCCGGCGGCGAACACGTTTTCGTTCTCAAACGGGTAATGCAGTTGCGCATACGGCATGGAGCCGGACTCAAACCAACAATCCATCACTTCTTCTATGCGGCGATATACACCCTCCTCGCCGTCTAAACTGAACGTCAGCGCATCAACCACTTCCCTGTGCAGGTCGTCGACCTCTACGCCTGTATACTCTTTCAGCTCCTCGATAGACCCAATGCACACACCGTTGCCAGTCACGTCATTGACCCAGATCGGCAACGGCGTCCCCCAAACCCGATTGCGCGATACGGCCCAATCGACCGCGCCCTCGATCCAGTTGCCGAACCGCCCATTCTTGATGTGATCGGGCACCCAGCGGATCCGCTCATTCGCGGCGGTCAAACGGTCAACAATCTCCGTGACCCGTACATACCAAGACGGGATCGCGCGGTAGATCAGCGGCGTGTCGGACCGATAACAGTATGGGTAGCTATGCTGGATCACATCTTGCCTATGCAACGACCCCTGATCTTTCAGATAGCTGATGATGTGCTTGTCCGCATCCTTTACATATTGGCCCGCAAAGTCGCTTACTTCGTCGGTGAATATGCCCTCTAAGGTCACCGGACAGGCGAACGCATCAATCTTGAAATCACGCAGGATGCGATAGTCGTCTTCGCCAAACGCCGGCGCTTGATGAACGATGCCGGTGCCGCTCTCGGTCGTGACATAGTCGTCACTCACCACCACGAAGGCGCCTTTTTCACGCTGGTCGAGAAAATACGGAAAGAGCGGTTCGTACGTCAAACCAACCAACTCTGCACCCTTTACTACCTTCTTGACTTCAAAGTCGCCGTATTCGGCAACGAGATCTTGAGCAAAGTAGATGTTCTTTGACGTCGCTTTGTCATACACAAGGACATAATCAATCTCAGCCCCTACACACACTGCAAGGTTTGACGGCAAGGTCCAAGGTGTGGTGGTCCATGCAGCCAGATAGGCGTTCTCTGACGACACCTTGAAGAGCACCGTGATCGCCGGGTCCTGCACGTCCAAATAGTTCGATGTCGCCTCAAAGTTCGACAGCGGTGTCGCCAGTGCGGTTGAGATCGGCATGACCTTTTCACCCCGGTAGACGAGGCCCTTATCCCACAACTGCTTGAACACCCACCACACGGACTCCATGTACCAAATGTCCATAGTCTTGTAGTCATTGTCGAAATCGACCCAGCGCCCTAGGCGGGTGATGGTATGGCGCCATTGATCAACATATCGATCAACAATGGCACGGCATGCCTTGTTGTACCCAGCAACGCCCAATTTCTCGACCGCTTGCTGCGCTGACATGTTGAGCTGCTTGTCAATCTCATGCTCAATCGGCAAGCCGTGGCAATCCCAACCGAAACGACGCAGGACGTAGCGCCCCTGCATCGTCCAATAACGCGGAACGATGTCCTTGATGGTGCTCGCGACCAGATGACCATGGTGCGGTAAGCCGGTGGCAAAGGGTGGCCCGTCGTAAAAAATATACGGCTTTTTTTCTTTCGTGTTTTCCAACGATTTCTGGAACGCGCCTGTGTCATCCCAAAACTTGAGAATGTCGTGTTCCATCTCGACAAAGGAAAACTGGGCACTGTCTTGGTTTTCAGACATGTCGAAAGTCCTTCATCGTCCGTCCAAGTGTTCGCAGACAGACGCGTGTAAGAAAAGTCCCAACGGGACCGAGTAAAAAGAGGCGGGTATCTTACAGATGGCGCTTACAACTTACATCCAGGAGCGATAGCCTACCACTCAAATAAATAGCTAGTTCGAGTCCAAAATACGTAGTATTTTGCGGCCGAACTGCTGAGGGCAGGATCGCCACACGAGTCGCGACCCGACCTTTGCGAGGTTTTCTTTCCGTAATAAGAGGGAAAACCGTAGGACGAGGATTGTCTACGCCAATCGACTATTGGCGAGATGGCAATTTCTCGACAGGAACTAACTAGTCTCCGAACAAGGGGTCGCCATGCAACTGGGAGCCGTATTCCCGCACAACGAAATCGGAACCGATCCGGGTGCCATAAAAGCCTATGCGCAAGGGGTCGAAGCGCTGGGCATGACCCATCTTTTGATTTATGACCACGTCTTGGGCGCAGATCCGGACCGCCCAGGCGGATTCCAAGGCCCATACGACAAAGATGTTGCGTTCCACGAACCGTTCACGACATTTGCCTTCATTGCCGCCGTTACCGACAAGCTGGAGATGATCACCACCGTATTGATCCTCCCGCAACGCCAAACTGTACTAGTCGCAAAGCAAGCCGCCGAGCTTGCGATCCTATCGAACAACCGGTTTCGCCTTGGCGTTGGCGTTGGCTGGAACAAACTCGAATACGTCGGTCTCAACGAAACATTCAGCAATCGTGGGCGCCGCCAATCCGAGCAGGTCGAGCTCATGCGCCAACTTTGGCAGGAAGATGTCCTTGACTACAGCGGCGACTATCACCGCATCGAAAAATCCAGCATCAACCCCCGCCCCTCGCAGCCGGTCCCGATATGGTTTGGCGGCGCAGCGCCGCAGCTGCTTGACCGTTGCGCCCGGTTGGGTGACGGCTGGATACCGTTGGGCAGTCCAAACGCGAAATCCAAAACCATTATCGACACGCTCAAAGCAAAGCGTGAGGGTTTCGGGTTATCGTGGGACGGCTTCGGTATCCAGGCCCAAGCTCAATACGCGGGCGGCGACCCTGAACGGTGGGCGACTCACGCCGAACGCTGGCAGCAATTGGGCGCCACACATTTGGCCGTCGCGACCCACAACGCCGGTCCAACCGACGTCGATGGCCACCTGCAGCGCATTGAGGCATACAAGAGCGCGGTTTCTTAATCGGATGGGCAGGCGTTAGGAGGCTGCTGTAAAACAGCGTCTGAGTTCAGGCCAGGGATGGCCAAGCAAAAGCGACCACTGCTAAGTGGCTGATTTTGGGCCAAATGAGCGCACGGATGTGCGAATGCGGAGCGCAGCGGGAAAAAGCGCTGAAGAGGGTGTTTTGCGACACCCTCTTAGCTCGCGACCGTCTCCTCCTTACTCATGTTCGGTTTGAGTGGACGGCCGGCGTCGTATGAATCGCGTACAAAGTCTCGAATCAAATCTAATACGTCTTCATCGGCTGACATTCCCCGCAAGATCTCTTTTAACAAGCCCGCCTCGACTTCCGCCTCAAACTGACTCGCGTAGGGCCCAACATTCACGCCTTCCCGAGTCTGCAAATACCAATTACCAGGACCTGATTTGAACACACGTTCCGAACGCAACCAACGCCCCCGACCTTCATTTTGGCGTGTTTCTTTCATACACAGAGCCTGTGCCGTATGGCCCCCGCTGTCTGTTCCAACAATGTGATATTTGTAAGCAAATCTGCGCCTAACTGTGCCCCGATAAGTGGGCTCCAGCTCACGGTCTTGACGCCTAGCGCTTCTAATCCTTGGAAATGAGCCGCTTGGTCAACTGCTTTAGCTCGCCGGCCAAGTCTTGGATTGCAACCAGTGCAGCGTCGAGTTTTTGTTCGATGTCGGTCAAACGTTGTGCTGAACTCTCTTTGCTTGCCAGTTCTTCAAATTTGTCACTCGATCTTGGCGCACTCGGTGGGATGTGCACTACGCGACCTTCGCTGGTTATGCCTTGCTCATTGAGAAGGGAAACAGCTTCACAATCTTTGTCGCCGAAGATTGCGACGAGCACACTACGCCCGCTAACCTCTTTGCGGCCCGATCCTTGAACATGGAATACAGCCCGTTGTAGACACGTTGGAAACCCAGAGTTGGCCCTGTTTCTCTTTCTGCGACGTCTGGCAATTTGGGTACAGTTGCATCGATGTGGGTCACAAGCGCACATCTCAGCTCGTCGATGTCCGCGCCAGTCGCTTTTAGGATCTCATCGCTCGCCTCTTGCGTAAGCAGCCCAAGCAAAAGATGCTCGACCGTTATAAACTCGTGGGGCTCGGATGTAGCATTCCTAAACGCGTCGTTGAGAATAGGTTCAAGGGCTCGACTCAACATACCCGTCTAACTTACAGAAAACGCGAAAGGTAAAAACCACACGCTACCCCTGCACCACGGCGAGCAGATCATCCGCTCGTTGCTCGAGCTTCTCGAGCGTGCGCGCGAACAACGGCACAACGATTTGTGCGACCCCTAGTCCGGCATACCCGGCTACTGTCTCATCCGTCACCGGGTATCGATTAGGCCCTACGAATACCTCTATTTCCTGGCGGCTGCGACCGTGTTGATCCAACGCGGCATCCAGGGTCTGCAAACGTTGGGCGAGTGTTGCCGGCGACATGTCGTAGCCATACCAACCGTTGCCCTGACGCGCAACCCGCGACAGGGCCGCGTCACTTTCGCCTCCGAAGTAGATTGGCGGGTGTGGGTCCTGTATTGGTTTTGGGTTGAAATGGCAGGGATGAAAACCCACGGTCGCACCGTGGAATTCCGTAATACCCGGACTCCAAAGCGCTTTCATGGCCTCTATGTATTCGTCGCAAAGGCTGGCACGCGCTTTAAAATCCGCTCCCAAATTGTCGAATTCCTCTTTCAACCAGCCAATACCGACCCCGAAGTCGACGCGACCACCAGAGATGAAATCGACATCCGCCACCATTTTGGCGGTATAGACGGGGTTGCGCTGCGGTACCAAACAAATGCCAGTACCCAACCGTACCGTCTGGGTATGACTCGCGATGAACGTCAATGCGGTAAACGGGTCCAGCAACCCTTCCGGGTCACCGGGAATGCGCCCCGAATCACTGTAAGGATACGTCGAGGCATAGTCGGGAAAAAACAGCACGTGCTCAGGCACCCAGATCGAGTGAATACCTTTGGCTTCCACCAACTGTACCGCGTCACGCATAAAGCCAACATCCGTGTGCTGGCTGAACGCCATTGCAACACCCAATTTCATAATATCCTCCTAGTGACAACTTCCTCGAAAAAATCCACTCCTAAACGAGTTCGGATTTGCCCCATAGCATCTCATCGTCGTTGGTGCGAGTATAGGCAACTACTGCATTTAGGGGACACTCAGTGAACAAAAAAAACATCATTCTTTTCTTGATTGCCATGCTGCCCGGCGTCGCTATGGCAGGCGCGGCTACCAATACGATGGCCGGGGTCTTGGGCGAAATCAATCATTTTCCATCTGACGCCGACGTCGCCGCGCTCGACAAGATTGGTGCGAGCGACGCGTCCGCCGTTGAAAAGCAGCTCGCGCAGATTATCACGCGTATCGCACATCAACCTGGCCCGGATGACAAAACCGCGCTAGAAAAGATCATCGGCATGGATGATACAGCGCCTGCAGCAAAGGTCATTGCGAAGGCGATTCTCAACATGAATCACCGACCACAGGCTGCCGATCTCGAAGCGCTCAAGGCGCTACCGGAGTAGCGGCGCTAAAGTAGGTTCACTCGCTGATGATATGACTCGCAATCAAGTGCGGGTCCTGCATTGGCATGAAGTGGGTCAGCTGCGGTAAGAATACGTCTTTGCCGTTGGCGAATTGTGCGGCCAATTCCGGCCATGTCGGTGACGCCGCGAAGTCCATCGGGGCGCTGTCTGCGCCGCGAGGGGGCGCGCGCAACACGGTCACGGGCAGGTCGATCTTCGCAATGAGTCCGTGTACCGTTCGACCGAAGCTACCCATGTAGATTGAGGCTTCGATTACTCCCGGACATGCCAGATCGACGCCCTCGCCCGTCGCGCTTGGCACAACCCCATACTGACAATAGTCGGTATAAACATCGGATTGCCAAAGATCGTACGGATGGCGGTTCTTGTAGCGCTCGTGCATCTCCTGCCAAGACCTAAAATGACTGCGCCTGCGTGCGATCGGATGATCCGCAACCGATGCGAATTCATGCCGCGACGCGTTTGTGTACGTGTCCGGTGAAGAAATAACCGGGTCAACCAACACTAAGCGCGCGAACGTGGACGGAGAAGCTGCGCCGACTTGAGTGACGCAATGCCCTCCCATCGAGTGGCCAACACCGACCGCATCGGCAAGATCCAATTGGCGCGCCACCTCCAGCAAATCATCGCCGAACTGCTGCCAACCAAAGGGCCCATCATTGTCGGAACGCCCGTGACCCCGCATATCAAGTGCAAACACATGCCAATCAGCCGGAAGCAACGCAATCACCTGATCCCAACACCGTGCATGAAATCCGGTCGCATGGGCTAGCAACGCTTGTTGACCGCCCGGTTTGCCCCATTCGAAGCATGCAAGCTCAATCCCGTTGACTGCCAGGCGCAGCTCTTTGCGTAATCTCATCGGCAACACTAAATATCCACAAACCCCGCATCTTAGGCGAAATGTTGTTTCGGCGTTACACTGGCGTTTCATCCCTAGAGAAGCAATATGGCGGATCTCAAGCACGGCACGTGGTCCCAAGTGGTCTCAGACGGCGCCGACACCTTGATATTGGTGGACTCAGACGACCAAGAAGTGGGCCAGATGGACAAGGTTGCCTGCCACCTTGGCGCAGGAACGCTGCACCGCGCGTTCTCCATATTTATCTTCAACGCGGACGGCGACCTGCTCATCCAACAGCGCGCAGCGAACAAGTTTCTGTGGCCGAACTATTGGTCGAATTCCTGTTGCTCGCATCCCCGGGTAGGCGAAACAATGGACCAAGCCGTTGAGCGGCGTTGTCAACAGGAACTTGGTTTCTCGACTGAACTCAAGTGTCTCTACAAGTTCGAATATCAGGCAAGCTTCGAAGATCTCGGCAGCGAGCACGAGCTGTGCGCAGTCTATGTCGGCTCATTTGACGGCGAACCAGCAGTGAACAGCAGTGAGGTTCAAGCCTGGCGCTGGGTCAGACCTTCTGACCTAACGGATATGTTCCGCCACCATAGTGAAGACTACACACCATGGTTCAAGCTCGAGTGGGAACGACTCAATCGCGATTTTCGCGACTCGCTTCAGTTGCCAGTGTAGCGATCGAACCACGCATCGGCGCCGTATTCCAGACGCGCCCGTACACCTGCTTTAATGCGCTCCAGACCACCCTCGGGATAGTCAGCGAGCTTTTGCGCTAGCGCGTGAGCCGACCCAACGACCTCGTCATCCCCCGTCACCTCCTGCGCAACGCCTAAACGCAACAGCTCCGGCCCATAGATACGGTCCCCCACCAAGGCGACTTGGCTAATCGTCGTTTCCGCGTGTCGTAGTCCTAGCCATGCCAAGTTATACGGCGCCGCCATGCCCATCTGGACTTCCCCAACTTGCAGAAAGGCGCCTTCGCCTACGACCAAAAGGTCACAGGCCAACGCGAGGGCCGCACCACCATTAATCGCGAAGCGCTCAAGCGCCCCAATGATCGGTTTGCTACATTCAAACATTGAACGGTGCGCAGAACGCCAAATGGTCTGAAAATCCTGCAACCAATCCGGTGGTTCGTCTGCATTGAATTCTTTTAGGTCAAGTCCAGAGCAGAACGCGCCGTCTGCACCTCGCAACACGACGACGCGGACTTCGTCGAGTGCGTTGACCTCCTGCAGTGATTGGGCAAGCGCCGTGCCTAACGGCCCCGTGATTGCATTTTTTCGTTGCGGGCGATTGAGAATGACTTCCGCCCATCCATCGTGTAGCTGGATCTCTACTTCCGACACGTACTCTCCTGTCTATGTATTTCGGCTCTATGTATTACTGCTTTTTTTGTCACCGGGCTTGCTACTTGTGATGCACTCTATATAAGAAGCAATATCCCGAGTACCACCAATGAAATACCAACGATCTCGCGCGCACGCAAGCGTTCTTGGAAAAACCATACCGATGTCGCGACCGTGAAGAGTAGCTCCACTTGGCCGACCGCCCGGACTACCGCGGCATTTTTTAGCGTCATTGCCGTGAACCACCCTGCCGACGCAATCATGCCAATCGCGCCGACCCACACAGCGATACGCCAATTCTTAAGCACCCGAGACAGCTGATCGGGTTCACGCAATGCTATAAACACCCCCATGATGATCGTCTGCATCGATACGGCGGCCACCACCGTTAGACCCGCGCGTTGGACAAACGACCCGGCATCCAATGCGAGACTGGCACCGCGGAAGCTCACCGCCGCAATCCCGAACCCAGCCCCACACAACAGGCCCATCAACATCGCTTTGTTCGGCTTCAGGAGGTCGTGAAATCGAAATTGACCGGACAGAAACACAACTCCTACTAGACTGACCGCGATCCCACTGACGATCCAAATATCGATGACATCGCCAAGCACGACCAGGCCGAAGATTGCCGCCTGCGCTGCCTCAGTTTTCGAAAAGGCGGTGCCGACCGCAAAATTACCGGCGGTGAACGAGGCCAACAGTGCCGATGTGCCAACTATCTGGGCGACACCGCCGAGTAAGGCATAGGTAAAGAAGTCGCTGTTGAGACCGTCAAACTCGCCCCGCCACAGCACTAATGCATAGATCCATGCAAACGGAACGGCATAGCAGAACCGTACGTACGCTGCACCATTGACTGACAATTGGCCGGTAAGACGCTTTTGCAATAGCGAGCGCACGTTCTGCAAGAACGCCGCGACCACCGTGATCAGAAGCCAAGTCTCAATTCCAAGAGTCAATGTGGGCCCTTCAACAATGAAAGCTGCAAATTGTACTCGCCCCGCGGTGCGCAATCGGCCTCAATATCATTGCTGTGGCCATTGAAGAATCCTTGAATTATTGGCAATGTCTACGAAACCGATCTAAACGTTCCGATGGCCAATCGTTTGGAGCGCCTTATACTGGTCAACAGGCTTTGCGAAACAACAAACGGCAACCAGACACTAAACATTACGCGACAAGAAACATTAAAAGGAGTGCATACATATGGATCTGAAGGACAGCAACACACTACAAAATCTGAAAGACGCCTTCGCAGGGGAATCCCAAGCGAACCGGCGTTATCTCTATTTTGCTGCGAAAGCCGATATTGAAGGCGAAAACGATGTCGCGGCAGTGTTCCGGTCGACCGCAGAGGGCGAAACGGGCCACGCGCATGGGCACCTCGAGTACATGGAGTCAGTCGGTGACCCCGCGACGGGCTTGCCGATAGGCAGCACCTCGGACAACCTGAAGGCCGCCATCGCCGGCGAGACGCACGAATACACCGACATGTATCCAGGCATGGCTTCAGGGGCGCGTGGCGAAGGATTTGACGAAATCGCAGATTGGTTCGAAACCCTCGCCAAAGCCGAGCGTAGCCACGCCAATCGCTTCCAGAAAGCTTTGGATGCTATGTAGCTCGGACGCTAACCTCCGGGAACAAAGCAGGGGCTCGAAATGGGCCCCTTTTTTATCGGCTTCTGACCATCTTCGGGCTAAATTGAATGGCGACAAGCGAAGGCAACCTCGAACCCCCCAAGCGCTTGCCGCTAGATTGGCAAAGCGATGCGTTCTATGCAAAGGACGATCTCTACGACGAACTCGAGCGAGTATTCGACACCTGTCATGGCTGTCGTCGCTGCGTGAGCCTGTGTGATTCGTTCCCAACCCTGTTCGACCTGGTCGATGAGTCAGACACGTTCGAAGTGGATGGTGTCGACCAAGCCGATTACATGAAGGTCGTCGACCAGTGTTTCTTGTGTGATCTTTGCGCCGAAACAAAGTGCCCTTATCTACCGCCACATGAATGGGCGATCGACTTTCCACACTTAATGTTGCGCGCCAAAGCATACAAATTCAAAGACAAAGACACTAAGTGGCGCGACAGACTAATCACATCCACCGATGCGGTGTTCAGCGCCATTGCAAAACCGGGTATCGCGCAACTAGCCAACGCTGCCAGCAGTTCTAAAGCCTTGCGCAAGTTAGGCGAAAAGACCCTTGGCATTCATGCCCAAGCGCCACTACCGAAGTTCGAAAGCACTCCTCTAACGAAACGAGTCGCCGACACTTCGGGGCAAGATCCAATCACAAGAACCGACCGAACAACAGGAAAAGTGGCGATATACGTCACCTGCTACGGCGACCACAACGAACCACAGGTTGTGCAGGACCTCATTGAGGTCCTCAACCACAATCGCATCAGCGTAAAAGTACTCAAAGATGCGAAATGCTGCGGCATGCCGAAGCTCGAATTGGGCGATCTGCAAAAAGTAGCCGACCTGAAGGACGCGAACTTACCCATGTTCACCCAAGCCATAGCTGAGGACTATGACATCATCGCGCCTATCCCTTCCTGCGTTCTGATGTACAAGCAAGAACTGCCTTTGATGTTTCCAGACGATGCGGAGCTTGCCGAGGTCAAAGCGCATTTCTTCGATCCTTTCGAATACTTGATGCTGCGCCACAAGGCAGGTGAGATTGACACACAATTCGTCAAGCCATTGGGCAGAGTTGCCTACCATGTTGCCTGCCACCAACGGGTCCAAAGCTTCGGCTTGAAGACCCGCGATTTTCTCGAACTAATTCCGGATACTGAGGTTACAGCGATTGAACGGTGCTCAGGGCACGACGGAACCTACGCGGTCAAAGCTGAAACCTACGACAAGGCGATGAAGATCGCACGACCGGTTGTGCGCAGAGTTGCTGAGGTCGAGGCCGACGAATTCGGTTCCGATTGCCCCATGGCAGGCCGTTTGATCGCCCATGGATTGGCAACCGGCGGGTCGCCTGACTCGACCAGTGAGCCCCTACATCCGATTTCGATGGTTAAAAAGGCGTACGACTTGTGAGCTTGACGCGGGCTGATCTATGGAGCTTGGAAGAGTACGCGGAGCAACGCGGCGAGTTCCGTGCGCGGATAATGCAACACAAAAAGGACCGCCAGATATTTCTTGGGCCACACGCGACGCTCCACTTCGAAGATGCGTTGACAATGAAATACCAGGTCCAAGAAATGTTACGGATAGAGCGCATTTTCGATGCAGCCGGGATCCAGGAAGAGCTGGATGCCTACAATCCGCTTATCCCTGACGGGAGCAATTGGAAGGCGACTTTCATGATCGAATATGCCGACCCCCAGGAGCGTCAAGCGGCACTTGCCACACTGACCGGCATCGAAAATGAAGTCTGGGTCAAGGTTGGCGGTGGCGACAAAACTGTCGCCATCGCCAACCTTGACCTCGACCGCTCGCGCGAAGACAAAACCGCCGCCGTGCATTTCCTGCGCTTTGAACTATCCACCGAACGGATTGAGCACCTCAAGGCCGGAGCTAGATTATCGATGGGCATCGACCACCAAGTGCTCGACTATGCAATCGACGTGCAAGATAACAGCCGCTTGAGTTTGATTGACGATCTGCTTTGATGGCGTGCTCGCCGCGCACACTTCGAGTGTGAATCTGTTCAAGATTGTCCCCACGGCGTGGTAGTGTCCTGAATGGCCAATTCGTTGAACTACCGAGAGCCTAGATTCGTCAAGAACAAAGCGTAGAACGCGCTGTAATTCACCAAATTAATCATTCAGGACACTAAGTTAGCGATCAATTAATGTTCAGATTGAGGGGGCATGTCTATGGCTAACCAAACGACTATCGATCGAGACTCCCTCGTCGCGGACATTTCGACCTGGGACGCGATCACCGACCACCGCACCGGTAGTGCCGGTGACAAAGCAACCGATGATTGGCTGCGCAATTCTATGCAAGCAGCCGGGCTGAGCCCATCCGTGGACGCCTTTGACTTCGAACGCGTTGCCATCCATGAATGCACAGTGCTTGTCGATGGACTACAAATATCGGGTGTGCCGATGTTCGACGGCGGTAGCACTGGACCGACACCGATTGAAGGTCAGTTAGGTCGCGAAATCCTGTGCGCACCCAGCACGCCTACCGCGTCTCTGCAGAAACTGCGTCAAGCGCCAGCTTGCCAGGCACTAATCGCGGTCAGCGCACCACAAGGCAACGTGGATGGACTGGCTCTCTTGAACGCCGAATCGTACCACGCGCCTTGGGGCCCGCCCGTGGTCCAGGTGAGCTCAATCTACGCAAGCCAAATGCAACTCTATGCTGATGCGGGTGCGAGGGCATCGGTGTTGGCGCACACCAGTCGTTCCCAAGAAATCACGCACAACGTGACCGTTAGCATTGACGGCACAGATTCGCATGCCAAACCAATCGTTGTTATGACTCCGAAAAGCGCATGGTGGACATGCACCGCTGAGCGCATTGGCGGTATATGCGTGTGGCTGGCGCTCGCGCGTCATTTCGCAGCGAATCCAACGCCAGCACGTATTATTTTTACCGCGAATACCGGTCACGAACTGAGCCATTTGGGCCTCGATCACTTTCTCGAAGCCAATGCCGGTCTAGACGCCGAGTTCTGGTTTCACCTGGGCGCGAACTTCGCGAGCAAAGACAGCGCCATCCACCTCCAAGCGTCTTCAGATTTCTATATGGATAAGCTGACAAGCCACCTCGGACAACATGGAGTGCATAGCGCAACGCAAACGCCTATCGCCGTGCGACCAGCGGGCGAAGCCCGGAATATTTACGACATCGGCGGCCAATATCTTTCCATTCTCGGCAGCAATCGCTGGTTCCACCAACCAGAGGATCGCTGGCCGGACTCGATTGACCCGGATCGAACGTGCGCAATCGTCAATGCCAGTATCAGCCTCATGAACGACCTGATGAATGCTTAGTGTCCTATATGAAGACGATGCAACCTGGATTTATGACAAGCCTTCGGACGTATCTGTTCTAAGAGACCGAAGTGGCCAAGCATGTTTATGGGATGAATTAACAAGCTATGCCACCAAACCTTATCTGGTGCACAGACTCGACAAGGGTACGAGCGAGTGTTTCGTGATCGCAAAAACCCAGCAAGCTCAATCGAGCCTAACCCGGGCATTCGCCGCAAGATCGCTGAGCAAATCTTACGTCGCGGCTGTGGTTGGCAGATTTGCGTCGGGCTTCACCCGGACAGTAGATCTGCCGATTTGTCGCGGACGCAAGAGTCGCTACCGAATTGCCGGGCTAAGAGACTCAATCGAATGTGTGAATAATACCTATCGCGTCCAGCAAGATCACGACGGGCTCGAAGCGACTCCATTGATACGTTTCCTTGTCAGTGGCCCTCGAAGCATGCTGGCCATCAAACCGATTACCGGACGTACGCATCAGATCAGAGCCCACTTGAGTTGGATTGGCCACGCGATCGGCGGCGATCATCTATACGGCAACAAGAACCACGAAGCGCAAAAAGGAGCGCGCCTCATGTTGCACTGTCACAAATTGGTCATTCCCGGATTCGGACGATTCACATCCCCGGTACCGAAGGATTTCGCTACTTCTTTCGGTCAGTGAGCCTAGCGGCGACCCCTCGGCCCAAGGCGTACGCCGCGGCAGTGGCGGCAGGATGTCTAGTTATGGCGCTACTTGCTCATCCGGACCATATAGTCGATCGCCTGTGCTAGTTGATCATCCGAACAGGTCGGGCACAGTCCGCGAGGCGGCATGGCCGGGGCCACACCCGCGATCGTCGTGGCCAACAATTGCGCTTGCCCTTGCTCAATGCGCGGCCCCCAGGCATCCGCATCCCCTAGTTTGGGCGCACCGCTCAGCCCAGGCGTATGGCAAGAAAAACAATATTGATTGTAGATTTTTATACCCGGATGGGTCTCTACAACTGCACCCGTAACGTTCGGTCCGGCCAGATCACTACCGCACCCACCCGCTGCCAACATCGCGGCCAATATCACACACGAGACGAACCTGTCACATCGATCAACCACCCATTACTCCATTGCTTTTGTTTTCAGATCGTAATCATCCGCGTCTTGCCAAACCGGGAAGCCGTCGCGCAGCTCAGTTAGCGCATCTGCATCTAGTACAACGCGGATGAGACCGGGATTCTCACCAGCTTCCACCAAAGTTTTGCCGTCCGGTGCATACGCCGCACTACCACCAGCGTATTCAATGCCATTGCCATCCGTGCCGATGACGTTGCAGCCTACGGCATACGCTTGATTCTCTATGGCCCTAGCCCGCAGCAACGTACTCCAGGCGTCACGCCGTGCACGCGGCCAATTAGCAACGCACAAATATACGTCATAATCTCGTCTATTCCTGAACCAAACCGGGAATCGCAAGTCATAACAAACCAGCAAACAGACACGCCACCCGTCGAATTCGACCACAACTCGATCGGTACCCGGCGCGTAATGCTGGTGCTCTTGCGCCATCCGAAAGAGGTGACGCTTGTCGTATACCGTAGCCTTACCGCTCGGTGGCATCCATACCATGCGATTATATATTCGCCCTTCTACTCGAATGGCCGCGCTACCGCAGATAACCGCGTCAAGCTCGCGTGACCATCGTGCAAGCCACGCAAGCGTGGCGCCATCCATCGGTTCCGCCACCTCGTCACTCGACATTGTGAACCCTGTTGTGAACATCTCGGGCAGTACCACAACACGCGCGGTCTGTGGGACTTGGTTGAACCACTCATCAAACATATCCCGGTTTTGCTGCGCCGCATGCCAATGCGTCGACGTTTGGATCAACGCCAGTTCTAAAGGTTGCATAGAGTCTGCGCGGCTTTGGCCAAAGTCGCATCATCCTTGGCAAAACAAAATCGTAAGATCGGTTGCCGCTGGGCGGTCGGATCGGCATAAAAAATCGATACCGGAATGGATGCCACCTTGATTTCCGCCGTCCAGCGCTCGGCGAGAGTACTGTCTAATTCGTCTGTGATCGTCGAGTAGTCGAGCAATTGAAAGAAAGTGCCGCCAGACGGCTTTATTTTGAATCGCGACTCGCCAAGGAGATTATTGAACAGATCACGTTTAGCTTCGTAGAAGTCTCCCAGCCCCAGATGATGTTCCGGGTGGTCGTTCAGAAAATCTGCCAGCGCATACTGCACAGGCGTATTGACGGTAAAGGTAACGAACTGGTGTATGCGCCGAAATTCCGTAGAAAGCGCGGCTGGTGCAATGCAATAGGCCACTTTCCACCCTGTCACGTGGTAGGTCTTACCAAACGACGACACGACGAAGCTACGTTCGCGTAGCTCGGCATACCGATTGAGGCTCACGTGCTCACGGTTATCGAACAGGATGTGCTCATAAACTTCATCCGCGAGTACAAAGATGCCCGTGTCGCTTGTGAGTTCGGTGAGCGCTTGAATGTCCGCTTCGGACCAAGTGCTCCCCGTTGGGTTGTGCGGGGTATTGGTAATGATGAGCTTGGTACGGGGCGTTACGGCGTCGGCCACCCGGTCCCAATCAATCGAGAAGTCGGGGGCGAGCATCGGTATGCGCACGGCCATTGCGCCTTGCAGGCGCACCACAGGCTCGTAGCTGTCATACGCTGGATCAAAAAGAATGACTTCATCACCACGGTCGACCACTGCCGTAATCGCGCAGAACAGTGCCTCCGTCGCACCGGCCGTGACCGTGACCTCACTCTCGCTATCGACCGTTCGCCCGTATAGGTTTGCCACCTTAGTGGCGATCGCCTCCCGCAAGGAAGCAACGCCTGCCATGGGCGGGTACTGGTTGAAGCCATGCGTGAGGTAATACTGCACTCGCTCGAGCAACTGCGGGGGGCCGTCGAAGTCGGGGAACCCCTGCGAGAGGTTAATTGCATCGTGCTGTTGCGCAAGCGCGCTCATCACGGTGAATATTGTGGTCCCCACGTCGGGCAATTTACTGGTTACGCTCAGGTTCAACGGGCCCTCCTTATGATCGCGCCGATACTGGCACAGCTTGCCCTACAACTAAATATCAATATATTTTGAAATCTTGCAACGAGGTCAGTAGCATGCAGGCTCGCACCTGGACTTTGATTTCCTTTGCCAGATCCGTCGCCAAAACCAACTCGAGCTCCTGCCACGAAGCGCGAGCCCAGCTCCGCTCCAGCTGCCGCAGGCAGGCACGACGTCGTGCAAGTTACTAAGGCGGTCGGCGACGAATTGCGTAGCAGTATCTTAAGGTTGCTCGCCCACGATTCGTTTAGTGTCTTGGAGCTGTGCAAATTATTCAAGATGGCGCAGCCTGCACTTAGTCACCATTTGAAACTTCTGAGTGAAGCCGGATTAGTCGCTAAGCGCCGTGAAAGCACCAACGTCTTCTACCATCGCGTGCGCGCTCAAGATGATCCGCTATTGTCATCCATATTCGAAGCCATCGACCGGCGCGTGATTAGCACAGGAATGCAGCAACGGATCGAAAAGATTTATAGCGAACGCGCCAAGCGTTCGGAACAGTTTTTTGCCACCCACGCCAAGGCTCTGCACACCCAAAACGAGCTGATCTGCCCAAGCAGCGTGTACGCCCCATCGGTGATCGAAGCGACCTGCTCAGCAAACGGCAAACGCGACAACGCATTGGAGATTGGACCCGGTAGTGGCGAGTTAATGCTCGAATTATCAGAACATTTCCGGCAGGTCGTTGGCATCGATAGCTCCGAACAAATGTTGGCGGTCACTGCGGCAACTATTGCCGACCGCAAGAACATTCAGCTCATTAAGAAGGACTTTTTTGCGCTGCCTAGAATCCGTAAATATGACGCACTAGTCGCCGCGATGGTGATTCACCACTTGGCATCGCCGAAGCGCTTCTTTCGACAAGCCGCTAACGTTATGAAGCCAAAGGGCACGCTCGTCATTGCCGAGCTCTGCGCGCATACGCAAGACTGGGTAAAAGATCTCTGTGGTGATCTATGGCTTGGCTTTGAAACGGACTCACTCAACGGCTGGGCCAAGGACGCAGGATTTATTTCCACCCACCAGCAATATTTGGCGCAACGCAACGGTTTTCGCATTCAGATCAACAACTACATCTTGTCATCGTAACCAAGACCAAATAAACAACAGTTGGAACCCACATGACTGACTACAAAGTAGCCGACATCAATCTTGCCGAGTTCGGGCGCAAAGAAATCACCCTCGCCGAGGCTGAAATGCCCGCACTTATGGCGTTACGCGAGAAGTATGCGGCAGATCAACCGCTCAAAGATGCACGGGTCATCGGCTGCATCCACATGACTATCCAAACAGCCGTATTGATCGAGACCCTCAGCGAGCTCGGTGCCGAAGTCCGCTGGTCATCGTGCAATATTTTTTCGACCCAAGATCACGCCGCTGCAGCCATGGCAGCATCCGGTGTGCCTGTATTTGCTTGGAAAGGCGAGACCGAAGAGGAATACCTGTGGTGCATTGAGCAAACCATTGTCAAAGATGGCGAGCCATGGAACGCCAATCTCCTGCTTGATGACGGCGGCGATCTGACCGAGATCATCCACACTCAGTATCCGGCCATGCTCGACAATATCCACGGCATCAGCGAGGAGACGACAACCGGCGTGCACCGATTAATCGAAATGCTCCGCGACAACTCGTTGAAAGTACCCGCCATCAACGTCAACGACTCTGTGACCAAATCTAAGAACGACAATCGCTATGGTTGTCGACACAGTTTAAATGATGCAATCAAACGTGGCACGGACATGCTCATGGCTGGCAAACGCGCATTAGTGATCGGCTATGGCGACGTCGGTAAAGGCTCTGCGCAAAGCCTGCGCCAGGAAGGCATGATTGTACGCGTTGCCGAGATCGATCCGATTTGCGCAATGCAAGCGTGCATGGATGGCTACGAGCTGGTTTCGGCCTACCGTGATGGGCGCAACACCGGTGCCGCGGCGGATATTAATGCAACGCTGCTAAGGGACACCGATCTTATCGTAACCTGTACAGGCAACAGCAACGTTTGCGACTCCGCCATGTTACAAACCCTCAAAGTGGGCGCCGTCGTCTGCAACATTGGCCATTTCGACAACGAAATCGACACCGCCTTCATGCGCGACAACTGGCGCTGGGATAAGGTTAAAGACCAAGTCCATCAAGTATTTCGCTCCGACGACCCACGTAACTATTTGATTCTGTTGTCAGAAGGCCGCCTTGTGAATCTCGGCAATGCGATGGGACACCCCTCACGCGTGATGGACGGCTCATTCGCAAACCAGGTTCTCGCCCAAGTGCATTTATATGAACAGGCCTGGGCCGACCAGCCCGAAAATCAAAGGCAACCAATTACCGTCGAGGTGCTGCCTAAGAAACTCGACGAGGAAGTAGCCCAACTCATGGTGGAGGGCTTTGGTGGCGTGGTAACGCAACTCACGACCACGCAAGCCGATTACATAGGCGTCACGCTAGAAGGGCCATTCAAACCGGAGTCCTATAAATACTAGCCACTGGTGGTACCGCGACCTGGGTCTTTGGCATCGACGGTCGCCAATAGAATCTCCTAGCCAGCCATCGAGGCCCGCACTATCGGGCCCGGCACGCTGAGGGCCCTTCGTAAATACTGCTGATTCAGGCAATCGCGGGCTGCCAAAGGCTGCATCGACTCCGTCATCCGTAAGCTCGACGGCAGCATCCGCGGACAAAAGCGACGAGCAGTTGATAACCCACCGCTAGAACTACCGGGCCGCCAAACAAGCCGATAATACCGGCGGTAATTGCGCCGCCAATAGTACCAATTAGGATGACAAGCATCGGAACAGCAACCGAGACAACCCAGACAATAATCGGTCCTCGAATGATAATGGGCGGGAGCTGAACGATAGCTAGAATGAGCACGACACCAGTCCAAATACCTGCCGCCGGGACACCCATTGCGACTAATCCAATCGCGACGAAAATTGTCTGAATGATGGCAACGCCCAAGACACCTTTGGACGCGCTGCGAATCGTCTGAATCGACATAACGATCAACTCTTCACCGCGGCGCGTCAGACCGGTCGCAATAGATTGGCTAACTTTGTAACCGCCTTCCGCATTCAACATCAGTACACCCGCGATAATGATGGAAAAACGAATTGCAATATGCCCATAGCGGCCGAGCCAGCGAACGCGAATGCCCATTGGCCAAACGCCAACAGTTGCGGCTGGAATTGGTTTAACGTGACTTCCGGGTTGGTCGCAGCGCCGGCCCGGATCTTGTGAACGGAGTCACCGACAATCGGCCACTCTGCAAAACGCGGATCAGGTTGGCCGATGGAAATTGATTCTTCTTGGACGTTTTGCGCGACCGTTTGTAAGGCTTCGACCGTCGATGCAAGCACCCACGTCTGCATCACGAGAATTGACAGCCCCATCAACACAATCAAAGTGGCCGACCATCTCGGCCGTTCGCCCAAAAGTCCACTTAGTTTTAGATGAACCTGTTAGAGCGCAACGGCAATCATCAGGCTCCACGCCACTACACCTATGAAAGGCGCGACTATTTAATAACACCAGTCCGCCAACAAAATTACCGCTCCGATCTACAAAAACGAAGTCATTGCATTGAGCGCAAATTGTTCGTCGGCCGAGTTCCCGGGCAAATTGTCCATAGTCGTCCCCCTTGAAGCACGACGAACAAACCATCTATGGCCGCTCAGTGCAATGTCGGCATGTCACAAGGTGAGTATCGAACGGTAATTCGGATATGGCCCAACAGCCTGTTGAAAAACAGGCTGTTGGGTTCTGGCCAACAAGCCCTCAGTACTTTCCGCCCAACTTGCTGTGATCCCAAGTGACATATGAGCGTGGATTGAATTTCAAAATCACTCGTTTCGCGGCTGTTTTCTTCACCACTTCTCGAAGCTTGGCAAGACTTGCATCGTCTAACACTTGGCCTTTGCTATTCATTTTAACAAGCGTATCGACGACAAACTCAGGGTCGGTGACTATTTCGGTGTCGGCATAAATCAAAACGGATTTGAGTTCCGCATAAACGGTACCACTCTCAATTAAAAGCGCTGCCTTCGGGTCCCGAGTGAAATTGAAAACCTTCTGGCTTTTCTCGAAGGTAGAACAATACAAACACCCCTCGTCATCCACATAAAACCACATCGGCATCGGGTGTGGATACCCATTGGGCCCGTTGGATACGATGATCAGCGTCTGCGCACTCTGCACATAACCCTTGATCTCCTCGTCTGTCATTTCGATCAACTCACGGCGTGACGCCATTTCCCCTCCAAACTGTCAATTGTTGCGATACTGTGAATAGTCCAAGCCTAACGCCTTTCGTAGAGTGCGCAAAGGACGGCACGCCCATGCTAAGGTCGCCCGTCCCAATCAGACTGAATCCGGTGCTTAACTAACATGCAATCGCTGCAGAAAGTGATCGAGATTCTCGATCTTGAAGAAATCGAGCAAAACCACTACCGCGCAACCAGCCCAAACGAAGGTTGGCAACGTGTCTATGGTGGCCAGGTCATCGGTCAAGCTCTGGTCGCAGCATCAAGAACCGTGGATGCGGATCGTAGCGCACACAGCTTGCATGGTTACTTTTTGCGCGCCGGTGATACCACGCGACCTATTCTTTATAAGGTAGATCGGATTCGCGACGGTCACAGTTTTACAACCCGGCGCGTCGTCGCGATTCAAAACGGCGAAGCGATCTTCGCAATGTCGATCTCGTTTCAAGTCGTCGAGGAGGGACTATCGCATCAGTTCGCGATGCCGAGCGCTACGGCAGCAGAGAAATTGGTCGACGATGACCTATTGCGCCAGCAACAAGCCAAAGACTGGCCGGCCGAATTTCAAGACTCTTACGGCTCGTCGTCCGCCATTCAGATCCGTCAGGTCGAGCCGTTAGATCTGATGCATCCAAAAGCCACCGAACCTGAACAGCTGTGCTGGATGAAGACCCGCGAGGTCTTACCCGACGATCATCGCTTACATCAATGCGTATTGGCGTACCTGTCGGACTGGTCGTTGCTCGACACCGCCGCACGTCCCCATGCCATTAGCTACCTACAAGACGACGTGCGGATCGCGAGCTTGGACCATGCGATGTGGTTTCATCGACCGTTCCGTGCCGACGAGTGGCTGCTCTATGTACAAGACAGTCCCAGCGCGTGTGGCGCGCGTGGATTCAATCGGGGCTTGATCTATAACGAGGCTAGCGATCTCGTCGCGTCTACCACCCAGGAGGGTCTGATGCGTAAGATCAGCTAATTCTTGTGCGCAAAGTGGTTGGGTGTCAGTGTGGGGTGGGGTTTAGAGCCCTCATCGAGCCGGGCCCGGGCAGGGAAGCCCCTTCCACAACTACGGCTTAGACCCAAACCAGGCTATACATACCCATACCGCCAAGGGATAATAGTCGGTTTGCGCGCCCAGAAGGGCAGCATCGGAGATTTTAAGGGAACCATGGCTGACATTGAGAAGATTGCGAGCTCGGTAGACTCGCTGAAGTTAGAATTTGAGGGGCACCGCTATATTTGTAGTGATCAGATCGCAACTGCGGTATACCTCGCCTACCACCTGCGCAAGCCAGTTCTTATCGAGGGCCCACCCGGCGTTGGCAAGACCGAGCTTGCCAAAACTGCCGCGGAAATGTTCGAGTTACCGCTCATTCGCCTGCAGTGCTACGAAGGATTAGATGAATCCAAAGCCATCTACGAATGGAAGTACGGTAAGCAGCTGCTGTATACGCAGGTATTAAAAGAGGCGTTGGACGAGGTCCTGGACGGCGCCAAAGGGTTTACCCAATCGGTTAATAGACTGCACGAATTCGGCGACATCTTTTTCTCCGAGGAGTTTCTCGAGCCGCGACCGCTATTGAAAGCCCTCAAAGAAGAGAACGGATGCGTGTTGTTAATCGATGAAGTCGATAAGTCTGATCACGAATTCGAATCGTTGTTGCTGGAAATCCTGTCCGATTTTCAGGTCTCCATTCCCGAGATCGGTACCATCAAAGCAACCCACGAGCCGCCCATCGTGTTTCTCACTTCAAACAACACAAGAGAAATTTCCGATGCACTGAAGCGGCGCTGCCTACACCTTTACATCCCTTTCCCGGATATCGATTTAGAGCAACGCATCATCCATGCGCGAGTCCCGGAAATTCCGGAGGAATTGCGCCGCCAGCTGGTCGCCTTCATCCATGAGCTACGCGATCTGGATTTGAAAAAAGTACCGGCTATATCGGAAACTATCGACTGGGCACGCACGTTGTTGCTGTTGCATGCTGAAACGCTGGACCCGCAACTTGTGCGAGACACGTTGAACGTAATCCTAAAATTCCAAGAGGACATTGAGAACGTCGACGGCGAAATACCCAGTATCACGGCCAAGATTCGCAAGTAATCCAAAACGTTAACAATGGATCGCACGCTAACTAATTTCATCCGATCGCTGCGCAACGCTGAAGTTCGCATCTCCACCGCAGAGACGCTGGATGCGTTCGGCGCGGTGGAACTGGTCGGCTACAAAGACCGCGAATTCTTAAAGAATTCGCTATCGCTGGTACTGCCAAAAACCGAGGACGAAAAGGCGACCTTCGAGAACTGTTTCGATCAGTTCTTCTCTTTCGATGACGTGTCCGCCGACCAGAGCGACGGCCTCGACGGAAGCGCCGAAGGTGACGCCGAAGGCGAGGAAGGTGATGGCAACGGCGAAGGTGGAAGCGCCGGTGGCGAACGGCAACCCGGCCAAACTAGCGGCAAGAAAAAGAGTAAATCCAAGGCGAAAAGCCTAAGCCTTTTGGAAGAGGAAGAAGAGGAAGATCTAGGCCAGGGCGAGATGACCCAACCTTCGAGCGCACTCGGTCAGCTGTTGATGGCCAACTCAAAAGTCGATTTGACCATGGCCATGGCAGCGGCGGGTGAAGCGGTGGATGTTCGAGAAATTCAAATATTCACGCAGAAAGGCCTCTATTCGCGCCGGATCATGGATCAAATGGGACTTACCGAGCTCAACTACGAAATCGGCGACCTACGGCAGGCCAATAGTATCCCTGCCCGGCGCTTAGGACAGGAACTGCGTCGGCGTCGCGACTGGTTACGCGAGCAAACTCGTGACTACGTTGAAAAACAATTCATTCTTAACGCCGACGTATCCGGCAAGCGATTGCGCGAGGAGCTGTTGCGCAAAGTTAAGCTTTCCAACGTGGAACACCGCAACTTCCGGATGATTCAGGAAATCGTGTACAAAATGGCCAAGCGCCTGGCCACCATGCACAGTCGGCGCAAGAAGGTCTACAAACGCGGTCTCCTAAACGTGCCGCGCACCCTGCGCCACAACATGGCCTATGATGGCGCGATCTTCGATCTCCATTGGAAGTCGGTGAAGATCGACCGGCCCAAAGTTTTCGCAATCTGCGACGTGTCGGGCTCGGTCGCGAACTACGCACGCTTCATGCTCATGTTTCTATACAGCCTCGAAGAAGTAATGCCTAAGGTGCGCAGCTTCGCATTCTCGTCAGATCTGGCAGAAGTCACAGAACTATTCGATCGGAACAAGATCGAAGACGCCATCGCGAAAGTCTTGCGCGACTACGGCGGCGGATCAACTGACTATGGCCAAGCATTCATCGATTTTAGGAAAATTTGTCTAGATGACGTCGACAATCGCACTACGATCATCATTCTCGGGGACGCACGGAATAATTACGGCGAGGCCCACACCGAGGTCCTGAAAGAGATGTACGACCGTTGCAAACGGTTAATTTGGCTCAACCCAGAATCACGCCTCTCCTGGTCCACGGGCGACTCCGAAATGCGTCGCTACCAGGCCTACTCCCATCAGGTCGACGAAAGCAATTCCCTCATGCATTTGGAACGGGTTGTAGGTAACCTCCTCAAGCAAGTGACATAGTCGGCTAAATAACCCTCCACCTTAGAGGTCTGCTTGAGCGAGATTGAAGCATCCAGTTCTGACGCCGCATTCGCAAAAAAAGCGGGGCGCCAACTCCTTGTCTTCTTCATTGGCGCGGCGCTCGCCATCGCCGCATTGATGTTTGCGCTGCAAGGATTGGCAAGCCTTGTCGGTTCTAGCACCGCAACCGCACAGGCGATCGACCTGACGAATAACTCGATATCGATCGCAATTCGCGAAGAACCCCCGCAGTTGGATAACAGCATTTCCACGGACTCCAGTTCCGGCATGATTTTCGGCCATGTCATGGAAGGCTTGCTGCGAATGGACATGAACGACCAGCTGGAAGCTGGTATAGCGGAACGCTGGGAGGTGCGCGAGAACGGTGCGACATTCTGGCTGCGTGAAAACGCCCGTTGGAGCGATGGCGAATCGATCACGGCCCATGACTTCGTGTTTTCGTGGACAACCGTTCTTCTGCCTGCCACAGCGTCCGAATACTCGTTTTTGCTCTATTCGATCAAGAATGGTCGCGCTGTCAACGAGGGTACGATGCCACCATCGGCACTCGGGGTCCGCGCCCTCGACGACCGAACACTATTTGTGGAATTCGAGCGGCCCGTTCCGTTCTTCGACAAATTGGTTTCGTTCCCAACCTATTATCCAATCCGCGAGGACTTCTATAGGTCGACGCAGGGTCGCTTCGGTGCCGACGCAGACGAACTCATCTATAGCGGTCCATTTGTCATCTCGAGCTGGATTCACGGCGCCAGTCTGATCATGGACAGGAACCCCTACTATTGGGATCAAGAACGAATAAAGCTCGACCGCATCAATGTGGCTCATATCACTCAAGACCCCACCGCAAAATTCAATTTTTTCAATGATGGTATGATTGCGTTTACCACCTTGTCAGCCGACAATCTAACCAACGCAATGGAGCAGCGCTGGCATATTCAGCGCAACCAGGACGGTAGCGTGTTCTTTATCGAGTTCAATCATCGCCCGGAGCGGATCACCCGGAACCGAAATTTGCGTAAAGCCATGCAACTCGTCATGGACATGGAAGAACTCGTCTATAAAGTCACTAAACTTCCCGGCTATCTGCCTGGCGAGTCGCTATTTCCCGTGTGGCTGATGGGCACAAACGAGCCGTTGAGAAAGGAATACCCTGCGCCTAAGGTGAAATTGAACCAGGCTTTAGCGTTGCAACACCTGGCGATGGCAAAACGCGAACTTGGCATCGACTCCTGGCCACAGATCGCTCTTTTGAGTGGCGATACACCCGTTGCCAACATCCAATCCGAGTGGACGCAGGCTGTCCTGAAGACAAAGCTCGGTCTGGATATTCGGATCGACAAACAAATCTTCAAGCAGCGCTTGGCAAAAATGACATCCGGAGACTTCGATCTCGTACTCGCAGGGTGGGGTCCCGATTACGATGACCCACTCACGTTTGCAGATTTGTTCACGTCTTGGAACCTCAACAATCGAGGACGCTACGAGAGCCCCGCAATGGATCAATTCGTAGATCTTGCGCAATCTTCAATCGTCAAGGAAGAGCGCATGCAGGCGTTCGGCAAGATACAGCAACTCTTGTTCGACGACGTCGTGATCTTACCCATGTACGAGCGCGGTGTGACTTACGTCGTTCACCCGCAATTAAAGAACGTTAAGCGGCGTGTTGTCGGCGCAGAGACCGATTTTACGAACGCGTACATCGTACCTGCGAGTTAGGAGAACCCGGAAACGGGGCATATCAAGATCCATGTGGCGCTACATCGTAAAACGGCTCATCCAGGGCATCATCACGGTGTGGTTTATTGCGACGGCTACGTTTTTCGGCATGCACCTAGTGCCCGGCGATCCGCTTTCGGGAGAAAAGGCCGTTTCGGCGGAGGTCCGAGCAAACCTTGCAGCTAAATACGGGCTGGATAAACCGGTCCTGACTCAATACTTCATCTTTCTCAAAAACCTCGCAAACGGCGACCTAGGTATCTCGTACACGCAGGAAAACCGACTCGTTAACGACATCATCCGAGATCATTTCCCGGTCTCTGCCACCCTCGGCATCCTTGCCATCGTTTTCGCTGGGCTAGGTGGAACCCTGTGGGGTGCATTAACCGCTTTGTACCGGAATCGATTGCCGGACACGATCATTATGTTCTTGGTAATCCTAGGCATATCCGTACCGAGTTTCGTGGTTGCGGCAATCGGCCAATTATCATTGGTTAACCTCAATGCGGCTGTAGGAGTGTCTGTTCTCCCAGTAGGCGGCTGGGGCAGCGTTTGGCACATGATCGTGCCATCCATGGTGCTTGGTTTGTCGACGATGGCTTACCTGACACGATTAATGCGCTCTTCAATGCTTGAAATCGTTAACTCGGACTATGTGCGCACTGCCAAGGCCAAAGGCATTCCGGCAACGCAGATCTTTACCAACCACCAATTGCGCAACGCGATTCTCCCCGTCATTACTGTGCTTGGTCCGAGCATCGCGACTATTACGACCGGCGGATTCGTCGTGGAAATAATATTCGCAATTCCCGGTCTAGGCCGCTATTTCGTACAAGCGGTCCAGCAACTCGACTACACGGTGATCATGGGGACCACGGTGTTCTATGGCGCGTTCCTCGTACTCATGGTGATTCTCGTCGACCTCGTGTACGGGCTCATCGATCCGCGCGTGAGGCTTGAGTGATGGCCGAACAGCATCTGACTGAGGACGCGTTTAGCCGCCTTGACAAGGTCCAAGAAATCCAGGGTATCAGCCGACCATCGCAGTCGTATTGGCAGGATGCTTGGCAACGCATGAAGGCCAACAAACGGGCGTTATTTTCGTTGTATCTAGTTTTGGGTCTGATCTTGTTTACCTTCGCGGGCCCGTTCGTCTGGGATCTTGATCCGGCGCTACAGGATGTCGACCAGATCAGCCAATCGCCATTCGCAGCTCGATCGGTTGTCCTGGTAGAGGAATAACAACCGTGGTATGGAGAGAGTGATGCAGTGCAGAATTTGCTGTTTGTAAGCTTGCCAAACATGCAGCACATACGATTGCAGTGGGACGAT
>Ga0115002_10002050_pt1 | contig 26676 bp, 43 predicted proteins | sample ArcticOcean_MG_C_8_FD_89576 | JGI IMG/M metagenome (GOLD analysis project Ga0115002, IMG submission 89576) | Marine microbial communities from western Arctic Ocean - ArcticOcean_MG_CB11_86 | ecosystem: Environmental > Aquatic > Marine > Oceanic | place: Arctic Ocean: Canada Basin | collected... | reverse complement strand
TATGCAGTTACTGCTGACATTATCTTTTTTGCTCCTTCATCTGATTATGTGACTCTAGCGTAAGGTAAATAATGGCAACTATAGCGACAATAAACGGAATAGCAGAAGACAATATAAGCCATCACAATGGCGGGTCAGCAGATCTTTATACATCTAAGAACGGTGATACTTGGGGTCATGTAGCTTGGACAGTAGCCACCGGAGGAAGCATAGCTACTGTAGGGAATTACAAAATTCATACATTTACCTCATCAGGAACTTTTAATGTTACAACTCTTGGCGATGATGCAATTGCTGAATATCTTGTAATTGCTGGTGGAGGTGCTGGGGGTGGTCAATATGTAGGCGGTGGGGGTGGTGCGGGTGGCTATAGAACGGCTACCGGACTGTCTATAGGAGAAACTTCATACTCGATAACAGTTGGTGGGGGTGGTGCGGGTGTTCAAGGAGATGGCTCAAACGGTGCTAATAGTACTTTCTCAAGCATTACAAGTTCTGGTGGTGGCAAAGGAGGCACCAATGGCACGGGGCTTACAGTCGGAGCGGCTGGAGGATCAGGCGGTGGTGGATCAGGGTCAAACGGGAGCGCGTATGGCGGTGCAGGAAACGTAGGTGGTTTCTCGCCAGTTGAGGGTTACGCTGGCTCTCAGGGTTCCTTATCTTCCACTTACGGGTCAGGCGGTGGTGGTGGCGCTGGTGGGATTGCGGGGGCGGCTTCTGGTTCTGTCGGTGGTGCTGGTGGAGTAGGGCGGTCAAGCTCCATAACGGGTAGCGGTATTTATCGTGGTGGTGGTGGCGGTGGCTCAATCTATAGTTCAGGAACACCCGGTGCTGGTGGTAATGGCGGAGGCGGGGCTGGTAGCCGTGGCGGAGCAACTAGCGGCACAACAAATACGGGAGGCGGTGGTGGTGGTGCAGAAAGAAACGATACCGGTATTGCGGGTTCCGGTGGGTCTGGAGTAGTAATCATTAAATATTTATTCCAATAGGTGAATGATGGCGCATTTTGCAGAAATAAATGAAGATAGCATTGTAACCAGAGTAATAGTAATCGAGCAAGAGATGGTTGATTCTGGCAACTGGGGAACCCCTAGTAGCTGGGTGCAGACTTCTTATAACACCCGTGGCGGCAAGCATTACGATCAAGATGGCGTAGAAGATTCTGGTGTAGCCCTGCGATATAACTACGCAGGTGTAGGGTCTACATATGACACAGGCAGGGATGCTTTCATAGCTCCTAAGCCTTATCCATCTTGGCTGTTAGTAGAATCTACGTGCCAGTGGGAATCTCCAGTGGCTTATCCTAGTGACGATAAACTGTATACATGGGATGAAGATATAACTAACTGGGTAGAAGTAACAGAGTAAATGGAGAAGATCCTAGAAAGTGCATGGGCCTTATTTGTAGCCATAGGGTGGTTCTTTATAAATAGGATCACAGCTAAGGTTGACGCATTGGAAAAGGAGAAGGCTGACGGCTCCACTGTGGGCAGACATGCAGGATTGATACATGAAGTAGACCGTAGGATAGATGAGTTACAGCATACTACAGTACCACGACAAGAGTACAAGTCTGATATAGCTGGTCTTCATATTCGAGCTAATGAGCTGGAGAGGTCTAAAGAAGATAAGGTAACAGACATACGTATAGTTAGTGGTGATGACTTTAATACTCCTAAAAAAGGGAAGTAAGTGGATAAAATTAATGAGGTAGTTATTGCTGTATCCAGTGGAACACTTGGAGTCTGCTTATGGATCTGTAAACGTATGTTTAAATCTATTGATGTGGCCCATGAGCGTCTCGATAAGCTTGAATCTAAACAAGTAGATAGGCAGTACCTAGAGAACCAATTAAGTCCCATTAGGGTCGATGTGAACATAATACTTCAACATTTATTAGCTAATAAGAATCGGGAGAAATAGGTGGACAGGATTACCAAGGAAGTCATAAAGGAAGCTAAAGATAGACTAGTAATAGTAGAGTGGATAGATGCTTATGATAGCTCAGAAGAGTTAGACATTACAGACATCACACTAGTTAAACAAGTATATGAGACCTCAGGGTTCTTTGTGGAAATCAAAGATGACCACATGATCATAGGTTATAATAGAGAAGTGCCTTTTAAGAATGTCTATAAAGGGTATGGGGCTATCCCAATAGCTCTAGTTACTAATGTATCAATAATGGATAGGAACTGTAAATAATGGACGTAATAAATAGATATCCGTGGACAATGGCAGTAATGCTGGTTGTAGGATGGTGTCTTGGTTACTATGTTTGTACACCTAACTAAGGGAGAGAAGTAATGGAAATGTTTATGAGCCAGAGTTGGTTCCAGATTGTAGGGGAAGTTGTGTTGATGTTTACGGCTCTAACAGGAGCAATGCCTGACAGATTTGTTAATAAAATCCCTGTCTTAGGTAAGCTATGGCCTATCTTTAATTGGCTAGCTGGTAACGTCTTTAATAACGTCAATCATCCAAAAGGGATGGCTGCATTAAGAGAAGTAGAAGATGAACTCGATAAAGCTAAAGCTGAAGTTAGGGATCGTGTTAAACTCCCTGATGTTCTTGACGGGGTGTAGTATACTCCCTGAACTAGTTGCTCCTGCTACTAACTTTGGGATGGGACTTTACAATGCTGATTCATATTACTCGAAAGAGTGCTTATGGTATGAAGAAGTAAAGTTTAGTCCCACCACTAAAGAGTGGCTAAAGAGTGCAAAGCCCCCTGCCCATGTAATTAAAGATGTGGCTAAGGTGGCTAGAAACAATGATCTATTTAAAGAGGTATGTAAGAAATGAGTAATGCAACCGTTAATGAACTCGGTAAGCTGCATGGCATCATAGCGAAAGCTCTTGCTGATCAGATCAAGAATGGAACCAAAGTGGAGAATAAAGATGGAAAGCTTGAAACAATATCTGCTCCAGCATCCGTACTTAACGTGGCTCGTCAATTCTTACGAGACAACAACATTGAGTGTATGGGTGCTGCTAATGAAGATATAACTGCAATAACAGAGGATTTACCTTTTGATGAAACACCAAGGGAACCAGCAAGACCCAATTAAGAGGGACTTTAGGAACTTCCTATATATAGCTTGGAAGCACCTTGCTCTCCCTCCTCCCACTCCAATCCAATATGACATAGCAGAGTACCTCCAACATGGTCCTAAGAGACTAATTATCCAAGCCTTCCGAGGTGTGGGTAAGAGTTGGATTACCTCTGCATATGTCGTATGGAAGCTACTAGTAGATCCACAAGATAAATTTTTAGTAATCTCAGCATCCAAACAGAGGTCCGATGACTTTAGTACATTCACCAAAAGAATTATCCACGAAATGCCAATCCTCCAACACTTACGAGCACGAGAGGATCAGCGTAACTCCAATGTGGCCTTTGACGTTGCTCCGTCTCGTGCTGCCCATGCTCCTTCTGTCAAGTCTGTTGGTATTACTGGGCAGATTGTCGGTAGTAGGGCACACACTATAATAGCGGATGACGTTGAAGTACTCTCTAATGCCCTTACTCAGGTCATGCGAGACAAGCTAGGAGAGGTAGTAAAAGAGTTTGATGCGGTAGTTATGCCTAAGGTTGGACGTATAGTCTACCTTGGGACACCCCAAGTAGAGGAAAGTCTCTACTCTAACCTACAGGATAGGGGCTACAAGTGCCGCATTTGGCCTGCATTGATGCCTAATGCAAAGCTTAAGGAGTTCTACGCACATAGATTAGCTCCCTTTATAGACCAACTGGAGCTGCCTGTGGGTGCTCCTACAGATCCACTGAGGTTTGATAGTTTAGACTTAGAAGAACGTAGGGCTTCATATGGTAACTCAGGGTTCTCCCTGCAGTTTATGTTGGATACTTCTGGTGAAGATGACCAGAGATACCCACTTAAATTAGCTGATCTCATAGTAATACCCTTGAGTACTGAGAGTGGACCAGGACAAGTCCTATATGGTAAGGATGATCTACTAGATCTACCTGCTGTGGGTCTCACTGGAGACTACTTCTATAGGGCTATGAATGTATCACAGGATTACTTTACATACACAGGGTCTGCTATGCACATAGATCCATCAGGTAGAGGTCAGGATGAAACTGGTTACTGTGTAACTAAGATACTCAATGGTAAGATCTTTGTATTAGAAATAGGTGGTCTCAAAGGTGGCTATGACAAGTCCACACTCATGAAACTAGCTAAGATAGCTCAGAAACACAAAGTAAATACCGTAGAGATAGAAGCTAACTTTGGTGATGGTATGTATACTGAGATCTTTAAACCAGTATTATTCAATTACCACCGTTGTAATGTAGAAGAAGTAAAGCATAGTACCCAGAAGGAAGCTAGGATTATAGACTCATTAGAGCCTGTAATGAACCAACATAGACTCATCTTCGATAGATCTGAAGTAGATAGAGACTATGAAGGTTCCAAGGAAGAACCAAGGAGACAACTGTTTTATCAGATGACTCGACTTACAAGAGACCGTGGTAGCCTACAGTATGATGATAGAATAGATGTACTGGCTATGGGTGTCAAGTATTGGTGGGAACAAATGGCTGCTGATGAAGATCAAGCCTATGTAGATAGACAACAAGAGGAGTTCTTAGATGGCATTAATAACTTTATGGCACAGACGAAAGGACAAGATCCTGAACCAATGGTTTGGAATCAGGTAAGATAATATGATTTGGTTATTATTTATAATTCACTTAGGGGGTGATCCTGTATCTGTTGTTGACTCTCGTATCGGTGACACGTTTCAGAGTGAACAAGACTGCATCAAGAAAATGAAAAGTATCTTTAAACAGGCTGATGAAGATGGTCAACCTGTACCCCCTGAGATCAACTTAGGGTGTGTTCCATTTGGTAAACAAGGAGCTTAATAAGATGAGGTCTAAGAAGGAAGGCTGTAAATGTAAGGAATGTACCTGTGAAGACTGTACATGTGACGAATGTAAAGAAGAAGCTAAGAAACTCCTAGGAGAATCTAAATGAAGGACAAAAGAAGTGCTAAAGAAATACTAAATAGTACTGTCTTCACCCCCATTACAGAATCAACTCCCTATGAACAACATGATACACAGGATACTGTGTACCCTAAAACAAAGGACAAGAAACAATATGAACGTGAAAAAAGTATCAGGCGATATAGGCAACAAGGGTTTCAATACGAGCCTTGGGAGACCTAATCCAGTACCCAGTCCAACTACACCAGCATCTCTAAAGAGCCAAGGTGTATCTAAACTGTCCACTAGACTACCCTATGACTCCTCTAGGGGTGGCATTAGGGACCATAAGGGACTGTAATGTGTGCTGCAGGGGTAGCTGCACAGCAGGCAGCAACAGGTAAACTGCCAGTGTCTACACCAGCTACTGCAGCCCTAGAATTTGCAGCAGGAGGTAGAGATCCTATACAGAACTTTAAGGAAACTACTGGTGCAGGACAAACATTCTTTCCAGCAACACCTAAAGGAAACACTACAGGTGCTAGGAAGAAAGCTAAAAGAAACTCCACTCCCGTTAAAAGAACTGGAGGAGGACTTAGAGCTAATAATCCAGCACTCTCTGGTTCAGGATTACAAATAACTTAATAGAAAGGAAATAATGCCTAAACTAAAAGGCTACAAGAACCCTACACCAGCTCCTAAGAAGACTAAGAAGAAGATGGTGAAGCCTAAGCCTAAACGCTCTATGAAGTACTGAGAGACGATCTGAGGCCATGTTATGGATAACCTATAGAGGACTATGGGGGAAACTAATGTGGCCTTATATCAACGATAGTAGTAGAAGTAAGATACGCCATTGGTGCAGAGATTCGCTACCTTAGGACCAATACGAGTAAATCCAAGGTGTCTCCTAGGGTGGTTCCTAGGGGGTACTAAGGGAATATTAAATACCCCCACTTAACCTACTAAGGGGAATAAGTGTTATCATGGTGGGGGTTAGGGAATATTTTAGTGGAATAATGTGAGAGGGTATATGTGATAGTAGAAAGCCGATTTTACCCCATAGGGCCACCAAAAAAACACTTGAAAAGGTCCATTATTAATCACGCGAGGCAACTTTAGGTGGTCTCATGGTGGGCAATGGTGGTCATACGGTGGGCTAGGGTGGTTACCATGTGTGTCTCATTGTGTGATGGGGTATTTGTTTTTTTATTCCTTCTATGGTCACACCATGACCACACCATGACCACACCATAAGCACACCATATATTTATTTTTTTATTTATTCATTTTATACTTGACAAGTTCTGGGATGTGGCCTATATTATCCTTAACATTAATTAACAACAAAGGAGCACACAATGGAATCAAGCTTTAGAGAATCAGGATTCGCTTTTGCCGAAGCTATTCAACATGGATACTTAACAACTATTGATCATTGTGATGGTAAGTATGCTGGGGAATGGATGTATATGCATACTGATAAGAATGGGTCTGATCATTTTAAGCATATTGACACTCGTAAATATATGATAGTAGAATACACTGATATTAATTAATAATAAAGCTTGACAAACTAATAAACAGGTCTTATATTATATTTATCATTAATTCAACAAAGGAGACACAATGAAAGTCAAGAACATGGAAAGCAGTTCAGGTAATCCTGTAGCAAATCAATTTGAAATCTACGACAATAAGCACAATTATTTTCAATCTTATAGATCCACAATTGTCCATATAGATTGGACATATGCTCCTTGTCGAGTTCAACTTGATGAGAAATATTGGAATTATTCAGCAACTACATCAAAATATCGTAATAAGTTCCTAGGAGAGAATACAAAAGAAACACAAGAAAAGATTAATAGTGGAGAGTATGTATTAGCAGACCTCAACCAATCTTAAACACTAACAAAGGGTTATACAATGAAAGTTTTAATAGCTTGCGAGTATTCAGGAAGGGTGCGAGATGCTTTCATAAAAGAAGGCCATAATGCTATATCATGTGATTTATTAGAAGGTGAAGGCTTACATTCTCATAAACATTATAAAGGCAATGTATTTGACATTATAAATAACAATTATGATCTATTGATAGCTTTTCCGCCTTGTACCCATCTTTGTTCATCAGGTGCTCGATGGTTTCCTGAAAAGATAGCAGACGGCAGACAACAAGAAGGTATTGAGTTCTTTTTAAAACTAGCAAACTGTAATATACCTAGAATAGCTATAGAGAACCCTGTTGGTATCATGTCAACACATTATAAGAAACCTACTCAATATATTCAACCATGGCAGTTTGGACATGGTGAAACAAAAAAGACTGGATTATGGTTAAAAGGTCTCAATAAGCTTGTACCTACCAATATAGTAGAAGGAAGGGAAGATCGTATTCATAAACTACCACCCTCAGAAGACAGATGGAAGATCAGAAGCACTACTTATGAAGGCATAGCCAACGCAATGGCTCAACAATGGGGGAAAAATGATGTATAGCTACATTGCAAAACTAGAGTATAACGATAGAACCAAAGAACAGATAAAAGAGGCCAGAGCATGGGGTAAAGCATTGGGGATATACGGTTTTACCGTAACTCCTAGAGGTAGTGGAGCTAGAACTCCAGAAACTAGAAAAGATGGATTAGATTTAAGACACTATGACCAAAGTTTACCTTTACCTTTGGCGGAAACTGTAAGAATATACGTTAAAACTAAGAAATAACTAACAAAGGAGACAAAATGACAGCTTTAATCGGTATTATAGGAGTAGTATTTAGCAGTTATGTAGTTATGCCAGAATGGTATGACGATAGACCCTATGGTCATAGAGCAGAACATCCTACCATGTCAGCCTGTAAAACAGCTATAGAGCACAATGACGATATATGTGCTTACACTAAGGGTTTTGGAACTGATACTTTTGGTAGTGTTGGTCAATATACTCTAGAATCCAATACAGAAACAAAAGAGAATTTAGGTAAACTTAATTGGGTAGAATGTACATATTGGGCAGGCTGTTATACCGTAGAAAGGAGAATCAAATGATAAGTGAACATACAGGTAAAGATGAAGGTTTTTCTAGGTATTCATGTGATAGATGCGATAATGGACTAGCTGGAGATAGGTGGATATGGTTTCAACTCAATGATAAGAATTATGAGGAAATGGGAGAATGCTGTAGTGATTGTTTAGAAGAAATTAATAATTAAACTGGAAAGGAATTATATAATGGATAAATACTTGACAATCTGGGATTTACTCTTTAGTGTTATGTGTATAGGCTTTTCAATACTATTATTAATCATTGCTAAATAAATAAGGTATAACTAAAATGGAATATTCAAACTTTGACGACTACCTAGAATCTGAATATACTCAAATAGACAATAGCGAATATTATGAGTGCAATGGTGCTCATATATGGCATGTAACCAACATTCAGGAAGAGTATTGGAGGATGAGAAAAGCTCCTTCAAGAACTTTCAATTATGATGAAATGCTTAATAAATGTGGAGTTGAACTATAATGAGAAATGCTTCGAATTACCTTGCAAAACTTCACGAGGACCTGGAATCTAAAAAGAATATGGTGGATAAATGGTACGCGATGAGTGAGGACTTTAATTATTGGAAGTCTCAGGAAATTCTAAGAGCTGATATAAAGCTAATAGAAGCTAAAATCATAGAAGCCTCTAAGGAAGCCTAAGAGCCGATTCTAGGCCGTCTTATTCTAACGGGTAAGGTGGCTTAGGGTAGGCCCTTAAGTGACCTTAGAAGTACAATAAGAAGGTAAAAACTACCTTTAAATAATTAATACAGGAGAGATACTATGCTTACACCTAGAGAGCAGCAAATAGTAGAGCTGGCAGTGACTACTGCTATTGATAAAGTAAAGAATAATGAAGCATTATTGACGCAGTGGCTAGAAGAAATAAAAACACCCTCTAAAGATATGATAATAAAGGATAATCCAGCATTGTAGTTGATGTAGGGAAAAATCCCTATATAGAAGTATATAAGGTAACACTATAGAAGTACTATAGAAGAACTATAGATCTAAGAAGTAAGTAAGGAAGTAAGTAAGGAAGTGTTACCTAGTGTACACTTAAGTAACACTCAAAGTATTACCAATGGTAACACTAACTCTACCATTAATAAACCTAAGGAGACTACTATTATGAAAGACTTAGTGACAGATCTAGCTAGAAACACCATGACAGATACATCAGATGACTACTACCCTAGTCAACTCACTCCTATGGAGAGAGAAGATATCAGGTTATCTGAAGTGGCAGATCATCCATACCCTGTCAGAGTAACTAAACCAGATGGTTTCAGTAATTATATCTCAGGTGTAGTATTATCAGGGTATCGGTATAACTCACTTACCAATACCCTTAGAAAGACTAAGATGCCACAGTTAACTAAGTTATCTTTAGTTACCCTGGAGACAATGATAGAAAAAGCTTGACATTCTAGCTAAGAATGTTATACTAGGGTTAGTGTTATTATTAACCAGAGTTTATTAAGCCAAGGAACTTCCAGATATAGTGTGCAGGGGATACACTGGAAGTTGCCTTGGCTTTACCTATTTATAAATGAATCCTATATTACTTTCTATAACCCTGGTTATACCATTAGCTTCCACTGGTATTGACTGGAACATCCACGAAGTACCCAACCAAATGACTATTACCTTTGAGTCAGGGGTTAAAGCTAGTTATGCCACTATGAGAGTATCATGTGATACTACATCTACTAAGAGTGGACTAGTTCTATACAAAACTAAAGATACAGATCAACAGACATGCTACCTGACAGATACCAATACCCCTATCTTAGTTAGGGCACCTTGGGAACCTGTTACTACTAAAACCTATAAGCAGTAAATAGATACGTTATTCACCGCACCAGAGGAGATGTTCTTATGACTACTCAAACCTATAAGGTAGAGCTTACATATGATACAATTGATTCTATCCTAGTACAGACCTTACAAACTCAGTTCGAGGAAGTTAGTGTCGAACTAGAGAACCGTATGGGAAAAGAAGGGAGTTATGGTATCTTCCACAGTGATAAAAGAAAAGATATAGCTGCAATTAAAGCACAGTTAAAAGCAATAGAAAAAGTATTAAAATATAATATGATAGATGAGGAGTTTAAGCTATGGAAACTAGGGCAACTTACCTAGATGTACTTGATCATGGTTTTGTACGTCTAGTTGACAGCATGGGCAGTGATCTATCTGTAGTTAGAGCTGCCAGGGTATCCTATGATGCTGCTTGGAGGGCAGGAGATGACACAGAGGGAGATAGGAAGCTTATTAACTACCTTTGGAAACACAAGCATTCTACTCCCTTTGAAGCAGTTACCTTTACCTTTGAAGTCAAAGCACCTATCTTCGTATTACGTCAGTGGCATAGACACAGAACATGGAGTTACAATGAATTATCAGCTAGGTATAAAGAGATGCCAGAAGAGTACTATGTACCTGATGTAGAGCAAATCACAACCCAGTCCACTGATAATAAACAGATGCGTACAAATGAACCAAATGAGCATTGTTTAGAGATTGGGGAGTATATAGACGAACATAACAAACAGGCATTTAGACTGTACCATAAGCTACTAGATCAAGAATGTCCTAGAGAACTAGCTAGGACTATACTTCCATTAGCTACTTATAGCCACATGTTTGCTACTGTCAACTTGCTTAATCTTATGAAGTTCTGTACTCTAAGAACACATGATCATGCTCAGTATGAAATCAGGGTATATGCTAAAGCTATGTTGGAGTTAGCTAAAACTGTAGCCCCTATTTGTCTAGCAGCATGGGAGAGGGAATCACCATGAACGATGAAGAGAAGTTCCAAGCTATTGAAGATCTATTCGATGAATCTATCAGACCAGCATTAATGGCAGATGGTGGGAACATAGAGCTAGACCTAGTAAAAGGAAATGAAGTAGTTATCAGTTTCCAGGGAGCCTGTGGTAGCTGTCCTTCTTCTTCTGGTGGTACACTTAGGGGAATCGAGAGAGCACTAAGACAGGCCATAGATCCTGAGATTGTAGTTATACCTACTAACGCTTATAAACCACCAGCTTAATATGATAACCGTACAAATCAGTTACAGCATAGCAACTTTAATATCTGCCTATTCGGTAGTATTCCAGTGGATGCCAAGAGTAGGCGTTCTACTTGGGTTCTTCATGCAGTTTGCATGGGTACACTACTGGTATACTACGGGACAGATGGGTATTATCATTCTGGATAGTGGAATACTATTAATATACATCTTACGATTAATACAGTACTGGAGGGAGAGATGCTCAACAGACAAAAGTTACTAGAAGCAGAGATGGTATCCCTAGGTGTCAAGAGATACCGAAAGGAGAACTCAGAAGCTAAGAAGGGGAAGCATGAAGCTACCACACCAGCAGGTATCCAGTTCATTAGGAAGTCATGCTCTAAGGTATCTAATGCTATTGATACCCTGCATAAAGAGATGGTCAGTGGTAAGCCTATCAAGTACAATGTAGATGCAGTCAAGAGACTGGCTGAGTTGCCCTCAGATGTGATATCTTTCCTTGCTCTTAAGGGATGTATCAATCACCTGAGTACACCAGTGAAACTAGTTAAGGTAGCCCTAGAGGTGGGTGGGTTTATTGAAGATGAAGCTAGGTTTAGGAACTTTAGAGAGACTAACCCTGCTCTATTTGCTGTGGTCTCTAGGGATCTAGCAAAGAGAACCACCAACTACAGAAAACAAAAGAGAGTACTAGCTCACTCCAGTATTAAAGCTGATGTGGTATGGGAAAACTGGCTACCAGGTAACAAGGTGAGACTAGGGCAGCTACTAGTGGAACTAGTGTGTGATGCTACAGGTATCTTTGAGATACGTAAGCAGACTAAAGATGTTCAAGGTAAGTACAAGCAGGTATACTGGCTGGAAGCTACAGAAGCTTCCCTGAAATGGATAGACGGTAAGAACTCAGTGTGTGAACTATTGAGTCCTGTGAAGTTACCATGTATCATTAGTCCTCGCAAGTGGACCTCAGTGTACACTGGTGGCTACTACCAGTACACCAACATGAACCTGGTGAAATCTAATGATGACACCTATATGCAACAGCTAGATAGTTCTAATTTAAAGGAGGTATTTCATGCAGTTAACACAGTCCAAGAAACTGGATGGAGAGTCTCTCCGAAAGTCTTTGAAGTCATGGATAGACTCTTTGACTCACAGGCAAGTTGTGGCGTTATACCAGAATTTGGAGAACGGCACATGGAACGTCCGTATCCAAAGCACGGAACTAAAGAAGAAATAATAGAGTGGAAACGTGAGGCAACACTCATGTATTCTGATAACCAACGTAGGAAAACAAAGCGCATCCAATTCAGTCAATTGATGTGGATGGCTAGGAAGTTTAAAGATGAAAAAGCTATATACTTTCCGCATACGCTCGATTTCAGAGGTAGACTTTATGCAAACACAGCTTTCCTCAACCCCCAAGGAGAAGATTCAGCAAGAGGACTACTTGAGTTCTCTAGAGGAAAACCTCTTGGAGCTTCAGGATACGCATGGCTCAAGGTACACATTGCAAACTGTTTCGGGGAAGATAAGATCTCCCTCGAAGAAAGGGTAGAGTGGACAGATGAACATTCGGACGACATTATGTTGTGTGGCATTGATCCTCTTACTAGCCGTATGTGGATGGACGCTGATAAACCCTGGCAGTTCCTTAGGGCTTGCATGGAGTTCACTTGCTGTAACGGGAATGTTGATTACATCAGCCATCTGCCTATCACGGTAGACGGTTCTTGTAATGGACTGCAGCACTTCTCAGCTATGCTCAAGGATGAAGTAGGTGGATGTGCTACTAACTTAATACCATATGATCAACCACAGGATATCTATGAGATCGTTAGAGAACATACTGTTACTCGCATTAGTCGTGATACTGATAGTGAGTTTTTATTTTGGCATAAAGTCCTCAACAGAGGGCTGGTAAAACGTCCAGTAATGACAACACCTTATGGAGCTACACTTTATGGAATGCGTGAGCAAATACATCAGGAACTTAAAAAACAGTTGGACAAAGGAGTACAATTTCAAGGCATTGACGCTACTAGTGATCTATGGCCTCATTGCAAGTACCTTGCTTCTCATATTTATGAAGCTATTGGCGAAGTTGTTATATCTTCTAGGGTAGGCATGAAGTGGCTACAGGATGTGTCCAGGGCAATGAGTAAGGCAGACAGGCCCATCTACTGGACACTTCCTACAGGCTTCATAGTTAAACAGAAGTATATCAAGTCAGTGGTAAAGCAAATTAAGACAGTTATAAATGGACGTATGGCTTCTCTCTATGCTGGAGTTCTACATGATGACCAGCGTATGGATAAGTCCAGACAGGTGAATGGTATTGCTCCTAACTTTGTTCATAGCTTAGATGCTTGTCACCTAATGATGACTATAGTTAAAGCTAAGGATGAGTATGGGATAGAAGACTTCTCTGTAGTTCACGATAGCTTTGGGACTCATGCGTGTGACATAGAGCAGCTAGGGATGGTCCTAAGAGAAACTTTCTGTGAACTATATACAGGAGACATATTACTAAACTTTAAAAAGGAACAGAGGGATATTAAATTACCAGAGTTACCACAGTTTGGTGAGTTGGATATTAAAGAAGTCTTGGACAGTGAATTCTTTTTTAGTTAAGTGTTGACTTCCTCGCTTAGAATGTTATACTGAAGTTAAGTTAATTTAGACACGCAAACAAAGGAGGTGTCAGCAAGTGAGTAGTTTTTCAGCAAATGCAGATGTAGTTAAAGTATCCGAAGGAATGATTAAGATGATGGAAGTATTGGAACGATTTAGTAAGGCTGAGAAGTATGCCATAGTCTCAGCAGTGTTCAACTGTATGTACAACAATAAGTTTCATGGTAGGCGGTCAGTCACTGACCTTATGGGAGCAGCAGATAACATGCGTAGTGAATGCAAGAGATTGAAGATACCCGAATTCGGGGGAGCAGAGAAATTCATCCAAGGAGAATTATAATATGGCAAATCAAATGTACATCACCCCAGTAGGAACAGCAGTGTATCCGTGGTTGAACAATCCTGATACACGCTTTGATGCTGATGGTGTATACCAAGTTACACTACAGCTTAGTAAGGAAGACACCAAGCCTATCAATGCAGTAGTAAAGCCTTTGATGGATGGTGGTAAGAACAATCCTATCAAGCCAGAGTTAGATGACCAGGGTAATGCTACAGGAAATTACCTAGTTAAGTTTAAGTTGAAAGCCCTTGTTAAACCTAAGAAGAGTGAACCTTTCACCCAGTCTCCTGTCTTACTAGATGAGGATGGCAATAGATTGGATGCCTTGATTGCTGGTGGTTCCAAAATGAAGATTGCTTATGAACCATTCGCATACAGTGCAATGGGTGGTGGCGTATCTTTGAGAGTTAAGAAAGTTAGGATGGCTAAAGGTGGTCTTATTGAGTATGTTGCAAAGGATGCTAACTTAGATTGGGGAGATGATTGTGTTGACAAACCTAAGAAAGAGGAACCAGTAGTTGAGGTAGCAGTATTAGACGATATGTCTAGTCCTGATTTAGATGATGAAGATTTCTAGTTCGCAGTTACGGAGGGGTATGATAGAGGGGTATCGTTCAGGATTAGAGCGTGACATAGGATGTCAGCTTAACACCAGTAAAGTACGGTGGTCTTTTGAATCTGAACGTATCCCTTATACCCCTAAGGAGAGAACCTACACTCCAGATTTTATATTAAAAGGTCAAGCAATTAAGATCTATATAGAGTCTAAAGGTAGGTTCCTCCCCGCAGATAGATCAAAGCACCTATTAATTCAGAAGCAACATCCCGATTTAGATATTCGGTTTGTCTTTAGTAACCCTAAGCAGAAAATAAATAAAGGGAGCAAGACAACATATGGAGACTGGTGCGATAAACATGGATTCCAGTATGCAACAAAATGGGTTCCAGAAGACTGGATCAGACAGTGTTTGGATGGGTCAGGAGTCGTGCCCAGAGTGTGGGTCTAAGGATAACTTATCGAGGTATGACGATGGACATGGTTATTGTCATGGTTGTAAGTATTATGAGCACAGCGATAGTGACTCTAGTACTACTACTCCAAGCCCAGCTAAGAAGAAACAAGGTTCAACAAAATCTTATAATATCATACGAGGTAATTATGAGTCTCTGGAGAAAAGAAAAATCTCAGCAGAGACTTGCAGAAAAGCTGGCTATAGTATCGGGGAATACAATGGGGAGAGGTGTCACATTGCCTCCTTCATCAGGGACGGACAGGTTGTGGGTCAAAAGTTACGACTAAAAAACAAAGACTTCAGAACCTTAGGTGACTGCAGTGGACTATGGGGTAAACACCTATGGTCCACTGGTAAGAAGATAGTAATAACAGAAGGAGAAATTGATGCACTCAGTGTGGCAGAAGCTCAGAACTCTAAGTGGCCTACGGTATCGATACCTAGTGGGGCTGGTAATGCTAAGAAGTCAATTAGTAAAGATCTTGAGTGGCTCCTTGGCTTCGAGGAGATTATTCTCATGTTCGATATGGACCCCGTTGGTCAGAAGGCGGCTACGGAATCTGCAGAACTCTTCCCACCAGGACGCTGCAAGATTGCTAGACTCACAAAGAAGGATGCCAACCTCGTACTTATCGAGGAAGGAGGATCAGCTCTAGTAGATGCCATCTGGAGAGCAAGAGTATTTAGGCCAGATGGTATCATTGCTGGGGAGGACACTTGGGATCTAGTAAGTACTGACATAAGTGAAAGTGAACATCTTTATCCTTGGGATGGACTTAATGAAAAAACTCTTGGGGCACGAAGGGGTGAGCTTGTTACCTTTTGTGCAGGAACTGGTGCTGGGAAGAGTACCACGGTCAAAGAGATTGCTGCTTACTTTCTCGCTAAGGGTGAGACGCTTGGTTATATTGCACTTGAAGAAAGTGTTAGACAAGCAGCATTAGACTTCATGTCGATTCATGCTAACAAGATGTTACACTTGGAGAAAAATTTAGATGAGAAATATCTTAGGGATACTTGGGAAGCGGTATTTGCCGACAATCGCCTATATCTGTACGATCACTGGGGGAGCGTTGATGTTAATCTCTTATCTACTAGGATCAGGTACCTCGCTCGAAGCTGTAATGTTGGTTGGATTGTACTTGATCATCTCTCTATTATGGTGTCAGGCATTGAAGGTGGAGACGAAAGAAGATTGATTGATAATATCATGACTACCCTACGGAGTCTAGCAGAAGAACTCAACATAGGAATGTTCATAGTCTCACATCTTAAGAGACCTCAACAAGGAAAGGGACACGAAGATGGTAAACAAGTCACTCTGTCAGATCTTAGAGGGTCAGGAAGCATTGCTCAACTCAGCGATTTCGTCATTGGACTTGAACGAGACCAACAGTCGGACGGTGAGACCAATATTAGAGTTCTTAAAGCAAGATATAAGGGCGCATCTACTGGACTTGCAGGGAACCTCTTCTATAACACCAACACAGGTAGACTTAGTGAGTGCGGCAGAAGCACAGTGGGACAGGATAGATCAATTGGACAAGAGGCTTTCTAAAGTAGAGGTAGCCACTGATGCAGCCTGTAATGCAGCACTGACTAGGATGTATTTAGTTGAATGTAACACGAAGGACAATAATAAAAAGATAGCTGCACTAGAAGATATATCATTGCCGAAGAAAACCATCTTTAACGAAAGGTTAATGGAATGAATCTTGATCTAGTAGTTGATATAGAAACAGATGGACTGCTACCTGATGTCACAAAGGTACACTGCATAGGGATGACAGTAGTAGGAGCCTTAGCTGGTCAGGTCTTTGCTAACTATGAGCCTTATGATTGTCTTGAAGATGCTCTAGAGATCATGTCTACAGCTAAGTCTTTAACAGGACATAACCTCATAGGGTATGACCTTCCAGTTCTTAAGAAGGTACTAGGGTGGACACCAAGTAAGAGTACAGAGATCATAGACACCCTGGTTATGTCACGCCTTTGCCACACTAGTCTTAGAGAAGTGGATGCCAAGGAGAAATTCCTAGCACCTAAACTCTGGGGTAGTCACAGTCTCAAAGCTTGGGGATTACGACTAGGAGTGGAGAAGATAGAGCTAGCAGGTGAGGATGTTTGGTCTGAGTTTACTTTTGAAATGGGTGAGTACTGTGTGCAGGATGTCAATGTTACTACTATACTTAAGGAACACTTTGAGGAACTGCCATACAGTGATGAAGCTATCCAGTTAGAGCATGAGTTTGCTAAAATAATACAACGTCAAGTTGAGTATGGGTTTAGCTTTGACATTAAGAAAGGCCAGGAACTATATGTTAGTCTACTTCAACGCCAAGAGACATTAGGCAAAGGACTTAGGAAAGCTTATGGTAGTTGGTATGTTTCTGATGGAGAGCTTACTCCTAAGAAGAGTAACAAGGCTAGAGGTTATACTGCTGGTGATAAACTTACACGTATCAAGAAGATAGAGTTCAATCCTAACAGTAGAGATCACATCTCTCTTAAGCTTAAGCAGCAGGGCTGGAGTCCTAAAGACTTTACTCCTAATGGCAAACCTAAGATAGATGAATCAGTACTTAGTAAATTAAATCTACCTAACTGCAAAGAATTAAAGGAGCACTTCTTAATAAGTAAACGTATCTCACAACTAGCGGAGGGTGATAATGCTTGGCTTAAACTGGAACGGAATGGACGTATCTATGGTGGGGTTAATACTAACGGTGCAGTCACTGGGCGTTGTACTCATAGCCGCCCTAATGTCGCTCAAGTCCCTGCCTCATACAGTCCGTACGGTACTGAGTGTAGGTCTTTGTTTAGAGGGGGTAAAGACAGGCTTCTTGTTGGTTGTGATGCTGATGGCCTTGAACTCAGGGCTTTAGCAGGATACCTTAAACGATTTGATGGAGGAACCTATGCAGAAGCAGCAGTCAGTGGGACTAAAGAAGCTGGAACTGACATACATACTATCAATATGCGAGCACTTGGAATCGACTCAAGAGATGTTGCTAAGACTTTTTTCTACGCATTCATTTACGGAGCAGGAGACGCTAAACTTGGTACAATTCTTGGTGGAGGAGCGAAGAAGGGTAGAGATTCCAGAGCTAGTTTTCTGGCTGGAGTCGATGGTCTTATGGAGCTTACCAACAGAGTTAAGCAGGTATTCAGAAGGCGTGGGCATCTCGTTGGTTTGGACGGACGGAAACTCCACATTAGAAGCGAGCACTCTGCTTTGAATACACTGTTACAGAGTGCAGGTGCAGTCCTAATGAAGAAGGCTTTGATCTTATTGGATCAGAAACTTCAGGTGGAAGGTATGAAACAGGGAGTAGACTATGAATTTGTAGCTAATATTCACGATGAGTTTCAGATTGAGGTATACTATAAATATGCAGAAGTCATCGCACAACATGCAGCTGAATCTGTTTCACGAGCTGGAGCCTACTTTGAGTTTGACTGCCCACTTTCCGCAACTAGCCACATTGGAGAGAATTGGAGCCAGACACATTGATTCCATAGAGGAGCTGGCTAAACTATGGTCCAATAGTATTTCCATGTGTATGACCAATTGTCCTTATAAGAAAAGTAAGGAGTATGATAAGTACAGACGTAAGGTAGTGTCAGGATTCATAGCTTGGCTCTTTGAATACAGCTGCCAGGATTGTGGTGAATCTAATCCAACAAAGATTCTAGATTGCCACCATCTAGATCCTGAAATCAAAACAGATTCAGTATCGAGGATAGTTGCAAAGGGTAAGTACGTAAAGGCTGTAGAGGAGTTGTTAACCTGTGCTTATTTATGCAACGTCTGTCACTATAAACGACACGCTAACTTAGGAGATTTAGATGAAGACTTCACGGCTATTAATAGACGGAGACATACTTACATACAGAACTTGTTGGGCGTGCCAGACGCAGGTACAATGGGATGATGACATAGTTACCACAGCTACTAACTTAAAGGAAGCAAGGTCACAAGCTTTGTCTACCGTAAACTACTGGCAGGAACAGTTGGGTGTGAGTGAGGTGGTCATATGTTTCTCTCCTAAAGGTGGAAAATATTTTAGACACAATATTTTAGAGAGCTACAAGGCTACAAGAAAAGCCTCACAGAAACCTATGGGATACCATTCTCTAGTGGACTACTTAAAGAGCACCTTTGAATATGTTCAGGTTCCTATGCTAGAAGCTGATGATACCCTGGGTATCCTAGCTACCAATGGTGAGTACGCTCGTAACATTATCGTCAGTGTTGATAAAGATATGCTAACGATACCATGTGAGTACTACAACATAGACAAGCAGACTACTGAGGTTATCACTGAGAAAGCTGCAGATCATATGCACCTATACCAGACACTAGTGGGTGACTCTACAGATAACTACAAGGGGTGTCCAGGTGTTGGACCTAAGAGAGCTACAGATATACTTACGTGGGTTCCACAGTGGGCTGGTGTATTAGCAGCATTTATTAAAGCAGGACTGACAGAAACTGAAGCACTAGTACAGGCACGAGTGGCTCGTATCTTAAGAGCTGATGATTATAACTTTGATACAGGAGAGGTGAAATTATGGGAGCCGTCAAAAAACTAATGTACTGTGAAGAGTGTGGAAAAGAAACAACAGATCACATGACCTACTGTTCTGAAATTCTAGAGGAGGATGATAAGATGAATGACCAATGGAAAGGCGGAGCTACCAACATCAGACCTACTTACTATGCTAAGTATAAGATAGATCCTTGGACCTTTATTATTAAGAACCAATTAGGCATGGACGTAGGTAGTGTAGTTAAATATGTAGTCCGACACCAAGATAAGAACGGAGTCGAAGACTTAAACAAAGCAATTAAATGTATTGAAATGATGAAGGAACATTATTATAATGACAAAGGTTAAAGGGTATAGTAAAGAGAAGATGGATAAACAACTTAAGTTAATCTTTAAGGACATACAATCCTTAGCAACAGCTGCCTTGGACATTGAGGATTCACTGCTAGATGAATCAAAGGAGGAGATGTTAGTTACCTTTGACACTACAGTGGATACCCTGGTAGATACTTTAACTAACACTAAGTATATCATAGGAGGTACTAGTCATTGACAAGTGTAAGAGCACAAGTAATAACCAGACGTACATACAATAGACCTACGGAGACAGGGTATGAAACGTGGGAGGACACAGTTGATATAGTCATCCAGCATCAAGGGTGGCTCTGGGATAGAGCTTTAGGTAAGCCCTACCCTGAGGGTACAGCTTATCAGGCTGTGTGTGGTGAGCTGGAGGAGCTACGTCAGCTCATGCTAGAACGTAAGGTAATGGTATCAGGTAGAACCCTATGGTTAGGAGGAACAGATGTAGCTAAGAAGCGTGAGGCTTCTCAGTTTAATTGTGCACACTTAAAAGTGGAGACTATCCATGATGTGGTTGACTCTTTATGGCTCTTGTTGCAGGGATGTGGCGTGGGATTCACGCCTGTTGTCGGAACACTATCGGGATTCACATCCCCAATCAAAGATGTGTCAATCATTCGTTCAAAACGCACTAAAAAGGGAGGACACGAAGGGAACAAAGAGTCTACAGATTCTGGGACTTGGACGATTACAGTTGGAGACTCCGCTGAAGCTTGGGCAAAGTCTATCGGTAAGCTTCTTTCATTCAAAGGGAAAGCTACAAAGTTCGTACTCGATCTCACACAACTCAGACCAGCTGGTCAACGACTCGCAGGATACGGATGGATTAGCTCCGGTGATGGGCCAATATCAAAAGCCTTCTCAGCAATCGTTCGGATTCTAAACAAGAAGTCTGGACAGCTCTTAAGTAAGATGGACATCCTAGATATTATGAACTGGCTAGGTACTGTGTTATCTTCTAGGAGATCAGCAGAGATAGCCCTAGTGTATCATGATACTCCAGCTTGGGAACAGTTTGCAAGAGCTAAGGAGGACTTGTCTTCCTCACCACATCGTGCTCAATCTAATAACAGTGTAGTATTCTGGAGGGAACCAAGTGATAGTGAACTCGACATGGTATTTCAAATCATTAAAGAATCAGGAGGTTCAGAGCCAGGTATTATCAATGGCGAGGAGGCTAGACGCAGAGCACCTTGGTTCTCAGGCGTTAACCCTTGTGCTGAAATACTCCTCGGGAACAAAAGTTTCTGTAATCTTTCCGAAGTTGATCTATTTAAATTCAAGGACGACAGCGGTGGGTTGGATCGTGCGTTGTTTCTGGCAGGTAGGGCAAACTATCGCCAGACACTTGTCAACCTCGATGATGGAATATTACAAAGAACTTGGCACGAGAATAATGAGTACCTTCGTCTCTGTGGAGTCGGACTTACCGGGATCGCCACCCGTGAAGATCTTAATTCATATGATTATAAAAGGTTCAAAAACCTAGCCATCCACGGAGCATACTCTATGGCTGACGAGCTGGGCACTCAGCGTCCTAAGAATGTAACCACTATCAAACCTAGTGGAACACTAAGTAAGATCATGGACACCACTGAGGGCTGTCACAAGCCAATGGGTAAGTACATCTTTAACAATGTTAACTTTAGTATCAATGATCCTATGTTACCTAAGCTCAGGGAAGCAGGGTATCATGTTGTATTGAATCCTACTGATGAGCATAACGCCATCGTCACATTCCCAGTAGCTTGGGAGAACATTAGGTTTGATAAGGAAGGAGATCTTTATGTCAATAAGGAGTCTGCTATTGAACAACTCACACGTTACAAATTACTCATGGATTCTTACGTTGAACAGAACTGTTCGATTACGGTATCTTATAAAGAGGATGAAGTCCCTGCTATTAGAGATTGGCTTAAGAGTAATTGGTCTAGCTATGTTGGTGTTAGCTTTCTTCCCATTACTAATACTACCTACGAATACCTCCCACAAGAAGTAGTCACGGAGGCCAGGTATAAAGAGTATGTAGCACAACTAACTGATGTAGATTTTAGTGACACTGATAGTACACATGAGATAGAAAATGATGAGTGTGAGTCAGGTGTCTGTCCAGTTAAATAACCGTCTTGCTATGTGCAAGATAACTTCGGACCTTAAGAAGAGAGAATCAATGGATAACATAATTATTACTGATGGATTACTTAAAGAACTCAATGAATGCTTTGGTCCTCAAGGTATACGTAATGCTAAATTGCCTGAGGATTTCTATAAGATCAAAGGGTACATAGAGATACTAGATTATCTCAAAGAAAGACAAGAAGAATTGAGACTGGCTCAGTTCGAGAACACAGAACAAATTACTATAGACAGTAGTTAAAAGGAGAAGAATGTGTTACAATTATTAAGTGTGCTGATGTGTATGGGAGCACCCCCTAAACCCCCTCCTCCCCCTCCGCCCCCACCTCCTCCGCCACCCCCTCCTAGTCCTCCAGCTGATATAGCTAAGGTGACTACGGATAAGTCAGCGCAGGCTAAGGCTACGTCTAGAACACAGAGGAAGTCCAGAGGTAAAGGTGGTCTTAAAACTACTAGTAGCTCTGGTCCTACTGGATTGAATATAGGTTAGAGTATGTGTGATCCTACTGGAATAGCAATTGGTATCGCTATAGGTGCAGCCACTGGAGCTGCAGGTGCTGCCATTACTGGGAATGATGTTGGTCAAGGAGCACTCATGGGTGGTATCATGGGTGGTGCTACTGGTGGATTCTTTCCTGGATCTGTTGGTGTTGGAACTGCTTTTCCTTTTGCTCCAGGAGCTTTGACTGCTTCGATGGGGACTACGGTGTTATCTACGTCTGGTATGTTAGGAGCTTTTGCGGTAGGATTAGCAGGTTCAGTTGCTAAAGGACTCCTATTACCTGATCCTCCTTCCTATGAGGGTTATACTCCTATTTCTCAAGTGACACAGTACAACTCACAGAACATAGCAACAACAGGCAGTGGTGGCAGACAAGCTACTGCCTCACTAGCTGACGCTATTAAACGTAGCAAGAAAAGAAAGCTAACACAAGAAGACGTAGGTGATCTAAGCATAGACACTGGGTCATTCGCTAACACAGGGTTACAATTAGCATGATGCAAACTAACAAACGCTACTCAAATATGTGCCGTGATAAACAGCTATTCTTAGATGTAGCATGGGAGAGTGCAGAGCTAACCTTACCTTTTATCTTACCCCGTCATGGTGATAGAAACAATCCTTTACCCACACCTTATCAAAGCATAGGAGCTAAAGGCGTTAACAGTCTTAGCTCTAAGTTTCTCCTTACTCTCTTCCCTCCTAACTCTCCGTTTGTTAAGTTTCAGATAGATGACTTTATGTTAGAAGAGCTACAGCAACAACGTGCTCCAGTAGAGGAAGGACTTAACTCTATGGAGAGAGCCATTAGTAATGAGGTAGAAGCTAAGGCTATGCGTGTACCACTTAATGAATGCTTACGTCACCTAGTTATCACTGGTAACTGTGTACTTCATGTGGGTAAGAAGAATAAGATTAGAGTATTCCACCTGGATCAGTACTGTGTAAGAAGAGATCCTCAAGGGGAGATGCTGGAGATCATAGTTAAAGAAGAGATGTCTAGGGAATTATATATGGACATCTTTAATTCATCACCTCCTAAAGAAACTGGAGATGATGCAGACAGTGTTGAGAAAGTACTAGAGTTATACACAGTAGTCAGGCGTAAGGGTGATAAGATTGTAGTACACCAAGAAGTACATGATACTAAGATCCCTAACACTGACTCAAGTTATCCCTTAGATAAGAACCCGTGGTTGGCATTAAGGTACAACGCTATTGATGGTGAAGACTATGGTAGAGGATTTGTAGAAGAGTACTTAGGAGACCTAAGAGCAGCAGAAGGTTTGAACAGGAGCATACTTGAAGGAACTGCAGCGGCAGCCAAGGTGATCTTCCTGGTTAAACCTAATGGTACAACTAAGATGAAGTCTGTGATTGCACCTAACCTATCAGTTAGGCAGGGTAATCCAGAAGATGTAGGTGTCATACAAGTACAGAAGTTCAATGACTTCAGGGTAGCCAGAGAAACACTTGAAGCTATCGAACGTAGACTAGCTTCTGCCTTCTTATTGTTAGAAGGAGTACAGAGAAATGCAGAGAGAGTCACAGCAGAAGAGATTAGAATGATGGCACAGGAGATTGATACCTCAAAGGGAGGAGTATATTCACTACTATCCCATGAGCTACAACTTCCATTGGTCAAACGAATACAAGCAGGACTAGAGAAAGAGGGTAAACTTCCCACACTACCAGAAGGGACTGTAGAACCTGTGATCATTACAGGCTACGAGGCTCTAGGTAGAGGCAATGATGCTAACAAACTAGCTACCTTTATTCAGACTTTAACTCAAACCTTAGGACCAGAAGTGGTAGCAAAGTATATCAATGTAGGAGACTTTGCTAAGAGAATTGGTGTAGGCTTTGGTATTGATATGAAGGGTTTAGTTAAGTCACAAGAGGAAGTTCAAGAAGAACAACAAGCTCAACAACAAGCCCAGCAACAAGCTGAGATGATGAAAGCTGGAGTACCCAATGCTGTTACACAGGGTGGGGAAATGATGAGAGCACAACAACAAGGAGCACAACAGCAAGATGCCCAATAAGAATACAGAGTCTAAAGACAAGCAGAAAGAAAAGGATAAGGTAGCACGATCCGTTACGAGTAAAGCTGAGTTAAAGGATGTGGAGATCAAGAATGAGATCCTAGAGCAGAGGACTGGTGCACAGACTAATGGTGGACTAGCATCTACTTACACTAAGATCCAACTACGTAACGGAACAATCAAAGAAACTTATGGAGAGAGATATGGCAAACCAGCTGACAGTGCCAAGTGAACAAGTAGACATATCTTCTGAGGACCAGTATAATGAAGAGATGGCTGCCAAGGGAGAAGGAAATGATGTCTCTACTGAACGTCCTGAGATGGACAATAGTGGTGACAAGTTCCAAGGTGACTACGCAAAGCTAAAACAAAGTTATGAAGAACTAGAAAGAAAGATGCACAGTCCTGATGAATCTATGGATGACCAGGATGATCTTGGTATTCCACAAGATGTCCCAGTGGCTGAAGGTGCATTTGATATCGCTGCTCTTACTGAAGAGTACACTCAGAATGGTTCACTGTCTGACAATAGCTATCAGCAATTGGAAGATGGTGGTATCAGTAGGGACATGGCGAACCAATACATTGCTGGACAGAGAGCCTTAGGAGAACAGATTGGTAATGAGGTTAAGAATAGTGTAGGTGGTTCAGAGAATTATAGTGGGATGGTAGACTGGGCTAAGAGTAATTATAGCCAAGAACAGATCGTAGCTTATGACAATGCTGTTAACTCAGGGAACATAGAGTTTGCTAAGATGGCAGCACAAGGCTTACAAGCTGCATACCAGAACCAGACAGGTGTAGAGGGTGAAGTATATGGTGGTAGACAAGCTGCTCCTGAGGGGAACCTTGGAGCTGTGTTCCGTAGTAATGCGGAAGTTACTGCTATGATGAAAGACCCTCGCTATGAATATGATCATGCGTTTAGGCAAGATGTTAGAGATAAACTAGAACGGTCTGACCTGTTTAGTCAGGGCAGTCTGTAGTTTAGTAGTACGCTATCAAGTATTTAAACAAGTAGACAGAGACGGGCTGCGGTCCACAATCCCTAGTTGAAAGTTAGAGAAAGGTATAGCACTTTATGTTACATACTTTTTATTAATTTTAAATTAGGAGAATACAATGTCGGTTACAGACACTAGTGCTCCCGTCCTTACAATGTCCCGAACGGGCCAAGCTAACTCTGCAGGTGATTCATCTGCGTTGATGCTCAAGGTCTATGCTGGGGAAGTCTTGACTGCTTTCGAGCAAGCAAGTGTAACGATGGACAAGCACGTTATTCGTTCAATCAGTTCAGGTATTTCAGTACAGTTTCCATTGGTATGGAAGACTGCTGCTACGGAGTACGCTTATATCAATGGTTCAGGTTCTACTGGAACCACGGGTATTGAGTTAGACGGTACAATTATTCACAAGAACGAGAAGGTCATCTCTATTGATGGTCTCTTGATTGCTGATCACTTTGTGAACAACTTGGATGAGGCTATGTCTCACTTTGAAGTTCGCTCTATCTACGCTAAGGAAGCTGGTATTGCCTTAGGTACACAGTGGGATCAGAATGTATTACAACAGGGTGTATTAGGAGCACGATCATCTACGCTCATCACGAGTGGTAATGGTGGTGCTGTTCTAACTAACTCCTCTTATGGAACGTCAGGTTCCACCTTGGGTTCAGGACTCTTTGATGCTGCAGAGCAGCTTGATGAGAACAATGTCCCTGAGAATGATAGGTATATGTACGTCCGTCCTGCTCAGTATTACCTGATGGCAGAGACCACTTCACTTATCAATCGTGACTGGGGTGGAAGTGGAGTATATTCAGAAGGTGAAGTTATGAAGGTTGCTGGTATTCACATTGTGAAGACTAATAATCTACCTATTACTAACGTAAGTTCCGCACAAGTGACTACACATGACGGCAACTTTAGCACGACTAAAGCGTTGGTTATGCACAAGTCATCTGTTGCTACTGTGAAGCTATTAAATCTAGCTGTGGAAACTGAGTATCAAATTAAAAACCAAGGCTGGATCATTGTAGC
>Ga0115002_10002043_pt1 | contig 26717 bp, 20 predicted proteins | sample ArcticOcean_MG_C_8_FD_89576 | JGI IMG/M metagenome (GOLD analysis project Ga0115002, IMG submission 89576) | Marine microbial communities from western Arctic Ocean - ArcticOcean_MG_CB11_86 | ecosystem: Environmental > Aquatic > Marine > Oceanic | place: Arctic Ocean: Canada Basin | collected... | reverse complement strand
GCAACTTTCTGATTCGAGTGCGGCATCCTTGCCTCCCCCAATGACCTTGAAAACAACCCCATACGAAAGTCTAATACCAACCATCATTTAACGATAGACGGACTACTACACGGCTACGCTAACACCTCCTTCACCACTTTCCCCTCCACATCGGTCAAACGAAAATCCCGCCCCTGGAACCGGTACGTGAAGCGTTCGTGGTCGATGCCGAACAGGTGCAGCATGGTGGCGTGGAGGTCGTTGATGTGGGTGCGGTTTTCGGCTGCGTTGTAGCCGAGGGCATCCGTCGCGCCGTGGGTGACGCCGCCTTTGATGCCGCCGCCGGCCATCCAGAGGGAGAACGCTTTCATGTGGTGGTCGCGACCGGCGCGGCCTTTGTTTGATTGGGCCATCGGAGTGCGACCGAATTCACCGCTCCACACGACCAGCGTGTCGTCCAGCATGCCGCGTTGTTTGAGGTCGGTCACCAGCGCGGCGGCTCCTTGATCGCATAGCCCGGCACAGATTTTCATGTAGCGGTCCAGGTCGTTGTGATGGTCCCAGCCGCGATGGTACAGGTGAATGAACCGCACGCCCCGTTCGGCCATCCGGCGAGCAAGCAGGCAGTTGGAGGCGAAGCTGCCGTCCGCTCCTTGGGTGCCGTACATGTCGAGCGTTTGTTTGGTTTCACCAGAGAAGTCCATCAGTTCCGGCACGCTGGTTTGCATGCGAAAGGCGAGTTCGTATTGGCTGATGCGGGTGGCGATTTCGGGGTCGTCGACGTTCGCGTTTCGCAGCCGGTTCAGCTTACCGACCGCGTTGACGACATCTTTCTGACGCCCAGCATCGATGCCTTTCGGATTCGTCACGTACAACACCGGGTCGCCGGATGAGTGAAACTGCACGCCTTGAAACCGGCCGGGGAGGAAGCCGGTGTGCCATTGGCGGGTGGCGATCGGTTGCGGGTTGCGTCCGCCGACGGAGGTCATCACCACAAACCCCGGCAGGTTGCGACTGACGCTGCCCAGTCCGTAAGTCAGCCAAGCACCCATGCTAGGGCGGCCTGAGATGGTGCTGCCGGTGTTCATCAGCGTGTGAGCCGGGTCGTGATTGATGGCGTCGGTGTGCATCGAGCGGATGATGGCGATGTCGTCGGCGATTTTTCCGATATGCGGCAGCACTTCGCTGATTTGCTGACCGCTTTTTCCTTGCCGAATAAATTTGAACCGGGGAGCCAAACAGACGAGCCGTTGCCCCTGTAATTGGGCGATCGGCTGGCCTTTGGTGAATGACGGGGGCATTGGTTGCCCGTCGAGCTTGGCGAGTTCGGGTTTGTAATCGAACGTTTCCAAGTGTGACGGCCCGCCCGCCATACAGAGAAAGATGATCCGTTTGGCTTTCTGCGGAACATGCAGCGGCCGCACGGCTCCGGGCCATGAACCCGACGGTGCCTTCTCGGCGGCTAAGGAGCCGTTTTCATTGAGCAGCGAGGCCAGCGCGAGCGATCCGATGCCAAGTGAACTTTGGCTGAGGAACGCACGACGGGTTGGGTCTAACGGTGCGTGCTGCGGAAATGTCATGTCGGACCTCTTCGCGGAATCTCTTGTGCGGGGACGCAAGATGTATCCTACCAGAACGATTGTGGCTGTGGGATTCGGAACTCGGGATCCGGAAGTCTCAAGCGGGACGGAGGCGAGCGTCGACTTGATTGAGGATGTCTTGTGCTAACCGTTTCACTCGAATGAAGTCATTGATGCTGTTTCGATTGTTTGAATTCATTCCAAAATCTGGCAGTCGATTACTCGGCGCGCTGGTGATCGCCCTGTGCATGACGGGTTGCCAGTCGGTTGGCGCGCGGAGTTTTCCATCGCCGTTTTCTTCGGATGCGTGTACGCAGTCGCCGGAAGAAGCTGCGGTGGAACAGGCGTGGTTGGCTCAATTCTGGGAGAACTGGGCGCTGGAGAACCTGCAAGAGGGTGACATCGTGTTCCGCATGGGGGTCTCGCGGGTCGCTTTGGGGTTGTTCGATGTCTCCAAGTTCTCGGCGAAGATGGCGGACAGCAACTATTCGCACGCGGGGATTCTGGCAATCGAAAACGGCCGAGCCTACGTGTACGACACCACGCGGCAGAATGCGGTCGGGCGAAATGGGTTTTCCGATTTTGTGCTGAAGTACGGGTTGGCGTTCGGCGTGAAGCGGTTGCATCCCGAATATGCTTCCGCGATTTCGGACGCCATTCAGTATTGTCGCGAGGCGCAGACCAGGTGTGTGCCGTTTGACAGGGACTTCCAATTGGGTGACGAGCGGCTGTACTGCACGGAACTGATTGAACTGGCGTATCGCTCGGGGGGGGTGAAACTGTCGGACCCGGTTCGCTTGGACGCATTGCCGCGTTATGACGAACACCCGGCGCTCACCCGGCTAATTGGTTGCACAAGCGAGATGGTTCCCGAACAACGCTTTTACCTGCCAGGCAACGACGAGATCGGGATTTGGTCGAGTCCGAAACTGGAAACGATCATTGTTCAGCCGGGAACGGCGATCGCTGTACCGATGCCAGTCGACAACCCACTGGGGACATCTCGCGCGGTCTCGCGAAGACGGTTATCGATTGTGGAGTGAGCCCACCTCACAGCGGCAGATATTGCCGGTCGGTCGACCTTGCCGGTTCGATTCGAGGGTGCGAGGTAGCTTAACATTGCGCTCGTGAGCGCAATGCGTCAATGGCCGGAAGTGTCCATGCCGCGATTGGGGGCGTATCCCCGCGCATCCCCGAATGTTGCCTCAACTGGCGGCCTTGGTCTTGTCGAAGAAGAGAGTACGTGATAGTGAGATCATCGCTCGTTCCCGTCATGGACGACGTCCCTGGACGAGAGAATCACTTCACGTCGCACGTTCGTGCGCAATGACGACATCTCCGCGGCGACGCATTCTTTCGCGGGGAGATCGTGAACCAAACCAGGGACGCGGGAGGTTCACATGCCGAAATTGTTGGAGGCTGCGCGGTGGGATCAAACCTGTTCGCCGTTCCCGTTGCGCTCGCAATGGAACACGCCGCCTCGCGATTGGCATCACCATTACCCGGACGAGGTGCCGCCGGCACTTGAGTACCCGTCTCTCCGCACCGAACAACTGTTGCTGCATTCGGCCGAACAATACAGCCAACGAACAGCCGTGCGTTACTACCGCACGAATTGGACGTACGCGGAACTGCTGACTCGCATTCGGCAGGTTGCCGGAAATCTTCAGCGTTTGGGTGTCCAGGGTGGCGATCGAGTGCTGATGGTGCTGCCGAACAGCCCTGATTTCGTCGTCGCTTGGTTTGCCACGCATTGGTTGGGGGCGGAGGTCGTCCCGGCCAACCCGCTTCTTTCGGCGAACGAATTGCATCAATTGATCGAATGCTGCCGTCCTCGTGCGGTGATCGGTCTTGATCTGAAACTCGCACCAGTTATCGAGGCGACTCAACGTTGCCCGGTCGAGTCGTTGATTGTGTCGAGCCTTTCGGGGCATTTGCCATTTTACATGCGCTGGCCTTATCGATTGAAAAGCCGGTTCAGTGCGGAATCGACCGCCGGCTGTGCAGCCCGCGTTCTTTCGTTCGACGAGTTGCTGGCCCCGACAGCCCCTGAAATTGATCAGCCGTTAACAACCGATGTCGATCAGACGGCCGTCTTGCAACCCACGGGCGGGACAACGGGTACTCCGAAGGTGGCGATTTTATCGCACGCGAACCTGCAAGCCAATGTGGCCCAGTTGCACGTTTGGAGCGGGTTGAATCCTGGAACGGAAGTCGTGCTGTCGGTGCTGCCGTTCTTTCACGTGTTCGGAGCCACCGTGGCGATGCTCTCCCCCCTAGCGGGTGGGGCCACGTTACTGTTGCAGGCACGCTTTTGCCCTCGACGAATTTGCAAGGTCATGCTCCAACGCCGGCCGAACGTCGCACCGATGGTGCCGTTCATGTTTGCTTCACTGTGTCGTGAGATGGAGCGGCGTCGGCGCAACATTAAAGGCTTGGAATTCTGCTTCTCGGGCGCGTCGGCGTTATCGTCGAAAGTTCGACAGGAATTCCAGGAACGAACCGGCGCGACAATTTTCGAGGGCTTCGGCTTGTCGGAGGCTTCGCCGGTGACGCATGCGAACCCGCCCGACGACACGGTTCGTCCGGGGACGATCGGCCTTCCATTGCCGGGTACCGATGCGCGGGTTGTCGATCTCGAAACCGGGTTGTGTCAGGTGGCGCGAGGCGAGGTGGGTGAACTCATCATTCGCGGCCCGCAAGTCATGCAAGGCTATCTCAACAACCCGGAAGAGACGTCGCGGATGTTGCGAAATGGCTGGTTGCATACCGGTGACTTGGCCCGCCGCGACGCGGACGGATTCTTCACGCTTGTCGATCGGAAAAAAGATATGATCATCTCGGCGGGTCTGAATATCTACCCGACCGAAGTCGAAGAAGTGCTCGCAGAACATTCCAGCGTCGCGGAGTGTGCGGTCATTGGTACGCCGGATGAACTCTACGGCGAAGTCGTCACGGCGTATGTTGTTCTCGCTCCCGGGCAAGCGGTCAACGATGAGGAATTGCGTTCTCACTGCAAAAAACAACTTGCCGCCTACAAAGTTCCGCGAATAATTGAGGTGCGTGACGAATTGCCCAAGAACTTCCTCGGTAAGGTTCGCCGCATTGACTTGCGTTCCAAGGCCGCGTGAACCGGCGCTGTGCAGCCACGACCAAAAAAATTTAACCACAGAGGCCACAGAGAATCACAGAGGAAAACAACGGAGAGTACTTGAACGTCATGGAAATGTTGGGCAGAGGGTGGTTATCACACTCGCCAAGCCGAACGGTTTTCCCTGGGAATGACCACCTAGATGCGAAGTCAACTCGGGCTTTCATTTCTCTGCGACCTCTGTGTCCTCTGCGGTAAGAAAATAAGTGAAATTGAAATCTGCCTGCTGCTCACAAGATTCGTACAATTGGATTTCGGAGACACGACATGCCTGAAGCCGTCATCGTCGGAGGAGTGCGAACGCCATTTGCGAAGGCAACGGGCGTGCTCGATGCCGTCGACGCTCCCGAGCTGGGCCGCATTGTCGTGCGTGAATTGTTGGAACGCTTTGACATGCCCGTCGAGGAAGTCGACGAGTTGATCGCCGGCAACGTGGCTTCACCAGTCGACTCGGCCAACGTGGCACGCGTGATCTCGTTACGAGCCGGAATCCCGCAAGATCGTATTGCCCATACGGTCAGCCGGAATTGCGCCAGCGGTTTTGAATGTCTCACGCAAGCGGTCGACCGCATTCGGCTTGGTCGGGCGAGCTGTGTGGTGGCGGTTGGCGTTGATTCGATGAGCAACATTCCCGTCATCTGGCAGAAGTCGCTGACACATAAATTTCTCAAACTGAGCCGTGCGAAATCCGCGATGCAGAAGATCGCAGCGATTGCCCGCATTCGACCTCGCGACTTGGCACCGCGCATCGGGATACAACTCGGATTGACCGATCCGGTGACCGGTATGATGATGGGTTCGACCGCCGACAAACTGGCCCGCGAATATGATATCTCGCGTCAGGCCCAGGATGAATTCGCGTTGCGCAGTCATTGTCGTGCGCTCGAAGCGTTGCATACCGCACGCCTCGAAGAGGAAACAATGTCTGTCTATCCCGACCCAAAAACAATTCCCTTCACGAAGGATGACGGCCCGCGCGAGAGGCAGACTTACGACGGGCTGGCCAAGTTGAAACCGTATTTCGACCGTCGTTGGGGAACCGTCACGATCGGCAATTCGTGTCAGGTCACCGACGGTGCGGTCGCCTTGCTGGTGATGGACGCCGAGAAAGCCAAGTCGCTTGGTATCGAGCCGCTCGGCCGCATTCGCGATTACGCCTACGCAGGCTGTGACCCCACTCGAATGGGGTTGGGGCCGGTTTATGCCACGGATCGTGTGCTGAAATCGACCGGCATGACGCTGGACGAGATGGACCTCATCGAACTGAACGAAGCCTTCGCGTCGCAAGCGATGGCATGTCTGAAGGGCTTCGCGTCGCCTCCGGAAGATTGTCTCGACGGAAAATCCGCCGAGCGATTGGGGCCGGTCGATGAAGAGAAAGTGAATGTCAACGGCGGTGCCATCGCGTTAGGGCACCCCGTGGGAGCGACCGGCGCACGACTCGTGCTGACGTTGTTACACGAGTTGAAACGGCGCGAGCAGAACGTCGGATTGGCCACGTTGTGCATCGGCGGCGGACAGGGTGGCGCGGTGGTTGTTGAACGCATGGCAGCGTGACGAAACAAGACGATCGGAGAAGGATGATGGCGAAATTTTGGCACGACAGTGTTCCGCAAGACGGAATCATGCGGGTACGGATCGATCAAGACAATCGCCCCGTCAACGCCCTGTCGCGCGCCGCGCTGCAGGAATTGGCTGAACTCATCGAGCGCATTCGGACCGATGTGTTTATTGAAGGCGTCGTTTTCCAAAGCGGCAAGCCGGGGAGTTTTATCGTCGGAGCCGACGTCACCGAATTGCAGGATCTGCAAGGAGCGGAAGCGGCTCGGGATATTTCCCAATTCGGCCAGCAAGTGTTCGCCGACCTCGAAAAGCTGGATGTGCCGACGGTCGCCTTAGTCTCGGGCGCCTGTTTGGGCGGGGGACTCGAATTCGCGCTGGCTTGTCGATACCGCATCGCGGATGAACATCGCAAAACAATGCTCGGGTTGCCCGAAGTCAAACTCGGCCTGATTCCCGGTTGGGGCGGGACGGTGCGGCTCACGAAGCAGATTGGACTGTTCGCCGCGTTGCCTTTGATTCTTACCGGTCGCATGCTTAACGGTCGGCAAGCCCGTTCCAAAGGTGTCGTGCATGATGTTGTGCCGACGGAAGCGTTTGACACGGTCGGACGAAAAATCATCGAGACCTGTCGTCAACGTGGCTCCGCCAACTCACTGTTCCGCACGCGAAAGAAACCGTTGGCCATGCGCCTGTTTGAGGGTAGCCGTTGGGGGCGGTACTTCGCTCTCAATAAGGCGGCGAAGCACGTGCAGAAAGAGACGCGGGGCCGTTACCCGGCTCCGTTGAAAGTCATTGACGCCCTCCGCGCCGGTATGCAAAGTCCCAAAGCGGGCTTCAAAGCCGAGACCGAAGCGGTAGCCGAACTGGCTGGAAGCCCTGTGACAACCGAGTTAATGCGGTTGTTCTTCTTGCAGGAAGACGCCAAAAAGTCTCCCGCCGGTCTTTCTGTTCCAGTCGATCCGAACAGCGTGAAGCAAGCCGCCGTTGTGGGAGCCGGTGCGATGGGAGCCGGTATCGCCCTGTTGATGGCGCAAAAAGGAATCTGGACACGACTGAAAGACATCAAGCCCGAGTTTGTCGCCAACGGGTTGAAGACGGCCCGCAAGCAGGTCGGTAATCTTGTGAAACGTCGGAAGATCAGCAAGATCGACGGGAGGAACGCGCTCGATCATCTCAGTCCAACCACCGATTACCGCGGCTTGAAACACGCTGACGTGGTGATTGAAGCGATCATCGAGAACGCGGATGTCAAACGGCAGGTGTTCGCTGAATTGGCTGAGGCGTCGAGTCCGAACACCGTGCTGGCAACCAACACGAGTTCGCTGTTGGTTTCGGAAATCGCGCGGGACGTGCCACATCCTGAACGGGTCGTGGGATTGCACTTTTTCAACCCGCCGAATCGAATGCCGTTGGTCGAGGTGATTCGTACGGAGCAAACCAGTGACGAAGCACTCGCCACGGCGTTGGCAGTTGTTTCGCGGATCGGCAAGACGAAGGTGGTGGTGGGAGATTGTGCCGGGTTCCTCGTGAATCGCTTGCTTTCCCCTTACATGAACGAAGCCGGCTTCCTGCTGCTGGACGTCGACGACCCGATCGAGATTGAACGGGCGGCGATTGAATTCGGGATGCCGATGGGGCCGTTGGAACTGACCGATCTGGTCGGTATCGACGTGGCAGCACACGTCGCCCGCAACATGCACGCGGCTTACGGCGACCGCATGCAACCGGCCCCGCTGTGGGACAAGTTACAGGAACTTCGGAAGTCCAACGACAAGGCCGCCACGCAAATCATTCACAAGGGACGGGGTGGAAAACAGATCGATTCCACGGTCGCCTCGGTCGTCTCGAAAATGCGAAACTCGTCGCAACGAATCAGCCGTGATGCGATTATCGAGCGGCTGATCTACCCCATCATCAACGAGGCGGCCCGTTGCCTGGACGAAGGCGTTGTGGAGAAGCCGGACGATGTCGACTTGGCAATGGTGTTCGGCACCGGTTTCGCACCGTTTCGTGGCGGCCCGTTGCGTTATGCCGATTCCATCGGTGTCAGTCGCATCGTCGAAACGCTGTCACGACTCGCCGAAACAAATCCGCGACTGGCCCCCAGCGAAGCGTTACGCCGCATGGCTGAGGAAGGCCGGGTTTTTTTTTCGACCCCTGATGGTCGCACCGAAACAAAGACACTGACGACGGCTGACGCCTGACAAAATCACCGGGAACATTGACTCTCGCACGGAGGCCTGATTGAAATGGGTAGCACGATGACAGAATCTGAACCCCGCGATCCGCAAGCTGAACCAGAGAAGGAATCGTTCGTCGAAACCGCATTGAAACTCAGCGGGGCGAGCGAGGAAGAAGCCAAGAGTACCGGAGCCGTCGACAAGGCCGACGAGCAGGTCGAGGAGATGTTCGCGCCGAAGTATCAGACATCCCGCTCTCCGGCGCATCTCGCCGTGTGGGGTCGCGAACTGCCGGTCGAATTGTTCGTTGGTAAAGATTCCGAACCGCCGGCCGATGTCGCAAAAGTGATGGAAGATTCACTGAATGTGGTTCGTTCGCATCGCGACGCGGGGACGTTACTGGACGAGAAGAGCAAGATCTCCGACGAAACACTCAATGATCTCGGCAAGGCCGGCTATTGGGGGCTACTTGTTGATCGCGAATACGGGGGACATGGTGCCTCGTTCACGTCGTTCGCCAAGTTTCTCACACGGATGGCAACGGTCGACCCGACGATTGCCGGGTTGGCTTCAGTGCATGGCTGCATCGGCGCGGTCGATCCGCTGCAAGCCTTCGGGACTCTCGAGCAGAAACATAAGCACCTACCGAAACTCGCCAGCGGCGAACATCTCTCCGCGTTCGCACTGACCGAGCCGGGTGCCGGTTCCGACCTCACCGCCCTCTCGACAACGGCAGTGCTCGACGGGGACGATTATGTCGTCAACGGCGAAAAACTGTTCATCACCAATGCGGTTCCCGGACGAACCGTGGGGTTGGTCTGCAAGATCGATGGCAAACCGGCGGTGCTCATTGCCGACTTACCCGCTCAGGAAAACGAACATTTCCAAATCGTCCCCTATGGCTTGTATGCGCTGAAACAGGCCTACAACCAAGGGCTGAAGTTCAAGAACTTTCGCGTGCCGAAAGAGAACTTGCTCAAGCCGTCGCGCGGTGACGGCCTGACGATCGCCTATCACGGCTTGAACCGTGGACGGGTTGCGTTGTGTGCGAATGCGTCGGGCACGATGCGGATGATGCTCGCCAGCATTTTACCCTGGGCGAAATATCGCAAAACCTATGGACAGGCCATCGCACGCCGTGAACTCATTCGCCGCCGCGTTGGTCGTTTGGCCTCGCTCATTGTCTCTTGCGACGCGCTCGTGGAATGGTGCGGCTGGCTGCTCGATGAGGGCTACCGCGGCGAGATGGAATGCACGATCGCGAAAATTTATGGCAGCGAAGTGCAGAAGGAAGCGGCCATTGAACTCTGCATGAAAACACACGGCGGTCGCGCGTTTCTGCATGGGCACCTCATCGGCGACAACATGCACGAATTCCTCGCCCCTTGCATTTACGAAGGGGAAGGCGAAATGCTCGCCATGGCGTACTTCAAGTCTCTCATCAAGGAGCACGGTAAGGAGTTCTTCGAGCCGATTGGTTTCGCGTTGCGAGACGCCGGTATCAGTACTCCGAATATGCTAAATCCGGTGCATGCCTGGGCGCTGCGCAAGCCGCTTGTGAACTACATGAAGTGGCGGGTGGGGCAGATGTTCGGTGGTTGGTCGAAAGCCACCATGCCCCGTTCGATGCCCGCAAAACTTCGCGACCACGCCCAATTCGCAGCCGACACACTTCAAAAGAGCCGGCTGGAAGTCGACGCATTGATGACGAAGTTCCAGTTGAAACTGGCCGATCGTCAGTGTGCGATGTCGGAGCTTTCCACGCGGATTCAAAGCCTGGTCGTCATGATGACCACCTGCCTGTACGCAGCCAAGCAAGACGACGAACTCGTCCACATGGCGGCCGACGTGCTCTGTCAGGACTTGCGTGACGACTATACCGGCAAGCGGCGCGACGCCAGGTACTATCGCACCGTCACCAAGCTGGGTGAACGCATTGCCGACGGTGGTTTCCAGGCGATTGCGGGTCTCGACGCACCTGAAATTCTCATGCCTTACGAATAAGGGGAAGGCGTTTTGAAGTCATTCCGTAGAGAGATAAATGAACGCAAACGAGTTTGTGACGTGTTGGAAGAATGAAAAAGACACGCTCTTTTCTACGTATATGGATGAGACGAATGAAACCGATGTCGCGACAAAGATTGCATCGTTAGATCTGACGCCAGACCAACGTCGAATCATGCGCGGCGTTGTCGATGGGATACTTACTGATGTCTTCTATTCGCTTCTCCTAGGATTAGATGGGGCAGCAAATATTGGTGGCATTCAACAGACTTATCAGGTTCAAGATGAAGACGGTGGTCTGATTTGCGGATCTGGCGAGCTTGAAGCGGAGGCATGCGAACAATTTCACGAAGATACGACATGACCATTCGTTGCACACGGAGTTGCGGGTGGTTCGGTTACTGAAATCAATGCCGTTCATCCGACGGAGACGCATCACGCCCCTCACGGCAGAGATCTCCTCGGCGCGAATCGGTATACTCTGGGACTCAGTCACAGAACCGAATCGTTCGTCGTAAAGGGAGAGAGCCGTGAACAGGTCTCGCCGAGTCGTTGTTGCCGCGTTGACGTTGTCTGTTCTCGTAGGACTGGGCGGCTACGCCTCCGGTTGGTTCAAGCCGACCGAGACCACCGTGACCGAACTGGCCCCCGGTGTGTTTTATCGCAAGACACAAACCAAGCCCGAGTTCATCGGCTGCAATCAGGCCTGGATTGTCTTCAAGGATTTCGTACTGGTTGTTGATGCGAACTTCCCGAATCAGGCGGAGGAAGTCATCAAGCTGATCCGCAAGACGACCGACAAACCGATTCGTTACGTCTTCGACACGCACTACCACGGCGATCACGCCGACGGCAACCAGACCTACACCAAACTTGGTGCGGTCGCGATCGCTTCTGAGAACAGTCGGCAACTCTTCGAGACCAAAGGCATCGCCGGATTCCGAAAGTCTCAAGAGGAAAAACCCGACGAGTACGGCAAGCTCAAATACGACAAGCCTTCGTTGTGGTTCCCGCGGAAGATGGTCATTGACGACGGTACGCAACGTGTCGAGTTAATTTACTTCGGACACGCTCACACCGCCGGTGACGCCATTGCCTGGCTCCCCAAGCACGGGATTGCCTTCACTGGTGATGCGTGCGTGAACGGTGCCTTCAACTACACCGGGGACAGCAACACCGAAAGCTGGATCGGCGTGCTGACCGAAATGCAGAAACTGCCCATCAAAACGCTGGCTCCTGGTCACGGAGATATCAGCGACAAGAAACTGATCGTCACCCAGAAGCGTTACTTTGTCGAACTCCGTCAGTTCATCCAGCAAGCGATCGATGACGGAAAAACGCTTGACCAGATCAAGAAGTCGATCGATCTGCCCTGGTACGAAAAATGGACCGGCGTGAATGTGAAAGAACGTGTCGAAAACATCGAGCACGTGTACGGCGAGTTGACAGGCGAAAAGAAGAATTAGGGAGAAGCTTCCGAACCAAAGGGAAAGCAGACTTTGGTATAACTCATTTCCAGCACGGCCGCGATCTGCGGTGACGACTGTGCGGAATCATTGGGCGTACGCAAATGGCCATTGATGAAACCGACCTCCCGAATTTCTCTGGCAAGGTACTTGTGATCCTGACAAGTACACCTGGGGATGAGAATATCGTGATGCGCGACGCACAGTTTGAATCTCAGGCGGGTCGGTTGTTTCTGATTGGTAAAATCTCGGACATTATAAAGTGGCCGAGCGCCGGAATACCTGTTCGAGTCGCTTGGGAGCAAGTGCAACAGTACTACGAACTTGATTCGTTACAGCAGTATTACGACATTTCGGATCGAGTCGAACAGGCCAGGCATTCAAAGCAGTCCTTTTTCTCACGAATCTTCGGCAAGGCGTAGCCCCCCTCTTTTTACCCAATAGCGATCTGCCACTGAGTTGCAGTCTCCCTGCCGAATCACCGTCTGCTCGACTCACCATCCTCAAAGTATTTCCCGTCAAAATCAGATTAGGACATCATCCTTGGTTGGCGGTTACCGTGGGGTCTCGTCACCGACTCTTTCGACCACGACGGTGCATTCGGGCAGGCTGTCCAGGAAGAGTTGGCCGTAGCGTTTGGTGCGCACGCGGGGGTCGAGGATGGAGACCTGGCCGGTGTCGGTACGGTTGCGGATGAGGCGGCCGAAGCCTTGCTTGAGTTTGATGATAGCTTCGGGGACCTGATATTCCATGAACGGGTTCCCACCTCGTGCGCGGATCGCCTCGATGCGGGCTTCCAGCAGCGGTTGATCGGGGACGCTGAACGGGAGCTTCGTGATGATCACGTTTTGTAACGCATCACCCGGTACGTCGACTCCTTGCCAGAAACTGTCGGTGCCGAACAAAACCGATCGCGGATCGTTGCGGAATCGTTCCAGCATGAGCGAACGGGGTAGTTCTCCCCCCTGCGTGAAGAGGGCGAGGTTTTGTTCGGTCAGCCAGGGGGTGAGGCGTTCGGCGCACGAATTCATCATGCGATAGTTGGTGAACAGCACGAACGCCCGACCGTCGGTTTCGGCGACCTGCCTGCGGATCGCGTCGCAGACAGCCGTCTCGTAGGCGAACGCCTCGGTCGTCGGGTCGGGCATGCGTTCGGGAAGTATCAGCTTCACCTGTGAACGGTAATCGAACGGGCTGCCCAGCTTCTCTTCCATCGTTTTTGTCAGGCCGATGCGGTTTCGGATGAAGTCGAAACTTTGCTTGCCGACGGCCAATGTGGCTGAGGTGAGGACCACCGTATCGACGGTGTTGAACAGTTCCTCGCGGAGTGCCGGGCCGACATCGATCGGCGCGCAGACAAGTTTCACGCGCCGCGCGCGGCCAAATCGTTCGACCCAGTAAACTGCGTCTTCGCGTGTCTGGCTGATCCAGATATGCAGCGCATCGGCCAAGGTATTGGCTCGCTCGGCGGCAGCGGTTAGCTCGATGCGTTCTCCGTCGTCATCGAGTCTTTTGGCGAAGACGGAAATCGACGCGGCCAGTTGTTTCAAGGCGGGGCTGACATCGTTGATGATCCCCGACGGACTTTGGACCCGCCCGTTGCTTCGCCCGTGGTTGTCCTGCCAGACTTCGAGTCGGTCGAAGAAATCGGCCAGCCGATGCCGCAGTCCGGCCACTTCTTGCTGAGCTTGCCCCAGTTTGTGATGCACCAGCAGGCCGCGTTGCGTGCGGTCGTTGTACAGACGCCCGAGCATGAACTCGATCTGCCCACTGGAGACAGCCAGCCCCAAGTGATCGCCAGCAACTCCTTCAACCGTGTGGGCTTCGTCGAGAATGACGATGTCGTAATCGGGCAGCACACTGGCGCCTTCTCGTCGCAGCGCCAGGTCGGAGAAAAACAACGCGTGGTTCACAACCATCACGTCGGCGTTCCACACGCGGCGGCGAGCTTTGTAGTAGAAGCAGTCGTCGTAGGTCGGGCATTTCCGGCCCAGGCAGTTTCCGTGCTCGCTACCGATTTCGTCCCATACTCGGGGATGAGGTTGAAAGTCGAGGTCGGCGCGGCTGCCGTCGGTCGTCTCACCCGCCCAGGTGGTGATGCTATCGAGTTGAGTGAGGTCTTCGGGTTCCGAGAACACGCCTGCGGCTCGTTCGATCGCGCGTTTCAGCCGACGAATGCTGATGTAGTTGCCGCGCCCTTTTACCAGTACCGCAGAAAACTCGACCGGCATGACGGCGTTAAGAAAGGGGATGTCGCGACTTGCGAGTTGTTCTTGCAGGCTGATGGTGTTGGTCGAGATGACGACCTTCTTCTTCGAGCCGTCTTCGCGCTTTTGGGATGTGGCCGCGAGAATGGCTGGGACGAGGTAGGCGAAGCTTTTTCCGACACCGGTACCTGCTTCGACAAGCAAATGAGATTTCTCTTTGATCGCGCGGCCGACCGCCTCGGCCATGCGAAGCTGCTGTGGCCGTTCCTCGTAGCGTTCCAAACGCTTCGCGATACTGCCTTCGGGGCCGAGAATGGAAGTGGTGTCGAGGGTCACGGACGCAATTCGATCGGTAGGAATTCGGTGATGGCGAGTGGGTGATGGCGAGTGGGAGATAGCGAGTGGGAGATAGCGGGGCGTGACAGGTGGTAAGGCGTTGCAGACTGGTACTATTCGTTTCGTTTCAGGACGACCATGCAAATGTCGTCGCGTTGCGTTCGTTCTCCGGAGAACTGCTCCACATCGACGACGACACCGTTGATGACGCTTTCGACATCTTCGGGGGCCGTCGAAAGATATTTCGCTAAGCCGTCCGAGCCGTAGAGTTCGTTGTCGGAATTCATGGCCTCGGTTACGCCGTCGGTGTAAAGCAGCATGGTGTCGCCGACGGCGAGGGAAAATTTCGTTTCGTGGAATTCTTGGCCTGTGGCAATTCCCAACGGCATGCCGGAGTCGTTCTGTCCAATCGACCGTACATCACCATTGGCGGATTTTACGAGTGGCGGGAGATGTCCGGCGTTGGCAACAGTGACTTCGTTGTTCGGTGCATCGAGCACGGCCACGATGTAGGTGATGAATCGGTGGCCGAGAGCCGAGGATGCGATTTCGTCGTTGAGGCCTTCAAAAGCCTTTGCTAGCGAGGGTTCTGTGAGGAGATGAAATCTTGCCGCCGAGTACAAACGAGCCATCAACAGCGCGGCGGGAACACCCTTGCCTGCGACATCTCCCAAAGCGATGGCGACGCGGGAATCGGGGAGGGTGATGTAGTCGAAATAGTCACCACCGACACTCTGCGCGGCTTCGTAGTAGTCGTGAAATGCATAGCCTGGAGGGGCAGGGCGTTGATTGGGGAGGAACCCAAGTTGTACCTGCGTGGCGAATTCGAGATCGCGTTCGACGTCGCGTTGCTTGACCAGTTCGGAGTGCAGTTTTGCGTTTTCAACAGCCAGCGTGACCTGCGAGGTGACGCTGACAAGCATGTCGAGATCTTCGTGGGAAAACTGACCCTTCAACCCGTTGGTTGCCAGTTGAATGACGCCGAAGGATTGGCCTTTTTTTCCGACCAGCGGGGCGCACATCATCGAACGAATCTGGAGCGAGGAAATACTTTCGCTGGAGTCAAAGCGGGCATCGTCGGATGCATCGGCGCTAAGCAAGCCTTCGCAAGTTCTCATCGCTTGTCGCACGACAGTCACGCTGATGCGAACCGAAGTGTCATCTTGCTTGTTGCGGGCTTTGGTCGCGCGGGCAACCAGCTTGTTGCGCGCGTCGTCTCGCAGCAACACGAAACCTTCTTCGGCTTGGGGAAAAACCTTAAACAGCCCGTCGAGGGTGGCCTGTAATACGTCTTCCTCATCGAGCAGGCTGCCCAGCGCCATACTGATTTCGAGAACCGCTTTCAACTTCGCTTCCGGGTTGTGGCCGATCCACAAACTGCTCGTCGCAGCCGCATCGCGGCGGGAGAGAATCGATGAACCGCCGGTGTCTTCGATTTTCGGTTCGTCAAAAATCCACAAACTGCTCGTCGCAGCCGTATCGCGGCGGGAGAGAATCGATGTACCGCCGGTGTCTTCGAGTTTCGGTTCGTCAAAAATGGAACCCGAGGAAATGTCGGAATCGGAACTCTTTTGGTCCTTGCCGTCTTTCTTCGCCTGACGTGGCGGCACAATACTTGAATTGTCGGCCGTCCGTTTACTGAGGAAGAAGTCGAAAACGACATCGCAGACTTTGATGGAATCGGTGTCGCGGAGTTGCGTGCGACCATCGATCGGTATGCCGTTGAGCAGAGTGCGATTACGGCTCCGCAGGTCTTCGATGAAGTAGCTGCCGTGCGTTTCGACAATTTGTGCGTGATGCCGACTGACAGCCGCGTTGTCCAGAACGATCTCGCAGCTCGGGTGCCGGCCGAAGACGACCCGCTCTCCGGTGATTTCAATCATGTTTCCGGGCGCTGCGCCCGTGACCATTTTCAGACAGGCCACCGCAAGATCCCCAAAATGTACGCCGTTGTTGGGCGGACGAATGCTGCTCGGCAGCATATAACCGCTGGCCATTCTACCGTGGAAGAGACCAACGAGCAACGACCCGTTCCACTCTCCGGCTCAAGCCAGAGAAGGAGCTAAAAGCCAGGGGGCGGTTCCCCGTCTCGCAATTCCCGTTCAAACATCGCCTCGAATCGCTGGCGGACCTCACCGCTGAGATGATCCAGATTACGTGTTAACGTTTCCCGAAAAAGGCGTTCCATTTCGTCATCAAGGCGGTCTCGTAGGGGAAGCAGCTCGTCGGCGATCAGCCGTTGAGACGTTAAATACTCTCCCTGCAAACTGGCAATAGCCGCCAGTCCGGCCAGTCCGTGTGCCTTCGTTTCGGGATCTTTGTTGCGTGAGACGAACTTCTGATAGATGGCTTTGGCCTCGTCGAATCGTTGTTCGCGCAAGTGCAGGCGGGCCAAGTGCTCGCGTGCTCGTTGCCGTTCGCGAGTCGCCTCGGGGTCTGGGTAGTCGATCACCGCCTGCCATGCCTCTTCGTCGTCACGCAACATCGCATGATAGACCTGCAGGGCGACGGTTTTTTGTTGAGAGATTTTGGGTGGAGCAGCCATTCGCGCATCATCGAAGGGACTTCCCGGACGCATCCAGGCTCCCACACAGGCAGAGACACCACCCACAACCAAACAGCATGCCAGGAAGACGGCGACATGCCGAACAATCTTTTTGCGGGCCAGTTGCGCGACCATGCTCAGTTTTGGTCGAGTTGCTGAAATGTCGAATTCACCAGAAGCGAATCGGCCTGTTGCTTTCTGACGGTCAGTGTTTTGAGACAAACGTTCGAGCAACTTACAAACGGCCGCTGCGTTATTTGGTCGGGCTTCCGGCTTCTTGGCCATCATGGAATGCACCAAGTCACACAGACCTCGTGGCAGATCGGGCCGTTCCTGACCGAGTGCTGACGGCGATTCGTTTAAGTGCATGACGGCCACAGCAAGAGCCGTGTCTCCGCGAAACGGAGGCCGGCCGGCGAGCATATGCCAGCAGGTCACGCCGAAGGAATACAAGTCGCTACGGACATCGAGCTTGTGTCCGTTGACCTGTTCGGGGCTCATATAAAGGGGAGTACCCATCGTGATTCCGACTTGCGTCAGATTGACGCGCTCGCCGCCCTGTGTGAGTTGAGCCAGTCCGAAATCGGCAACTTTCACATTCCCTTTACGCGTGATGAGAATGTTCTCGGGCTTGATATCACGATGCACGATGCCCGCCTCGCCGGCTGCTTGCAGCGCGGCGGCGACCTGCTTCATGATATGAATCGCGACTGGAATGTCGGGCGGACCTTTGCGGCCGATGAATTCTCGCAGGTTCGAGCCTTGCACGTACTCCTGCGCGATGAAGTGTATGCCGTCGTCTTCACCGACCGAGTAAACCTGAACGATATTCGGATGCGACAGGCCCGCCGCGGCTGTCGCCTCGTGCTCGAAGCGTTTCAAGAGGACATCGTCAGACTCATCAACCACATCGCGACGCAGGACCTTGATGGCCACCTGGCGCTTCAAACTGGTCTGCTCGGCAAGAAAAACCTCTGCCATACCTCCTTTGCCCAGTCGCCTGAGCAAATGGAATTCGCCCAACATGCGGTCCTGCAACTCGGGCTGATCTGGAGTGTTTGCCGAGGTCGTCGGGTGGCTGGCGTTCTGAGAAAGCGGATCGATCACGGTCGGTTCCGACTCATCGGCGGCATGATTCGGAACGCCGTGCGCTTCGGTGTCGGAGTCGCTGACGGGGGAATCGTCCATCGGCATGTGTAGGATTTCGTTGAACGGCCGAGAATTCGGGATCGCTTAATGACCTCAACATCATACGGGCCGATCCCACGGGCGGCAATCTGTTCGGATACGGAACTTTTGTCGGGCGTGGCGAGCAGCCAACGTAAGCTGGCTATTACGCACAATGCAGCTTGAACGCAACCGGAAGCTGACGCATCCGGCTCGCCTTCTCACGTGACACCTTGTTCTCGAATGTTGCCAAGAACGAGAATCATCATTTTGAGCCTGTGTCATGTTGACCGCAGGCCACCGCGTTTCGATAATCGAACGCCAGACAAATAGCCTCTTCCAGAATTTACGGATCATCCATGACCGACCGACCTCGAACCCTTGGCGAACTTCGCGAAAGCGGCTGCCGTTCTGAGAGCATCAAAAGTGAGATGCGCCGCAATCTGTTGCAACGTCTTCGCAGCGGCGAGGAATTGTTTCCCGGCATTGTCGGCTACGAGGAAACCGTTGTTCCGCAGATCGTCAACGCCGTGTTGTCACGCCACGACATGCTGTTTCTGGGGCTGCGAGGCCAGGGAAAAACTCGCATGCTGCGGATGCTGACGCGGCTACTTGATGAAGTGACCCCCATCGTGGCCGGATCGGAAGTGAACGATCATCCGTTGGCACCGCTCTCCAAATTCGCGCGCGACTTGATTGCAGAGCAGGGAGATGACACGCCCGTCGAGTGGGTCGGTCGCGAGGACCGTTACCACGAGAAGCTGGCCACGCCTGATGTGACCATTGCCGACCTCATCGGCGAGATCGACCTCATCAAGCATGCCGAAGGGCGGCATCTGGCCAGCGAAGACGTGATGCACTACGGCTTGATCCCTCGCAGCAACCGGGGAATTTTCTGCATGAACGAACTCCCCGACCTCAGCCCGAAGATTCAAGTCGGGTTATTCAACGTGCTCGAAGAACGCGACGTGCAGATTCGCGGTTTTCCAATTCGGCTTGAACTCGACTTGTGCATGGTCTTCAGCGCGAATCCGGAAGACTACACCAACCGCGGGCGGATCGTCACGCCGTTGAAGGACCGCATCGGATCGGTTGTGCGGACGCATTACCCGCTGACGCGCGAATTGGGAGTACGCATCACCGACGAAAACGCCTGGAGCGAACGCGATGGTGAGATCGAGATCGCTGTGCCGCATTTTATGAAGGAGATCGTCGAAGAAACATCGCGGTTGGCGCGGACGAGTCCACACGTGAATCAGGCGTCGGGTGTCAGCGTGCGGATGTCGATGGCCAACTTCGAGAACATGGTTTCCAATGCCGAACGACGAGCCATCCAACTCGGGGAGACAACCGGTACGGCACGCATCAGCGATTTGGCCCACATTGCGGCCAGTGCGCGCGGCAAGATTGAACTGAATATGACGGAAGAAGCGGGCGAGGAAGACCGTCTCTTCTCGCGATTGGTCGAGGAAGCGGTGAAGAATGTCTTCGATCAACATTTTCGCACGAAGCAGTTTCGCAACGTGGTCGAGCATTTCGAGTCGGGCGAGACACTGGAAATGGGCGACCGCGTTTCGACGCGTGAATGCCTCGAACGCATCGCATCACTGGGCGGTTTTCAACAGCAGGTGGAACGCATCGCAGTGGAACTTGCCCCCGAGTTGGCTTCCGGAAAGCATGCGGATTCGCTCCAGGCGAGTGTGGCCGAGCTGATTCTGGAAGGACTTTACACCCACAACCGGCTGAATAAGAAGCAGCAATCGGGGACGTCGGCGTATCGGCTTTGACGGGTTGCGACTTGCCAAGTGGAACAGCAGAGCGATCCGAATGGGCGTTCAGTTTCGTTTGCGTGATCGCTTTCGACGGTTTTCGGCGTTGGTCGAATCGGGGCGTAACTGTTCGACCCGTTTTCCAAGGTCGGCTAGCAATTCGGCTTGCAGTTCGAGCATCTTGTGCAGACCGGCGACATCTTTCGACATCAGATCCCAGTCCGATTCTTCGGGAGATTTAACAGCAGATTTAATGGTGGGATTCATGGACGCATCACGATCGTTCGGCGGCGAAGGAATCGAGTCGAGTTGACGAGTTCGATTGACGCGGCCGAATGGTGAAAGAGATGGAGTGGGATCGCCTGTCACGCCACAGACGAAGTATAGGTGCGCCGACATTTTCTCCAATGGTTTTTTTGTGCCAGCACGGCGACGTGCATTTGGGAAAATACAGCTCTGGCGATTCTTCAATGTCGCGTCATTCGGGAATCGCCGCGTCATTCGGGAAACGCCATATAAAGATGACGACATTGCGAGTTTTTAGGTTTCTCACTGTTTTCCCTTCCCAGCTCACGCAGGCAATGTTTCATTGCTTGCGGGAAGGTGCTTTTCGATTCGACCAGATTCGATTTGCCTCAGCTTGGTCGGTAGACTAAATTGTCGAGGCTGCGGTGACTGATGCTGTTCCCTTTTTCGATTTCGCGAGACGCGAACATGGCTCTCAATAAGAAACAAAAGAAGCAACTGGACGTGGGCAGGAAGAAAATCGAGAAACTCAGGCAACTTCTGGCGGCCGCGAAGCAACAGCCCGACGATCCCGGCGACGTTTCGCGACTGGAGACCGAGATTGCCGATCTGGACGCGGAATTGAAGACGATTCGCAATGGCTGAGCCAGTGGGTCGACCGTTTCCGCCGACGGTTCTCGTCGTGCATCCCAAGGAGCGGCGCAGCAAGTGCAGTGTCGAACCGTTGCGCGGCCGGGAGGGGTTCGTCTTTTGGAAATATCCCCGCCGGGACGCCGACGCGCTAACGAACTACGTGCGACTGGGCATCGGCGGGCCGCAGCTTGGCGAGGCGGATCGCGACAAGGGGTTATTGGTGCTCGACGGCACGTGGCGTTGGGCGACTGTGATGGAACGTGACTACGAAGACATTCCCGTCCGCAGCCTGCCACCCTTGAAGACCGCCTATCCGCGCACGTCCAAAATGTTCGACGATCCAAGTGGGGGGCTGGCAACCATCGAAGCGGTCTACGCCGCGTATCGCATTCTCCAACGCGACACGACTGGCCTACTCGACGAATACCACTGGGCCGAGGAATTTCTGCGAATCAACCCGGGAGATGAATAGGCCGCGTACGAAGTCAGCGTGCCGACAGGCCAGCGGGCTATTCCGTCTCAGGTTCTGACTCTGCCGGTTCCTGTTTCAGGCAACGCCCAATCTGTCGGACGGCCTGACGTAGTCGTTGACTGTTTTCGACGATCGCCAAACGCAGGTAGCCTTCGCCTTCTTCGCCGAACCCGCGACCTGGGCTGACGGCCACGCCGCCTTCGTCGAGCAGTTTCATAGCGAACTCGATCGACCCCATGTCACTCCACTGTTCGGGAATCTTTGCCCAGACGAACATGCTGGCTTTGGGGCGTTTGACTTCCCAGCCGAGCCGTTCGAGGCCGTCGCAGAGGGTGTCGCGTCGTTCCTGGTACTCGGATGCGACACTTTCGATGGCCGCGTCGCAATGCCGCATGGCGACGATGGCTGCGATTTGTACGGGTTGGAAAATGCCGTAGTCGTAATAGCCTTTGATGGTGGCCAAGGCCCGGATCATCTCGGCGTTGCCGCAGCAAAAGCCGATCCGCCAGCCGGCCATGCTGTAGCCTTTACTCATCGTTGTGAATTCGACACCCACGTCGAGCGCACCGGGCGCGGAAAGAAAGCTGGGAGCCTGGTAACCGTCAAAGCAGATGTCGGCGTAGGCGAAGTCGCTGATGACGAGGAAACCGTATTTTTTCGCGAGAGCAACCAACTCAACATAAAAGTCGGCTTCGACGCACGTCGTGCTCGGGTTATGTGGGAAGTTGACAATGACAACCTTCGGCTTCGGGTAGAGATGCTCGCAGGTGTAAGCCAACCGCGACAGAAATTGGTTCGGGTCGCGGACATCGAGGACAATCACATTGCCGGCGGCAAGCACCACGCCGTAAACGTGAATGGGAAACGACGGAGCAGGAACAACCGCCGTATCGCCCGGCCCCATCAAGGCCAGACACATATGGCTGAAGCCTTCCTTGGACCCAATGCACGCGATGACTTCGCCGTTGGGGTCGAGCCGTACGCCGTATTTCTTCCAATAGCGAATGGCCACTTCACGACGTAAGTTGTCGATGCCGCTGGAGACCGAATAGCGGTGGTTTCGCGGATCCTTCAGCGCCTCGGCCAGTTTCTCGCAGATGAGTGGGTCCGGCGCGTCGGTGGGGTTGCCCATGCCGAGGTCGATGACGTCGACGCCTTGCACGCGTTTTTCGTACTTCAGCTTGTTGATTTTGCCAAACAAATACGGCGGCAGCCGTCGCATGCGTTCGGCGACCGGGATCCCGAACGGTTCGTCTTCAAAGGGAACTTCCGATTCGCTACGCATGATAAAAAGGCCACTCGACGGGGTGAGAAACGCGGGGGCAAAATGTGCGATGATTCGGGCGGGCGAGCATTTTGCCCTTCCTGAGCCCTACCGGTTGGACGCCGGTATCCCCATTCTACGCACAGAGTCAGGCCTGAGAAAAGACAGCAGCGTAACGGTTCGACATTCGTCACCGTCACGCTGTTGCGTGTTTCTGCAGGTATTCCCCGTCATGGACGAGGCAGAACGCTATCGACTGCGGTTCCCGGGGGGAGCTGTTCGGGGGGAGCTGTTCGGAGGCGGCTTGATGTGCGTGCGGTTCCGGCGGCCGGGGTGACGGCGTTGGCGTCGAAGTTAGGCTTTGTGCCGGAAACCGGTCGGATGTTACCGCTGGAACGGCCACTGATGTAGGTGTCGACGCGGGTCTGCTGTTTGATTTTATCGAACACCCGCGCAATCTTCTTCTGCGTCTCTTCCTCTTTGAGTTGTTTCAGAAGTTCGTCGCGAACTTCGTCAATATTCTTGACGACCGGCTCGGTTCGTCCTTCGCCAAGCAGGATGACGTAGCGACTGGGGCCGATTTCCGTGATGCCGGAAATCTCGCCGCCCTCTTTCTTCAACTTGAACGCGGCCTTTTCGAGTTGCAAGTTTCCACCGTACATGCGGATCGGCGGGACGGCCCCGTCGAGCGCCCGGCTGTTCGGTTCGATGGAATGTTCGCGTGCCAGCCGCTCGAAGTCGTCGGGGTTCTGTCTGATCTTGGAATAGATACCCTGTGCCCGGCGCAAATTGTCGAACATGATCATCTTTGCCTTCACACGCGGGCCGTAGTCCCGCTGGAAGGCTTCGGCGAGCATTTTCTGAGTGATGGTGACGTCGGCTCCGGCGAGCTTTCGTAGGGCGAGCATGGGCCAGATGATGTCGCGACGGTATTGTGCCGGTTTCAAGTCGCGTTCGTTTTCCAGCAGGTTGTACCATTCTTCGACGGGAACCTTGAACCGCTTGGAGATCGTGAGGATTTCATGATCGACCTCGGTCGCCGTCACTGTGATGCCTTGCGAAGTGCAAGCCTGCTGAATGATGACGCGATTGATGATGTTTTCGAGCACATCGTTGGCGTAGCGGGCCATACATTCGTCGGCCACTTCGTCCCACGTGATGAGCTGTTTATTAACGCGTGCCAAGTAGCCCCGCGCATTGGCTGCCCTTCGGGCGTCGGAAGGTTTCGGTTGCTTGCCGTCTCCAGGCGATTGTGCGGTTTCGGCTTCCGGCGTGGACAACGCCTGCCAAAGCAAACCGGCAACCGGTAAGGCGGCCACCGTGCCTCCAATTGCCATCACAAGTTTACGACGCGATGCGGCGAAATCCTGTAGCGACTCGACGGCTTTCGAACGATTCCCTTCGTTCATCGTATCAGTTCCTCTCTGTGGTCCGGCTGGAAAGTGTGTGTCAACCTGCCGCCGTGACAAGGGCGCGGAAATATAGGGAACGTCCCGGATACGGTCAACAGCGGTTCGTACGACAGACGGGGTGGGTGACTCACACTGGAAACGGAGTGGCAAGTGCCAGGGAAATATGCCAAAATAACGGAACTGCCGCCGTCAGCCGTTTCGATTGTGAGGCGGACTCGAGACGGGTTCCTCGGACGAGAGATTGGGATTTCCCCCATGAGTTGTGCCTGCCTTGCAGCACCTCGAACCGCTTGGCTTCCGCGTCTCGTCGCCATTGTGATGAGTGTGACGTGGATGGCGGGAAGTCTGCCCCGTGGTTCGGCGGCCCCCAAATCGCCGAGCGTCCCGAAGTACGAGAAGGCGATTTCCCAATGGATTGCCGACCTGGATAGTGCAAAGTTTCGCACACGGCGAACGGCAACAACAAAACTGATCGAAATCGGCAAGCCGGCGATTGGCTCGCTCACCGATGCTGCCCTGACCGGAGAGCCCGAGGTTGTGCTGAGGGCGCTCGCCGTGTTGGAAGCGATTTACATCGGCAACGATGCTGAGGCCATCGATGCCGCAGAAGAAGCGCTCGACAAGATTTTGGCATCGAAAAGTCGGACGGCCGCAGGACGAGCGCGGGTGGTTGTCGAGTCCAACTACGGAGTCCGCCAACAGCGTGCCTTGGCGAAGATCAAGAAGCTGGGTGGCAAGGTCGTGCGCTACAGCGACCAGTACTCCGGCCGCACGATTCCCGTGAACCCAGGCGACCCTACGTCCAACTCTAACCCGATCCAGTACATTCTGCTGGGGACGAGTTGGAAAGGTGGCGATCAGGGGCTGAAGCACATCAAACGCCTTTCGCAACTGCGTAACCTGTACCTCATTTCCGGGACGATCTCCGAGAAAGCCGAAGAGGAATTGAAGGTCGCCATGCCGCAGATGACAGTCCAGAAACGGGGCAAAGCTTACTTGGGAATCAGTGGGGCACAGACGAATCCGGTTGGCAAGGCGGGGTGTTACGTTTCGATCGTGACACCGAACGGGCCGGCATTTAATGCGGGCATTCGGCCGGGCGATATTATTGTTGAATTCGGCGGAAAGCCGGTTGTGGGGTTCCAGGAGCTGATCGAAATGATCGGCAAACGAGACCCCAGTGAGAAGATCAAGACCGTCGTGGAACGTGGCGGGAAACGGATCGATTTGGAAGTCGAACTGGGGACGTGGAAGCAGTCACCCGGTGTGGCACCGAAACCAACGATCCCCCGACCGACGATCCCGCCTCCGAATCAACCACCCAAGCCGTAACCCGCGGTCCGCGTTAGGTTGCGATTTGATCTAGGTGGTTTCGCAATTGGCGGGCGGCTTGGCGAACGTCCTGGGTATTGCAGACGCAGCCACTCACGGCGATGCGCTGTGCGCCGGTAGCCGTTATCTGTTCGATGTTCTCGGCAGAGATGCCACCGATGGCGAACCAGGGCAATGTGATTTCAGCGGCGACTTCCTGAACGAAACGGAGACCGGCGATTTCGTCGGTGGTGAAGTTTTTCGTGCCGGATGGGTAGGTCGGGCCGACGCCGAGATAGTCGGCTCCGTCGAGCACGGCTCGTCGGGCTTGCTCGATGGAGTGGGTCGAGACACCGACGAGACGATCGGGGCCGACGATTTTTCGCGCATCGGAGACAGAGAGTTCGTCCTGGCCGACATGCACACCGTCGGCACCAGCAAGCAGGGCTAAGTCGGGGCGGTCGTTCATGATGAAGAGCGCCCCAGCCTCGCGCGTCCAGCCACGCACGCGTTTTGCGAGTGAGAGCAGGTCGCGATCGGTCATTTCCTTCTCGCGTAACTGAACTACGTCGACGCCGCCTTCCAGCGCGCCGCGAACGACTTGTTCGATGTCGAGTTGGCACAGCGACGCAGTGACCAAGAGGTACAGGCAACGGTCTTCCAGGCGGTGTCGACTGGCCAATGTTGTCAGTACGGCCTTTTCGATCGTGTAGAGGTTGTACCGCCAGGCTTCGAGTTGGATGGCCATGTTGGGCGAAACCACCTTGCCGTATTCTTCCAACGTGCGGGCCGCCTCTTGAACTCGCTTGGCGTTCGCGCGAACAACGTCTGTCGCGGTTTCACGATGGGTTTCCGCCTCGGTCGAAATGTTTGTGCCGACATCCCCGGTGGTATCCCGCGAAGCAACCAGGGCCGATGGTCCATGTCGGTCGGCCACCGTTTGGAGAATTTGCGAGAGCGCGTGTCGCGCGTCCTTCAACAAGTTGGTCAGATGCGTATCGTCGAGTGCGAACCGGGTGTAATCTTCGACGACTCGGAGTCCCTCTCGTGCCCGGTTGGCCGCCGCGTCGAGAATTCGCAGCGTCTGGGTGGTTTCCTCGGAGGGGGAATTCGTGGTGTCGAGCGAGAAGTCGACAGGGATCGGTTCACCGAGGGCCTCCTGGGTGTCGGACCATTTCGCCACGATCGTCGCGGCATCGAGCCCGAACCGTTGCAATAGTTCGGCCGCCGGTGAGTTCACGGCACAGAGGCCAAACAGCAGGTGTTCGCTGCCCACGGCGGCGTACCGCCCTCCCAAAGCCGCCTGCCGGAAAGCTTCCAGCCAAACTTCGGTATAAGCCCGCGACTCAGCAATGTCGGCTCGACCGGTTTCTGCCACCTCAAAAGATGGCTTGGGAGGAATGCTCTCTTGCTCGATGGCGAGAGAGGCTGT
>Ga0115002_10002037_pt1 | contig 26747 bp, 25 predicted proteins | sample ArcticOcean_MG_C_8_FD_89576 | JGI IMG/M metagenome (GOLD analysis project Ga0115002, IMG submission 89576) | Marine microbial communities from western Arctic Ocean - ArcticOcean_MG_CB11_86 | ecosystem: Environmental > Aquatic > Marine > Oceanic | place: Arctic Ocean: Canada Basin | collected... | reverse complement strand
CAGAATGCAAACGGAACCCTGGATCATGGCAGTCACCAGTGGCGAAGAGTGGTAAGCAATATTGCCATTCTGGGCCAATACCGGTGTGACCAACAAATCCTCCGGACGAGTGTCAGCTGTGCACTGATAGATGAATAGATCTTGCTCTCGGAGCTGAGCGCCCGCCATGGCTAACGCCGTCTTGCCAATTCCGGGAGCTCCGACCAGCCTCGGGGTCAGCGGCATGTCTTCTTCGCTAACCACGATCCAGCATGCCATGAGCTGCGAGAGAACCTCCTGCTGTCCAATCCAATCCGACTTGCCGGTGTACGGCTGACTGAGCTTCAGGTGGACTCCGTTGATCTCAACTTCTTGCAACATGTCGCATATCCTGTTTTCTCATCTGTGATTCAGATGTGGTTTCATCTTGTATTCCCTCTCGCAATCGGGCGAGCGACCTCTTTGCGGTTGCTCGTATTCTAGCGATCTGGAAAAACGTAACGATGGTAGTGATTTGTTTATTGTGGCTTGTTGGGGTTATTACGACAATCACCGACCATTAATTGGTCACAACGCAGAGCTAGCTTTAAACTGCCGCAAATTTAGCCGATGAAAGAGATAAGACGTGGATTCCCAGCCAGATGATGGCGAATGGACGTTTAAATGTCCTATAATCTATCGCAGAAGCGGGAATAACCAATTTTTCGAGGCTTATACATCTCAACGACACCACTCGTTGGATAAGGTTCACCTCCAAAGAGAAGATGAAGCAAAATGAAGGACGTTTCACCTACCTGGGAATCAAATGATTCGGTACCTGCCGTGATGTCGCGGAGTAATCCGCTTCTGGATCGAGAGCCCTTGGCAATGAAATCGAACGACGACTCCGAAGGCTCGGAAGATTATATCTCGCCGCTGTTCTTGTCCATTGTTATTCCTGTGTACAACGAAGAAGTAACTGTCCTCGAAATTATCGACCGCGTTTCCGAGTTGCCTATTCGGAAAGAGGTGATTGTCGTTGACGATGGCAGCACCGACAATACCGTCGAACGACTGCGTGCACCCGAACGAGAGGGCAAGATCAAATTGATTTGCCAGGAGAAGAACGCGGGAAAAGGCGCGGCGTTACGAGTTGGATTGGCGGCTGCGACAGGTGATGTTGTCGTTATTCAAGATGCAGACTTGGAGTACGATCCAAATGACATCTTGTTGGTGATCGACCCAATTTCAGAAGGCAAATCGAACGTAGTTTACGGTTCGCGCTTTCTCACAGGCGAAGCAGCTGGCGGTTGGTTCCATCGCTTTGGCAATACGCTGTTGACGCGGATTTCCAATGTCTTCACAGGCCAACGTCTGACCGATATGGAAACGTGTTACAAGGCATTTCAGCGTCAGGCACTCGACGGAATCGAAATCAAGCAGAATCGTTTTGGGTTCGAGCCCGAAATCACAGCAAAGGTTTCTCGCAAGGGTCAAAAGATTGTCGAAGTTCCGATCTCTTACGATCCGCGCAGTTATGAAGAGGGAAAAAAGATCGGCGTCAAAGACGGCATCAACGCAATTTATTGCATCGTCCGCTACGCTTTCGCCGACTGATTGCCAACCTTCTCTTAGTTCTCATTTACACGACGCCATTTCGGCGCCATTTCGGCGCCATTTCGGCGCCATTTCGGCGCCATTTCGGCGCCATTTCGCAAAGCGCTAGCCCAACGAGCACTAACCGCTCGTAGCCCTTTTTCTACTCGTATCCCTTTTTCTACTCGTAGCTCCACTTCATGATCCACGGGTCGTTCATGAGTTTTTGTTGCGCCTTGAGTTTCGCTTTGTATTGCTCGAGTACATCTGCATACTTCTTGTCAGTTGCAAGATTATTAGCTTCGTTGGGATCGTTGGCGATATCGAATAACTCGAAACGTGGTCGGTGGATGTACTCATAAACGGTCTTTTGACCGTAGGGGGCATCTGTGCCTTTTTGGAATTGAGCTTGCCAGCTGGAGGCGGCCCAGAGATCGGAAGCAAACGGGTAGGGTAGTCCATAGGCAATGTTCCAAATCAGCTTGTACTTTTTATCCCGAACAACTCGCATCGGATAGTACATTTGAATTTCGTGGAACGTATGAGACGCGAAAACTGTGTCCCAGTGTTCGGCTTTTTCATCGCCTAGAACCGAAATCCAACTCTTGCCGTGATAACTGCGGAACTGGTGTCCACCCGATCGGTTCTCTTTGAGGTTTTCTCCTCGCTCTTTCCAGTATTTATCTGGGTCCACCCACTTAGTAGGGCCATTCGTCTTGCGATCGAGACCACCGGCGAAGTCGAGCAACGAAGGTGTGATGTCGATGTGGCTGATCATTGCTTGAGACTCGACGCCACGATTTTTTTCGTATGGATTGCGAACGACGAATGGCACTTTTAGACCCCCTTCGTAGACTGTCGTCTTGCCGCCGGAAAATGCCATGCCGTGATCCGAGGTAAAGATGATCATTGTCTTGTCGTACAAATCGGCTTCTTTCAAGATTGCAACCAAACGGCCGACGCCTTGGTCGATGCGAGCACAGGATTGATAATACTGAGCCAGTTCTTCGCGCGTTTCAGTTGTGTCGGGAAGGAACGGAGGAATAATTACTTTCGCCGGATCGAAGAAAACTTCTTCGACGCCGTCGTGCGACTGCCGATTGGGGCGGTTGCCAAACAAGTCGGGCTTCAGTGCTTCTTTCGAAGTCTTGTCTTTTCCTCCACCTCGGTGTGGATCGGACGTGGCAAAGTAAAGGAAGAAGGGCCGCTCGTCAGTCGTGTCGGTTATAAATTCTTTGGCATTGTTTGCCATTTGCAGCGCGTTGCGGCCGTTGCCCTTCAGATAGGTTTCGAAGTGATAAACCTCTTCTGGAGCGACGTGGTATTTACCGATTTGGCCAGTCCGGTATCCCGCGTTAGTCAAAACTCGCGGCATCGACAAACTCACCACGTTGTGAAACGAAGCAAATTTGTGGAAGTGGTGCTGGTGCCCATACTGACCATTCTTGTTGTTGTGCAAGCCCGACATTACGACCGAGCGACTGGCACTGCAGCTGGCCGTTGTGGCGAAAGCGTTATGGAAAATGGTGCCGTCCCGAGCCAACTCGTCGAGATGTGGCGAATGAGCAACTTTATCTCCGTAGCAGCCGAGCGTTGGACTCTCGTCATCGGTAATAAAAAAGATGATGTTGCGGTCGGCGGAATAGGCGATTGCTGTGCACAACAGAAGCCAAGCGGCCATGAATGATGCGATGCGTCTCATGTTTTTCAACTCGCGGAGAATTGTGTGGGGCGGGAGTGTATGTGTGACGGCAAACAAATATTGCTCTCGTCGAATAGGCCATTTTAGTCTTTAACACCCACTGTAGCAAAGAACGTTGAAATTGAATTAACGGAATTCTTGGAACCCCAAGAAAAAAGGCCATGCCACGGTCTCGCGCCGCGATCCTGCAATAAGTTACTTTCCAATGCAATACAGCATCGAATTGGAACGCAAGTACATTGCGTCTTTCGCTACAGCTGGAGTGCCGCTGAAATCGCTTTCATCGGAGCCGATCTTGTTGTGCGAGATCAATTCAAATTCAGGTTTGGCAGCAATGACGAACGTGCCACTCCAACGGCTGACGCAGTAGAGTTTCCCGTCGACCAGTACGGGTGAAGCGTAGAATGGTCGGCCGCCGCTTTTGACGTTTGGCAGTCGCTCTCGATAAACACTGGAACCGTCGGATGCGCTGCTGCAGTGCGCGATACCTCGGTCATCGACCCAATAGAAATGGCCGTTGTGCAGCACTGGGGTGGCCACGTAGCTGCTCTCGCGACTGCTCCAAACTACATTGGTGTCCGTCACGTCTTTGCTGCCGCCGGCCTTTATCGCCATACTCCCAGATCCGCGATAGCCGCCAAAGGCGAAAATCGTTCCGTCTTGTGACAGTGCCATCGGCGAGATATTGCCAGTCAAGCCCGTTTCGCAATACCACTTCAGCTTTCCGTCATCTGGATTCATCCCCCAAACTTCGCCAGGTACGGGAATGACCAGCTCTTGTGTTTTGTCATCTAGATCAACGAGAGCTGGCGTCGTGTAAGCGAGTTCCAAAGAAGCCGCTGGTTGACTCCATTTCTGCTCGCCCGTTTCTTTGTTCAGCGCCAAGATGCTTTTGCTCTCTTCCGAGGCATTAACAATCACCGTATCTTTGTAAAGAATTGGACTCGCACCGGAGCCCCATTTTCGATTGGCAGATTCTTGCCCGACGTGCACGTTCCAAAGTTCCTTGCCACCCATGTCGTAGGCGAAGACTCCCGTTTTTGCAAAGAAAGCGTAAACCGCCCTACCATCAGTTACGGGCGAGTTGCTGGCATAACCGTGTTCAGTGATATAGCCGCTGTAGCGGTCTTCGGGAAGTTTCGCAGCAATTTTCTTGCTCCACAATTCTTTGCCTGTTTTGCGATCGACGCAAATGAGATGCCGAGCGAGTTCATTCATGTCACCAATGTTGTCTTGGCTTTCGCCGTAGCCCGAATAGCAAGTGACGAAAAGTTTGTCGCCATAAAAGATGGGCGAAGAGGAACCGGGCCCTGGAAGTTTGACTTTCCAGCGGATGTTCTCAGTTTCGCTCCACGAACTAGGGACCTTTGCGGTCGCGTGGATTCCCGTCCCGCCAGGACCTCGGAAGCGACTCCACTGCTCTTGAGCTTGAAGCGAAATGCAGATGGTCAGGAAAACGGCTATTGTTGCGGCGACGAAGGCGGATTGTTTCATGGTTCACTCAGTGTCTCAAATTTACATTCGGCAAAAATCAAAAGTTCGGAAGTCGAGTTTCAAAAAAAATCGTTTAGCGCACAACGATTCATTGAAAAGTTCACTTCTAAGATAACAGTTAAAACACCGTATCTATTGCAGGCAGTACACTTTTTTGTCGAGGAAACGAGCTTATTTGCCTAAAATGATCTACCCGAACCGATTGTCGTTACTCGCTTTCCGCCTTCCGATGTACATTCTTTCTTTTCCCTTCGTAGTCTTAATCTCTCTTCTCATTCTTAATCCCCCTCTTAATCTTTACAGTATGTCGGGCAAACTAAAACGACGACGATTTCAATTTGGCTTCACCGCTTTGCTGTTGGTGTTCGTCGTCGTTGCGTTCGTTGCGTGGATGTATGGCGACCGTTCACCGAATCGACCAGTGACGGTTTGTTTTAGAGTGGAGCATTTGGGTACTCAAGAACCGGTCACTGAATTTCGTTTTCGATACGACATTTCTTCTCAACATGCTTCGGTTCAGAAAGACGAGTGGATAGTCGTCGAGTCAAAACAGGGCGTTGCTGAAATTAGAGCCCCAGCGTCTTGCCGGCTCGCAATACAATTCCAGGCCGAGGGTTACATCTTCCATCCAAATCGGCGAAAGGTGATTGAGCTCTATGCGGATGGCCCCAACTATCGCACCAAGAGAATCGATTTAATTAGAGGTGTCACATTCGAAGGTACTGTTGCCGATGCGGAAACAAACAATCCAATCTCGGCCGCCACGATCAAGTTTCAGGATAGTTGGAGGGCGTACGTTGATGAGGCTGGGGGAACGACAGGCAAGGACGGGCTGTTCAAATACACAGGCATCTCGCGTAAAAAAACCGCCCATGTCGATCATCCAGAGTATTTTTCCGTTACATTGCCACTTGAAAGTGTCAACTTTGACGAGCCTCTCAAGATACGTTTGAAAAAAGCGCCGTTAGTTCGAGATGAAGACGGTGCGCCATTGGCTGGAGTAAGCATCGCAGTGTCGGCTCCGTTGCGATCAGTAAGTGAAACTATGTCGCGCGAAGACGGAAGCTTTACGGCCAGAATTCCGGCCGATGGTCTTGATGGAGGTATTTCTGTCAAGGCATACAAGAAAGGTTACCTTTTTCTGGAACAAAAAACCGAGCTATACAAGGCGGAGGAACTTGAACTCAAGTTGACTCGCTGTTTGAAATTCAACGCAGCTGTGGTCGACGACACTGGACAACAAGTTAACGAGTTCAAAGTGTTGGCGTTGTCGCATCTTCCCAAAACGCCCGCAGGTGCACTCGAAGTTCGGTATTCGACCGGAAGATTCCAAGTCGATTTCTTTGCCGATGGAAAACATTGGTTGGTAGTTCGAGCGAAAGGCCATGCAGTCTGGAGCAAACGGATGGAATTTGATGACGGATCGCCGGAACAGGAAATCCGATTGTCGAAAGGAGGCAAGATTAGCGGTAGTCTGAGGCTGCCTGCTTCTTTAGTTGGCGCCGCCGAAATTCATCTCGTACCCAAATTGGATATCGACTCGCTGCGAAATGATTCGCCCATTACGCAAGCGGCTCAATTAGAATTGCTAGAAGAGTTTCTCACCGATACCGTGGGTGTAATAAATAACAGCCCGTTCGATTTTCAAGATGTCTCGGCTGGCCAATACGAATTGCGAGTCTACGGAAAAGGGATTACGCCAGTTGAAATGCCGGTTACGGCCTCGGGCGACTCAATTGATTTGGATCGAATCGTAGTTAAGGGTGGCGGGTCGATCAAAGGACGGATCTTTTACCCCGGCACTGTTCCTCGCAGTCCCTGGAAATTTGGCCGAGGTGAATTGAAGTTGCGAAATTCGAGTGCGCCGCCCATCCCGTTCATGGCCGACGAATCTGGCGGCTTTGAAATTGTCGGCGCGCCGGCTGGCGAGGTGGTTATCTCCGTCAATACAATTCGGGGAGTTGAAACCGATACAGCAGCAATTTCTGTTGGAAAGACGACAACGGTCGATCTTTTCGCCAAGTAAGGAATGTCTACGCAGGGAATGTTTGCGTAAGAAATGTCCGTGTAAAGACGAAACGAAAAAAGCCCTCAATCAATTGAGGGCTTTTGGCTTGTCCATTTACCGTTTGAGTTACGGTTGGTTGGGTTGCCCTTGAACGCGTCGGTTTACATCGATTTCGAGAGGCCCAAAGACTTGTTCGTGTTTTTGAATCCAAGCTCCCATGATTCCGAGCAGTCGTTTCGCCGTGTAATAATTCACCACGACTCGCTGATCTAACTGGACAGGTTGCTCTGGGATTTGTGGATTAAATCCGAAGTCCAAAACCAATTCTTCTGGCGTCCCCGACACTCGACAGAAATTCGCGTAGGACCGACTGACTCCTTCGTCGTTGATCTCTAATGCGGGCCCCTGTTGTTGTTGCTGTTGCTGTTGTTGGGGCTGCTCCGGAGGAGTTGGCGTCTGGGTCTGGGTTTGTTCCGTACCTTCGCTCATCGAAATGTCTCCTTATTCAATTCGTTCGATCCACCACACTAACCGTCTGGCATTTATATTTTCTATTGGATCAAGTTACCCGAAAACGGGTGTGACCACTACACTTCGTGCGAATTCGGCAGCGCAGTTTACTTATCTTGCAAGTGACGGTCCGCAAAGTTTAAGTATTGTTCCCAGTCAAACAAAGTAACGTCGTGTCTGCCCCGACGGATGTGGTAGCCCACGTCTCCTTGAAACGGCTCATTTACTTTTGGCATGCCGCCCGTGGGAACGTTTTTCTTGCCGTATAGTTTGTATACAGGTCCGGCGTGTTTTACAGATAGAAACTCGCCGTGCGGATCCGCCCATCTGTCTTGCTCGGCACTAGCCACATAAACGGGTCGGGGAGCGATCAACGCCATTAACATGTGCTGATCGAAAGCCAAGTCTTTTTCGTTATTTCCATACTTATCAAAGTTGTCGCAGAACCAGTGCGGGAACGACGTAGTGATACGTTTTACCGTCTCGCCGAAGGCTCGTTTATTTAGAGCGGCGCCGCCACATCCCGAATCGTTGGAGATGACCAGTGCAAAGCGGGGGTCGGTTGCGCCGGCCCAAAGCGAAGTCTTACCTAGCCGCGAGTGCCCCAGCACGGCGACTTTACTGCCATCAATTTCGGCATCCTTCTCAAGGTAATCCAGGCCGCGACTCAATCCGTATGACCAAGCTGCGATAGAGCCCCATTCCTCTGCCGTTGGTTTCTTTTGTCCCTCGCGATAGAACAGCGGATGGATACCGTTCTGAAACTCGTCGTGGAAATCGGGATCGATGTCGCCGTAGTAAATAGTCGCAAGGGCATAGCCTCGATTGACGATCGTCTCAACTTGCCAACGACTTGCCGACTTGCCGCGGTCGTCGGCGCTGGCTTTGTTATCTTTTTTGGAACGCATCCAACTCGTTGGTACCTTGATATCTGGGTCGGCGTTAACGGTATGGTTGCCGCCGAAGTTTAAGCCAATGAAGGCCGGGAAAGGTCCTTTGCCCTTGGGGTGGAAGATGACGATTTCCATCGCTGGCAGGTCTTGTCCGTCTTTGAAGTAGACACTCACTTGCTTAAGGATCGCCTTGCCGCCCAACGCCGACTTGCTGGATTGAACTTTGAAGCGAATGTCCTTCGGAGCTGCTGGCGCTCGACCATACATCTGCTCCTCGAACATTTTGAAAATCTCGGCCCGACGTTTCGATTCCCACTGCGTTGCCGATTCGATCTTTGTTCCGTCTGCGGCTACTAATAGCTCGGGTAGCTTGAACTTGGGGACTTTTGACTCGTCGTAGTTAGCTTGAGCCAGCAGTATCGACGGGACCAGCAACACGACTGCGGCTGCGGCAAAAAGTGTTTTTACAAGAGGAGATTGTTTGTTCATTGCGTTTCTCACAGATGAATATGTTTTTTGGCCGTTGTAAATTCAATTCAGAAGCATGCAATTTATACGAGCCAACTGGGGCAAGCAACGAAATACAGCGACATTCGCGAGGTTACAGCAGGCTCCCTAAATGCAGTATCGCGCGCCGTATTGTAGGAGTTGTTTGCTTGATGTTGCGTGGTCCGAATACAGCGATCGCTGTGGATCTCGATATGGCTTTAGAGGTTAGGTCGACAGCGATGATAAATGTTGCCAAATAGCGACGCGATTTACTGATTCCGATGTTGTCGTGACGTATACATGAGTGACGTATTTATGAGAGGACCACACGCCCCACGTGATCCTTATCCCGCGCAGCCAATTTTGGCGAGAATACCATAGAAAGGTGAGGGGCATGTTAGACGACAAACGCATATTGATTTTGGAAAGCGACCCACAAGCTGCTCGAACTGCACAAGTTCGTTTGCGAACCGCCGGGTTTCGAGTACTGCGGGTGAAAACGCTCGAGGAACTTCTCGAGCAGTGCATCGAACGTCGGCCGCATGGAATCCTTGTTGAACTTGGAGATTCACCAAAGCAAGTTCGCGATATGTTGGCAGACCTGCGACAACATCAAGCCAACATTCCGGCAGTCGTTTTTAGCATCCGCGATGAGGATTCATTGCAGTGGGATAAAAGTGAGGCTCGGTTCGTCATTAAACCGTTCGATCCAATTCAGCTCATCGAACAAATGGATGAAGCGATCGCCGAACGCGAGAATCGCAACCAGACCGATGGTTGCCTGGTTCCTCCCCTGTCTAAGTGGACCGAACACGTCCGCTCGTTGGACTCCGACATCGATGTGATCTACTCCACGTTGACGAAGTTTATCGAAAATCATCCTGAGAACGCTGGTAATGGCGAGCAGTCCGAGCAGCATGCGAAAGCGAAAAATTCTACTGTCAGTAGTAGCCCGGCATAGAGTAGCCCGGCATAGAGTGGCCCGGCATAGAGTGGCCCGGCATAGAGTGGCCCGGCATAGTGTAACACTGCGCGGTTGCCGTCACGCTTCGTTTTCCACTTGGCGCACAACGATGCGATTGCCGCTGATTTCGATGATCCGCACTTGAGTCCCTTTTTCTACAAAAGTGCCATCGGAAACGACATCGATGTAATGATCTCCGAACACCGCTTTTCCAGCTGGGCGAAGCGGCGATTCGGCGAGTCCCCAGTCGCCAACCTGGACTTCCGATTCACTCGAAGTGCTGGCGGCGAGACCGCTTTTCTTTTCGTCGTCATCGATCCTCGGCTCTTGCAAAATCATCCGACCAAGAATCGGAAGCTTGGCACCATAGCGCAACGATATAGCGACCAGTCCAAAGACTGTTCCTGCTGAAACGACGACGACCAAGAAGGAGGAGGTCAGAGTTCGCCATTGATGTTGCGAATCGGGAATGATGAAGTCTTGGCTGGCCATTATCACGGAAACGGCCATCAGCAGAAGTCCGCTAACGCCCGAAACGCCGAACCCAGGGATGACAAAAATTTCGGCTAACAAGAAGACAACGCCTGCTGCGAAGAGTGTCACTTCGAGCCAGCCCGACGTTCCGCCCAAAAATCGACTCCAGAAAAACAACGCCGCACAGAGTCCGCAGATGAGCCCACCGACACTGATACCGGGTGCGCTTAACTCGACGAAAAGTGCAGCCAATCCAACGATGATTAACAGTCCAGTAATCACTGGGTGGTTAAGGATAACGACAGTTGTGTCAACGGCTGTGAAGCGTAGGACGACGGGTGGATGCGGCAGGTTGTAACGAGTTTCGAGGTCGGATCGAGTATCGAGAAGAGCATCTGCCAGCCCAACTGCTTTGGCTCGCCGTCCCGTCATTTCCAAAAAGCGTCCCTTCTTCGACTCCTCGACTTTCGACCATTTTTGCCATTGGTCTTTAGAAGCTTCCCATTCCTCTGCGCTGACAAATCGCCGTTCGCCATTTTCGTCCACAACGTCGTAAACCTCGAGGTCTTTGTCGAGCATTGCTTCGGCTAGGACTTTGGGACGGCCATGAGTTTCAGCGAGAGATGTGATTCGCAAGGCAAGATCAGTGACGACTTTTTCCGGCACATGACGAAACGCAGATTCTTCAATCATAAACATGATTGGACCAGCATCGCCGAGTCTCGCTTGGGGACGCATGATGATTTCGTCGCAGCCCAAGGAAACGAAGGCAGCGGCGCTCAACGCTTCGCGCGGCACATATGCAACCGTGTGAACGTCCAGGTCCCGCAGTCGTTCCGCAATGTTGAAACCCTCTTCGACCAAACCGCCGGGACTGTCGATTTCGAGAATAATCAGATCTGCGTTCAATCCCTTTGCTTGCTCAAGTTTGCGAAATACATACTGCTCTTGTAGGTGTGTGATTGCACCTTCAAAGCGAATGATCACCGCATTTTTAAATGTCTTCGGTTCGTCGTTTTGGGGTTCGCTGTTATTAGGGTCATCTTGCTTGGCGGGTTCATCGTCGAGCTCGTTGTCGTTTGTGTCTCCAGTGTCATTATTGGGCGTTTCGTCTGCCGCACCGTTTTCTGGCGCATCGTTTTCTGGCACCGCTTCGTTTTGAGGGAAGGCGGGTGGGATGAACACTGCAGCGGAAAGCAGCAGTGCAACGCACAATCGCATGAGGTTTTGGGTCGTTAGACCCCGTAATTTGAGCGAATTTCGGTTGCGAGTATTCATAAGATCACAAAAAGAGTGCGAGGATCGACGGTGAATGTCAAACTCAGTACCATTGATCCTATGACTCGGCAATATTACGTGTCAATCCAATAAGGGAAGATCGTGCAGCGAATTGTATTGTTGACGGAAGGATTCACCGAGCCTGAAACGGCGAAAACGGCGGCCAGTGTCCTCCGATATCGGAGAGAGGACGTGGTCGCGATCCTCGATAGTACCCAGGCTGGTCGAACGGCGGAGGAGTTACTGGAAACGGGCGGCGACGTGCCCATAGTGGCTTCTTTGGATGAAATCGAACTCGCCGACACTCTGGTTTTGGGAATTGCACCGCCGGGTGGAAAGCTCCCGGACACTTGGCGGCCCACAATTCTGACTGCCATTTCTCGCGGCATGGACATCGTCAATGGTTTGCATCATTTTTTGGTCGACGACGCAGAATTTGTCCAGGCAGCGGAGAGACATAATGTCGAATTGAAGGACTTGCGTCGAAACAACGAGTCTGACATTGCCCAACGGAAAGACTTAAATGACAAATGTCTGCGGGTTCACACCGTTGGCCACGATTGCACCGTCGGCAAAATGCTAACCGCTATTGAACTCACTCGAGGTTTAAAACTCGCAGACCACGACGCGAAGTTTGTCGCCACGGGGCAAACCGGAATTCTTGTCAGCGGCGATGGTATCCCGATGGATCGAGTGATCTCGGATTTCGTCAATGGAGCGGCAGAACGACTCGTGCGGGAAAACCAACATCACGAAATGATGATCATCGAAGGGCAGGGGAGTTTGGCGCATCCTTCGTATTCGGGTGTGACGCTAGGGATGTTGCACGGATTCTTTCCGCATGCGCTGATCATGTGCTACGAAGTGGGCCGACAGTGGACAAAGGGAGTGGAACATGTCCCCGTTCCGCCCCTCGCGAAAATTTTTGAGCTTTACGAGACGATGGCTAGTATTTGGAGACCGTGTCCCGTGATCGGAATTTCCATGAATTCTCGACTGGTGGACGAAGCCGCCGCGGATGAAGAAGTCGTGAGAATGGAAAAACAATTTGGCATCCCCGTTTGCGATGTCGTGCGTCACGGTCCCAAAAAGCTGATCGACGCGATCGTTAATTTCAACCAGCGGCGGCTTGCCAGCGAATAACCAGTGATCGAGTAAACTGTGAGCGGATAACCAGGAATCTAATAAACTGTGAGCGAGTAAACTGTGCAACTCCGACTACATCAATACGATTTACAATTGCGACACACCTTCGCAATTTCGCGCGAAACGATCGAGACTCAACCGACTCTCATCGTCGAACTGATTGATGGCGATCTGCACGGCTTCGGCGAGGCGTCGGCGAACCAGTTTTACCAAGCCTCGGTTCCAGAGATGATTGCAGCACTGGAAGCGGTGCGATCGTTGATCGAAAAAACGCAATGGGAGACTCCCGATCAGCTTTGGAGCATGCTCGCCAAAAGCGGCTTGCATACGTTTCCACTCTGCGCTGTCGACGAAGCTGCGCACGATTTGTGGGGCAAGCGGCACGGGAAGCCAGTGCACGTCTTATGGGGACTGGATGCCAACAAACGACCGCTGAGCAATTACACGATCGGCATCGATACGATCGATGTTATGCTCGCCAAGATGAAACAATACAGCGACTGGCCCGTCTTTAAAATCAAGTTGGGGACGGACCGCGATTTGGAGATCATTCGCTCGTTGCGGGAGTCCACCGAGGCGACCTTTCGAGTGGACGCGAATTGCGGTTGGACCGCAGCGAGAACGCTGCAACTGGCTCCGCAGTTGAGTGAGTTGGGTGTTCAGTTTATCGAACAGCCGTTGCCGATCGAACAGCTATCCGAGATGGAAGAGCTGCTGCGCGAATGCTGTTTGCCCATCATGGCCGACGAAAACTGCCAAGTGCCAAGCGACGTCGATCGATGTTTTGGAAAATTTACTGGCATAAACATCAAGCTTGTAAAATGCGGCGGCCTCACGCCAGCTCGTCAAATGATCCACCGAGCACGCGAACTGGGTATGCAAGTCATGGTCGGCTGCATGATCGAGTCATCGATTGGAATTGGCGCAATCGCACAGCTATTGCCCTTATTGGATTATGTCGATATGGACGGAGCCGAGTTACTGGCGGAAGATGTCGCAGATGGATATCAAATCGTCCGCGGCGATTGCCTGTTAGACGATTCACCAGGCTGCGGCGCGACGCTGCGAAGCTAGGAAGCGGTTAGCAAAGAAGCAATTAGCGGTTAGCAAAGAAGCGAATAGCACCGATCGCCAGCTTAGAGGATGATTCGTTTGACGGGTCGAAGTCCAGAACGAAGCTGGGATCTTGACACCGCTTCTTACTCCTAGCTTCTTTGCTCTTCGCTAATCGCTCCTTTGCTCCTCCGCTCCTCCGCTCATCCGAAGCGTTCTTCGGTCCAGGGATCACCATGATTGTGATATCCTGCTCGTTCCCAGTAGCCGGGTTTATCGGTATCGGATAGTTCGATCCCGCGAATCCATTTCGCACTCTTCCAGGCATACAGCAGAGGCACCATCGATCGGACTGGACCGCCGTGTTCAGCTGAGATCGGTTGGCCGTCGTGAGTGTCAGTTAGCAGGGCGTCTTCGGCGAGAAAGTCTGTGAGCGGGAGGTTAGTACTCCAGCCGTGGTCGTAGCCGTGCAAGATGACGAACTTAGCGGCTGGCTGTACTTTGGCTGGTTCGAGTAGCTCGCGGTGCGAGACGCCTTCCCAAATATTGCTCAGACGGGACCAGCGAGTGACGCAGTGAAAATCAGCGAAGACACTGATTCGCGGTAGCCTCTTGAATTCGTCGAGCGTCAAGGAATAGGGTTTGTCTACCATTCCAAAGACTTCGAGTTTCCAATTATCGAGGTCGATTTGGGGGGGGCCAAAAGCGTCGAGGACAGGCCATTTTCGAGTTCGCGATTGGCCCGGGGGCACTCGTTCGTCACGAAAAGTGTCTCGGCTAACGATAATTCCTGCGGGGGCATTGTGAGGAGAAACCGCGTCTCCCTCCTGATATTTACCGTCATTCATGAGCAATTGGGGTGGATGGAGTGAAATGGGGAGTTTATACCGGAAACGATTCTGGAATCTTAACGAACTCAGCCCGGGGGGCAACTGGCGGATAGCATTGGAATCGGTTATGATTTACACCTAATTCTTGGCGTCTTCTGAGTGTTCTGGATGCCGATGCCCCGATACCACTTGCTTTTTGTAAGATAAATATGGCGCGCAAAGTAGTAAATCGTAAAGCTTTACGTGAAGAGGCTGAAGCTGCCGAAAAGAAGGCACCCAAGAAGAAAAAGGCGAAAACTAAACGTAAAAGCCGCGCTAAAGACGCTGCTGATATTCGCATGAAGCTCTTTTGGGGTGTCTTCAACCAGTCGATGAAGCGGGTAGCCCTCTATGATTTCAGTCAAAAGAAAGAGGCGGCCAAGAAAGCGGCGGATCTAAGCGCTAGCGGAAAGTCTCCTCACTTCGTTCAAAAAGTGAAAGAAGTCATCGAAGAATAGAGAAGCCGTCGATATTCGAGGATTGCTCCGCAATTTTCCATGTCGACGGATGTCCCTTCTTATTCAAATCCATTCCACCTTCATCACTTTTCCCTGCGCCGATATTAATGTCGTCGAACCACTTAAATACTCTTGTATTGATTCAAAGTCGGGTCGTCGTGCTTTAGAATATCGTGCTTAGAATACATTCGCAGTTCCGTCGTCGATTCTAAATCCAATCGATCGTCGTGTAATTCACTAATAGGAAGAGACGAAATGTTCAAGCAATTCGCGTTCATGTCCTCGATTGCGTTAGTCACATTATTAATTTCTGGTTGTGGTAGTGAGCAGCCTGGCGGTGAAACAGCCGGACCGTCGGGAAGTCCAGAAGATGGACTGATCACCATCCCAGCAAGTGAGATTCCCGAAATCAGTCACTACTTGGGAGCCGCGTTGGACGGCGGTCGAGTGCGAGTAGCCGTTCCGAATTTGTGGGCTGTAGCGCCTCGTAGCAGCAAGTACTTGGCGATGTTCAAGAAGAGCAAAGACCTGACATTTCCTCGCATCGTCGTTCGAGCCAAAGACAGTCCTGCCACGGATTTCGGTGAAGTCACCAAAGAGAATGTCGAATCTTTTGCAACGAGAATGCAACAGGAAATGGCAGACGCCAAGTTGAAAACGCCAGTCCGTCCAGCAGTTGTCGGCGATCGAGCAGGTGTGATCTACATGAAACTAGCGAAGCACAGCGATGCCATCGTGGAATTGGTTATTTTCACCAGCGTCCACTCGGGAAGAATGTACGAAGTCGAATTGGTTGCGAACAAAGGCTCTGCCGACAATTCGCGTCCCGCTTTTTACTCAATAGTTGCTGCGTTAGATTTCGTGGGATCCACTCCACCCGTCGAGCCAGCTGCACCCGTCGAGCCAGCTGCACCCGCCGAGCCAGCTGAACCCGCCGAGCCAGCTGAAGCTAATTAAGAGAGTTCAATTCATCGCATCCGTCGCACTGAAGGCTACGCGCGACGGGGATATAGCCCCATAGAAAACATGAGAATACGTTTATGTCTATGAGAGATCGAGGGCTGGTTGCCTTCATGTTTTTCAATCTGTCGATGATCATCTATCAAACGTTCCTCAATCCGTACAGTTACGATTGGGGCTATCTTTTTCGGATCGTCGTAGCGGTCATCGTTTCGGCCCTTTTAGCTGGCATCGTGTTTTACATCGCCGGCTTCTTTGGCGATTAAATTAGTTGATTCAGATATTCGTTTCGTAACGACTGAATGAATTATCGTTGGCAAGACGTGCGAATTTAACTCCATGCGCATTTTGAGTGTCCTCTTTTTGCTGCGCGTTGACAAAAGGCAACCTACGGTTCAGTAAGCCGAAAAATTCAGCTCACTGTTTATTAATGGGTTTCCTTATGAAAACTATCGTCTCAAAGAAGGCTTCGTCGCTGAAGTCATTCCTTATGCGCCGCGTTGCCATACAGTGGCTTACGTTTGTCGTTTTGATGAGCGTCCTTGTCGTTGGTTTACAGTCGATTCTGGATCCGTTTCAAGATCAGGAGCAATGGGCCTTTAATGCTCGGTTGACGATAGCGTCGATCATCGCGGCATCGATTTGCCTGCTGCCCTTGTTGATGCGAGACACGAATTCGATTGTGCAACGCATTGAAGCCGACGCGACTGCCAAGTCGAGTTCATTGTCTTCGGATCTTTCGTCTGCGGATGTCCCATCTTCGGATGCTCTCGAGACCATGACAACTCAAGCTTCGTAGACGGAGGAACGTCCCATATTTTTTGAATTATTGAAACATCGCAAATCTAAACGTCGCGGTTTGGCAATCGTTGAATTTGCGATTGTTCTACCCGTTTTCGTTTTGATTGTGATGGCTACGATCGAGTCGTCTTCCATGATCTTTATGAAGCAGTCGCTTGAGATTGCAGCTTACGAAGGCGTGCGAACAGCATTGGTACGCGAGGCGACGCAAAACAATGTGATCGGCTCGTGTAGCCAAATCTTAGAGACGAGGAGCGTGACGGGGGCCGTTGTCACAGTTACACCTAATTTCGGAAATCTGAACTATGGCGAGTTCATCACCGTTTCCGTATCGGCATCTTGCAGCGAGAACAGCTTGTTGGGGTCTTGGTTTTACGGTGGTCGAACGTTGGTCTGCGAAGCGGAAATGATGAAAGAGTATTAATTACTTTCGTCCTGCTGAACGAGCTTTGGGCAGTGAAGGAACCACGATGCGAACACTAGGACGAAAGTCTCACGTTACGTTGAGCCGCCGCGGCTCGGTATTAATGTTGATGGTATTCATGTTACCAGTCGCGATAACGTTAGCTGCATTTTCAATCAACTTTGCCTACATGGAGCTGTGCCGGACCGAACTTTATGTCTCGGTAGATGCCGCCGCTCGAGCGGGCGGTCGAGAGTTTGCTTTGACTGGCGACGCCGCAGCGGCAAAGGCCGTTGCGAGAGACGCTGCCGGGCGCAACGAAGTGGCAAGCACTGGGCTGCAGCTTGCCGACGGCGATTTCGTTTTTGGTGAGTCGACAAGATCGGCCCTCGAACAACGATACATTTTTAACCCATCTGGCAGTAACCCCAACTCTCTTCAAGTTACAGGTTTTCGAACCACTGGATCTATGGATGGTCCCATCGGTCTGATGATGCCAACCGTTCTCGGGCGCAATAGCTTTGAAGCACAGATTACGGCTCGGTCAACTCAAATCGAAGTCGATGTCGCCTTGGTGATCGACCGCTCGGGCTCGATGGCATATGCAGCGAACGAATCCGTCAATTGGCCGAGTCCACCGAACTCTGCTCCGATGGGCTGAATGTTCTGCGACGAAGTACCTCCGAATTCCCGTTGGCACGATGCAGTCGATGCCGTCGACGTATTCTTGGCGGAATTGTCGAATTCACCGGCCAGCGAGTTGGTGTCGTTATCGACCTATAACGGTAGTGCGAGCATCGATGAACAACTCACCGCGACTTATGCAAATATCGGCGGTGAACTCGATGTGTATACCAACAATTTCTGTTCGGGAGCAACGAATATCGGCGGCGGTATCAACGCTGGTATTTCGTCGTTTTCCGGCTCGGCTTCCAGGCCATGGGCATCAAAGGTGATCGTGGTGATGACCGACGGAATTCACAATTCCGGAACGAATCCCATTTTTGCGGCTCAGAACGCAGCGAACCAGGGCATCATTATTTACACCGTTACCTTCTCCGACGGCGCCGGGCAGTTCTTAATGCAGCAAGTCGCTGAAACGGCATTTGGCGAACATTTCCACGCTACGACCGGCGAGGATCTGGCACTCGTATTCCAAGAGATCGCTCGACAAATTCCCACACTACTTACCCAGTAGTTGAAAGCAATAGCGGACAACATGTCTATCACAATCATTCATAAAACAAAGAATAGAATTCGACGAGTTGGCGCGGCGACGGTTGAGTTTGCGATTGTCATTCCCTTTGTCATTCTATTTTTCATGGCTGCCATCGAGTTCACTCGTATTAGTCTTGTTCGGCACGTCGTCGATAACGCCTCGTATGAAGCCGCTCGAAACATTATCGTCCCAGGCGCTAGCGTTGCCGAAGCCGAAGCCCGCGCTCAAGAAGTCCTCGACCTCTTGGGAGTAAGTGGAGCGGAATTTGTTATTACTCCAACACCAGTGACTGAGAACACTCCCTCAGTTACTGTGACCGTTACGGTTCCAATATCGGAAAACCAATGGGTCTTTCCAACGTTCAGTACAGGTGAAGGCGAGTCCTGCTACTGGCTGTTAACAGACCTCCCGAGCTAATCGCCAACAGCTTCTTTGCTTCTCACGAAAAAACCCAGAGCCGATAGTTCGACTCTGGGTTTGATTTTGATTTTCGCCAGATGGCGATCGACGAGCTAACTGCTAATAGCTTCTTTGCTAATTACTCGGCCGATTTCGGTTGGCCGATTGCGAACAGTTTGTTCTTGGTTGCGATGTAGAGAACATCGTTCGCTACGATGGGCGTGCTGTAAACCGAGTTGTCCATGTTGATCTCTGTTGGATCGTGGGCTTCGGTCGACAGTTCGAAGATCGAAAGGTCTCCATCTTCATCGCCGATGTAGACGTGATCGCCAACGATGAGTGGCGATCCCCAGGCGGCAGCGAACATGTCGTACGTCCAATGTAACTTGCCTGTTTTGGCATTTAGACAATGGAACAAACCGCTAAAGTCGGCGATGTAGAGGATGTCGTTCTTGATGGCGACAGTACCACAGCTGCGGTGCATGGTCTCTTCAAAGTCGATTTTACCATTACCGTCGAGGTCGAACTTACTGTAGTGCCAGATGACAGCCGAGTTTTCGTTGTCGACGGCTACTTCGCCATCTTTTCCAATAATGGCTTGGAGGCGACGGGGAGGTAATGGAACTCGTTTGTCGCCTTCGATTTTCATCGCCAATTGTGGACTGACATCTCCTCGACGGTGCGGGTTGATGCACCACAAGTGTCCTTGACCTTCGCCGTGCTCGGGATCTTGTCCGACCGCGACATAGACGAGGCCATCGTAAATGACAGGCGTTGCGATGATGTTATTTCGAGTGCCACGACCGCCGAGGATCCACTTAGATTCCTTGGGGTTGGCGTCGAATTTCCAGAGCAATTCGGGCTTGCCGTCTTTGCCTTCGTCAGCTTTGAAGCTGTAAACCCAGCCGTCGCCACCAGCAAAGATCACTTGAGGCACTCCGCCGAGCACACCAATCGCTGGCGAAGACCATTGGCCGTGAAGAATGTTCTCGGCGGGAGAACGATCTGTCCACAGGACTTTGCCGGTCTTCTTGTCCATAGCGATAAAGCTTGGAGCGTCTGGAGCTGGCAAGATAATGTGAGATTCGTCGAGACCGTTAGAAGTGTTGACGAACAAGATGTCCCCGTAAGATGAAACGGAGCAACTGCACATGTTGTGCTGCGAAGTTCCGAGTTCTTTCATCATGTCGAAAGACCAGATTTCGTCAGCTTCCCTTGTGTCGTTGACGGTAGTCAGTTTAAAGGCGCTCAGTTTTGGTCCGCCCATTCCAATGCGAATCTTGCGTTCTACATCACCGATTGTGGCGGTGATCATGAAACTGCCAGGCTTCTCGCCAGCTTCCAGTTTCACTTCTTCGGGAAGTTCCATGCCAGCCGCCGCAAGTTTTGCGCGAACGACATCGTTGACGTTGCCTTCTGCGAGTGCTGCTAAAGCAGGAGCGACTTGGTCCATTTCTGGATCGTCGTTCTTGGGAAGATCGAAGAGTCGCCCCCAGCTCGCGGGGATGCCGTTGTCTTTGCCGTCGTGGTATCCGTTGATGTCGGCACAAATGACATGACCGCGGCTCGAAACAAAGTAGACGTTCTCGCCTTCGACCAACGGTGCACAGCAAATTCCTTGCAGCGGCCAGTCGTGGACTCGACCAGTCGAAAGTTTTTCGCTGGAGTGTTGCCAGAGGAACGATCCGTCTGCTTCGTTAATGCAAACCAAGCAACCGAGATCGACTTTGTCCGAGTAGCGTTTTAGGTTGGCGGCGCCATTGTTGGTGCCGATGAATACTCGACCACCAGCGACGACAGGGTTGCCATAGCTTTGGCTACCGAGCTTAGCGACCCAAAGGATATTCTCGGCATCCGAGTTGTCCCAGTCGCCAGTCTTTCGATCGAAATCACCAATCGCCCATTCGACGGGGATGTTTTTGCCGATGGGTACGTTGTTGCGGTAGGAGTTACCGCCCCATTGTCCCCATTCGCCAGCGACGATCTTACCGTTGGCGCTTGGATCGACGGGATTGTCTACCGTCCCCACGGCAGGCGGTTCCACAGGTGCGGGTTCCACAGGTGCGGGTTCCACTGGTGTGGGATCCGCGGGTGCTGGATCGACAGCTGCGATTGTGTTGTTGGGATCCGTTCCTTCGGCTACCGGTTTTGGAGGCTGGCAGCCGGACATCAAAGAGGTTGCTCCCATTCCCATCAGGAACGAAAACAATAGTGCTATCGTCGTTTTCGTGTTCTTCATGATCGTTTGTTTCTTTCTTTTGAAGGCTCCAGACGGCTTTAGCCTTCGTCGTTGGAGTAAACTTTGATATTGTCCAGGTAGAGTTCGGCAACCTTTGCACTTCCAAACAGGCCGGGGCTTCCGGACCGATTGGGAGAAGTATCAACTGCTTCAATGGTCCAAGCGGCCGGTTCGTCGCTGTCTTTTTCCCAAATCTTGCCACGCAAGACAGCCTTGTCGCCGTCGATGGAAGTTTGGAATTTCATTCGGTACCAGACGTTTGGCTTCCATTTGAATTCGGTCGACTTGGCCATTCGCAGCTGCGTTACCCACGAGCGAATTTGTACTTCTTGGCTAGCGCCGCCAAGCACGAATGCATAACCTTGACCGATAAGACCAATGTCAGGCATTTGGTTGTTGGTGATTGCGCCTTTGACGTCCGCTTCGATCGTGTAGTTATTCAGATCGGAGTGGCCGAACCAGCAGCGGCTACGAGTTCCTTTGGGGATCGTCGTAATCTTCACGACGTGTTTGCCGTCGTCGTCCGGTCGCAGGATGTGCCGGTAGCGAGCGCCGACCCAAGTGACGGGTAGGTTGTCCAAGTCATCGAAATCAAACGACCAAGGCAATGGCGGCACGACTCGAACGCGTGCCGATCCCGTCAGTTCACCCACTTTTGCCGTAATGTTGGCAGCGTAGTGGCCAGCGTCGGTGGCAGCTATGTAAGCCGAGTCAGCGATGGAGCCAGCTCCGTCGACGGAGATTTCAGCTTCAGCTTCTTTGAGGAATTGACCACGAGCATTGAAGAGTCGAGCCGTCAGTTTTGCCGACTCGCCCGGCTTCATTAACAACTCGGCAGGAACCAGTTGTAACTGAGCGGGAGTTTGGTCATCGGCGACATCGGATTCTGCTGGATGCTCGACCGCTTCGCCAGCACCCGACTCTTTCGATTTATCTTGTAGGCAGTAGAGTCCGCCCGTCGTTTGCCAGTAAATTCGGCCGTGCGAGACGACTGGATTGGAATGGCATTCGGAACCGGCTGGCAGACGACCTTTGCTGATGATTTCCACACCACTTTTTTCGTCTGGCTTCATGATGTACCAGCGACCGTTAGCGGTGCAGGTGTATATTTTTCCGTCGGCATATAGAGCGCCAGCACGCATTACGGTGCCCAGAGCCCGCTTGCGAATGACCGGTTCGCCCGTCTTGATATCGAGGATGTGCAATTTAGCTCTGTCGTCAAAACAATACACGCGATCGCCAATTACCAACGGCGATGCTTTGCCGACCATCAATTCGTCAACTCGCCACTTCGCTCCCGTTGCCGTGAGATTACCAGCTTTGGTAGCGTCGATCGCAACGATAGATCCCATCGAAGTGGAACCGATGTTTTCTTCACTGTGCCCGGTGTAAACGATACCGTTGGAGGCGATTGGACCCACATTGAGTCCTCGCTTGGAGAATTGATATTGCCAGACGTGTTTACCAGTGCGAGGTTGGATGGCCCAAACCGCTCCGTCGCCCGATCCAAAAACGAACAGCTTTTGCCCATCGATATTGGTGAGGATTGGAGGACTGTAGGTTGTATCGTAGGGAAGCGGCCGAGTTCCGTTGAACCAAACGACTTCTCCGGTCGCTTTGTCAAAACCAACAAAGCGATGAGCTGGCTTGGCCATGTTTCCCCAGCCGATGACGATTGAGCTGACAATTACCAGATCGTCGCAAATGACTGGGAAGTTTGTGCGTCCGCCGTAGGTGCTGAGCAAACCAAATCGCTCGTGCATGGGAATGGACCAGATCTGTTTTCCGGTTTCACCGTCGAGGCATTGGAAGAGCCCACAAACTCCGAGTGCGTAGACTCGACCAGTTGCAGGATCGCCAGTAACCGACGACCAACCAACTCGAGTGTCGGGAACATCGGAAAGGTAAACGTTGAACTCGTTTTGCCAGATCATTTTGCCGGTTGCGGCGTCTAGGCAAACTACCCGTTCACCCTCTTCAGACGATTCTTGCTTCGAGCGGAGTAGGCAATAAACGCGGCCGTTCATGACAATCGGTGTGCTGCGACCGCCAAATTCCGGATTGCTCCAAAGAACGTTGGTTCCTTCTTCTGGATCCCAATCGTCAATCAATCCTGTTTCGACGGAAGTTCCATCGAAGTTGGGGCCGCGGCAATACGTCCAATCCAGTGGATCTGCGTCGCCATCAGCTGCTGGTGCGGAAATCAGAGCTGTGGCAGCGACTGCGGCCGGCGCCGAAACGTAATACGTCTTTTCGACTTTAGGTGCGACCGGGGCTGCAGCCCCGGTCATATTGCCTGAGCTAGGGACCGTGTTGGTTGGATTGGAAGGTCCAGGCGGCGGTGTACATCCCGAAAAGATGCATGCGGCAACCAGGGCCAACAGCGGGAATAGGATTCTTTGTTGCATGGGGAGTCTCATCTCTTAGTGTGAAGACCAAATCCGTTTTGAGGTCCGTTTCTGTCACTCTGTATTACGCGTCAGTCTGTATTGCGTGTTCACTCTGTATTAGTTAGTCCAGCTAGTCAAACCATTCGTCGTTGGAGTCGAATTTCGGTAGCACCACAATGAGTACCTTCATCTTGCCGATTGCCCGGTGTCGGGTGCCCGGTCGAATCATGATGCACATGCCGGGATGCACATCGATCAGTTCGTCGTCTAGCTGTATTTTTGCGTCGGCCTCACATTCCAAAAAGTAATACGTCTCCGTGAGTTTTTTGTGGTAGTGCAGTTTTGCATCTTCCGCAATTTCGGTGACATGTACTGTACCGGGAAAATCCTCTACGTCAGCGAATGCACGCCGCGCTGTACCGCACGGGCACGGGACACCAGCAATACTGGCGAAATCAACAGATTCAAAGCCTTGCTTGGTGGTTTTGTGCGACATAGGAGGGAGGGTACTTGGAGGGTGGGCGTTACAAAGCGTAAGCTCAAGATATTTTAGCAGATTAGCCCTGTATGGGCCAACTAGCAAAACGTGCGGGTTAGGCGCTGTTTTCATGCCGATTTGAGCGAAATCTGCATGGATAATCGGTAAAGGTTGCCTAGCCTCTGGGAGCGTTAAGGTTTTGTTTATCGTTGATGTAAACCAGTTGCTGAAAATTGTTTCCGATTCCTCAAGCTATCTGATTAGAGGCGCCGATACGGTAGTTGTACACAGCATATGGCTGCGAATAACGCAACCTGTGCTGTAACAAACCGGAGCGGAATGCATCGAGTCACGGAATGACTCGACCGGTTCTGGCTCAATCCCGCATCGTTCGCGGGAACCTACCTACCTACCATCCCACCTGCTTTCAGGCAAACATTGTTGGTCACCAGACCAACTGAATCAAAGTCGACTGAGTAGTGCCAACGAACCGTAGCCGTTGACAGTGCTTATTCGTCGATGGAAGGTGTAGGACGCCAGTCAACAAGTTCCAACGTTAAGGAGACGTGGCTCGATGAAGTGGAACATTCTTATTGGATCGTTGGTGCTCGGCATGGCTATGAGCACCCAGAGCTTCGGTTTTGAATTACTTGACCGTATGCTTGGTATTAGTGGATGTGGTTGTGAAACCTCTTGTTGCGACGCGAAACCAGCTTGTGGTTGCGAAGCTGCTGCTCCTGCTTGTGGCTGTGAAGCTGCTGGTGGTGGTTGTGATGCTGCTCCCGCTTGTGGTTGTGAAGCAAAGAGTTGCTGCAAGAAAAAATCTTGTTGCCGCAAACCACTTTTGAACTTGAATTTTGGTAGCTGCTGCAAGAAGCCTAAGTGTGGCTGCGACAGCGGTTGCGATGCTGCTCCAGCATGTGGCTGTGAAGCTGCTGCTGCTGCACCTGCATGTGGTTGTGAAGCTGCTGGCGGAAACGCTGGTTGCGACGCTGCTCCCGCTTGTGGTTGCGAAGCTAAATCTTGCTGCAAAAAAGCTCGCACTAAGTGCTGCCGTCCTTCGCTGCTCGACCTGTTTGCAGGCAAATGCTGCAAGCCGAAGTGCGGTTGCGACAGTGGTTGCGATGCTGCTCCAGCATGTGGTTGTGACGGTGGTGCTGCTGCACCTGCCGCTGCAGACGCTGATGGCGAAGCTGCTCCCATGCCTCCAGCACCAGTAGTTGATCCTTCGGCTTTCCTTCAAGGAAGCCGCAAAGTAATCAACACCAGCGTTGTTCGCTAAGAACGACTTGCTGAACTCATAGCGAAGAAAACGGTTCGTTTCCTAGAAACGAACCGTTTCTTCTTTTTCTTGCCGCAATTTCCTGCCTTCTTACTCTTACTCTCTCCTATATCTCCTCATCTCTAGTTTGAAACTCATTGGGCGGGTAGCATGGAGAGACTATGAATACAGCACAAGACTTTGCAGGCCTTGCGGTCGCCGCTTTCGAGAGCCGCCGGGCCGAAGATATGGGGCGACTGATCGAACGAAGCGGGGGTGTCCCGTACGTCAGTCCATCTATGCGCGAAGTTCCGCTGGACGACAATCGCATCGCCGTCGACTTCGCTCATCGACTGATCACTGGCGAAATCGGCTTGGTCATCTTTCTCACCGGAGTCGGTTTTCGACATCTGTTGGCCGTCGTTGAACGGCACGTCGATCGACAGCGTTACTTGGAAACACTTTCGGATGTCACCACGATTGTTCGAGGGCCGAAGCCCCAAGCGGCGATGAAAGACGTCGGCTTGGTACCGACCTACCGAGTTCCCAGTCCAAACACTTGGCGCGAACTCCTAAAAACCGTCGACGAGAATCTGTCGGTCGCTAATCAAGCGATCGGTTTGCAAGAATACGGCAAGACGAATCCAAGCTTGATCGCTGGATTGGAAGCTCGCGGTGGTCGCGTCTTTCAAGTGCCTGTCTACAAATGGGAACTGCCCGAAGACCCCAAACCGCTCGAAGAAAATGTCATCGCCATCGCCAACGGTCAGCGACAGGTGGCGCTGTTCACTTCCGCTCAACAAGTTCAGAACGTGCTTCGAGTTGCCGAGCAGCTGAATTGCACAGCAGAAGTTCGCAAGCAGTTTCTACAAATGTGTGTGGCGTCTGTGGGCCCCACCACCAGCGAAACCTTGCGAGATTGCGAACTACCTGTCGATATCGAGCCGTCGAATCCAAAAATGGGGCCGCTAGTAAGTGCAGCGGCCGAAAACTGTAAATCTATTCTCCAGCGTAAACAACGAGTCTCCGTCATGCTCTCCGGTCCAACCTCCGACCCTCAAGATCCACAAGCTCCTTGGTACAACAGTCCCTTTATGAAAGCTTGTCGCCGCGAGCCGACAGACGTGACTCCCGTTTGGCTCATGCGCCAAGCCGGCCGATATATGGCCGAGTACCGCGAGGTTCGAGCCAAAACAACTTTTCTCGAACTGTGTAAAAATCCGCAGCTGTGCAGCGAAGTCATGTGCACCGCCGTCAACAAACTCGGCGTCGATGCAGCGATCATTTTTTCCGACTTGCTCCCCATCCTCGAACCCATGGGACTCGATCTCGAATTCGCCAAAGGCGAGGGACCCATTATTCATAACCCCGTGCGCGAGCCAGAAGATGTCGATCGCGTCTTAGAACTCGAAAGTGTTGACGCGTTACATTTCGTCGTCGAGACAGTTCGGCAGACTCGGGCAGACTTGCCTGCCGATATGCCCCTGATCGGTTTTGCAGGAGCGCCGTTCACTTTGGCCAGCTACGTTATCGAGGGTGGAGCCAGCAAGAACTACCTCCACACAAAGACTCTTATGTATCGCGACGAAGGAGCGTGGAAGTCGCTAATGGAACGATTTGTCCGAGCTGTCACGATTTATCTGAACGCCCAAATCAAGGCCGGCGCTCAGTGTGTGCAGATCTTCGACTCGTGGGTCGGTTGCCT
>Ga0115002_10002036_pt1 | contig 26750 bp, 23 predicted proteins | sample ArcticOcean_MG_C_8_FD_89576 | JGI IMG/M metagenome (GOLD analysis project Ga0115002, IMG submission 89576) | Marine microbial communities from western Arctic Ocean - ArcticOcean_MG_CB11_86 | ecosystem: Environmental > Aquatic > Marine > Oceanic | place: Arctic Ocean: Canada Basin | collected... | reverse complement strand
TGTCCAGAGACTCATCCTACTATCAGTCTCGATATCGAACGCGACTACGCGAGATGGGGTACGTCAAGCGCGAGGTCTGGATCCCAGCAGACTACACAAAGATTCTAAAGGGCTGCGAAACCGCGCTCCGTGCCGGCGTATTGCCGATCATCCCCAAGAAAACAATGGAGAGAACAATGAGCGAAGACGGGAACTGGACCACAGAGACACTATTCGAGGCGCTCTCGAATAGTGAACTGCGCCAGAACGGTGCCATTGCGGTCGAATTGGTCGAAGGGACTGATCCCGCGATGCTCATCACCATGAACGAGTTCGGGGACCTTCCCCTGTTGGTCAGCGTGAGCGGCAGCCAAATTCTTGCGGACACCGTGCTGTGGCCGGTTGCCGATGTGACAAATCCCGCCGCATTTAACGAATTGCTTCTTAGGACCCACAAACTTCTGCCGCTATCGACATTCGGCATCGCGCAGGGGCCGGACGGCAAGGATTACTACGAAATGTTTGGCGCGCTGAGCGCCGGATCTTCCTTGGAGTCGGTCACGTTCGAGATGGAAACACTAGCCGACAACGCCATGCAGGCCGCCGCGGCATACGTGACCGACCTAAAGGACGTTGCCTAGCAGCCGCACCCAACAAGGAATCCTAGAAAACCCGACGAAGGAGTTAACAGTATGAGTATCTGGAAAAAGGTTGTAACGGCGGTTCGTGGTGGCGTTAACGAGGCCGGAGAGGCAATCGTCGATCATCAAGCATTGAGAATTCTCGACCAAGAAATCCGGGATGCTGATGGTGAACTCGGCAAGTCGAAGGAAGCCCTCACCGATATCATTGCGAAGCGCAAACTCGCCGACAAAAAGGTCGAAAGCCTAAAATCGTCACTCGTCGAGTATGAGGGGTATGCCATGCAAGCCCTCGATAAGGGTGACGACACGCTCGCCAATGAAGTCTCAGAAAAAATCGCGAGTATCGAAACTGAACTCGCGGGCGAGGGAGGCCTCGCAAAATCGTTTGCAGATAGTGAAGCACAATTGCGCCGCGCAGTTTCGCAAACCGAGGCTAATCTTAAGCGGCTCAAGCACCAGGTCGATACAGTCAAGGCGACCGAAAAAGTACAAAGAGCCCAAGCTGCCGTCGCGGCCCGCCATTCGGGAGCCGGGTCGAACATGCGCAGCGCTGTCGATAGCCTCGAGAGACTCAAGACTAAACAGGCAGAACGATCAGCCAAATTCGAGGCCGCTAGCGAACTTGCGTCGTCGACAGAGGAAGCAAGCCTCGATGCAAAACTGAAAGCAGCTGGTATCGTTGATGGCGGCGCGAGCGGCAACGACGTCCTCGCGCGTCTTAAGGCCAAGCGTGCCGGCTAGGCTGCTGTCCCGCTCATCTGACTGCGCTGTCCCGATTGCCGCGACGCGGTGGTGATCAGCTCGTGCTACGGATTCCAAGCGCGGCGCGATCGCAGTTAGAAGAGACAGCCCGAGCGCACGGCTACGAATATCAAAGCGGAACCGGCGTCCCCTATTGGGACGAGACGGCCTATTACCGCTTCACGCTCAAGCAGATCGAGCATGACATTGAAGCCGCCGCGCGTGAAATTGAGGCGATGTGCTACGCGTTGATGGACAAGGCGCTGGCGGACGAGTCGATCTTCCAGCGAATGGCCATTCCGGAGGGTCATTGGGACTACATTGCAGAAAGCTGGCGTGCCGGCGAAAAAGACCTCTACGGTCGTATGGACTTCTCCTACGACGGTGCGGCCAAGCCCAAACTACTTGAATACAACGCCGACACCCCGACCACCCTATATGAATCTGCGGTTTTCCAGTGGGTATGGCTCGAACAAGCGAAGGCGGCTGGGATCGTCCCAGGGGCCTGCGACCAATTCGCTGAACTTCATGAAGATCTCGTCGCTGCGTTTGCGACGATGGGGCTGGAAGGGCTGGTTCACTTTTCCTGTCTCAACGAGATCGAGGATGATCGGGAGACCATTGTCTATTTGGAGGAGTGCGCCGATGAAGCAGGCCTTGAAACACACTTCATCGCGATCAAGGATATAGGCGTCGATGCGCAAGGTCGGTTCACCGATCTCGATGACCGCGTCATCTCAACGCTTTTCAAACTTTACCCCTGGGAATGGATATTGGCTGAACCATTCGGGACGCACCTCGAGGCGAGCGGCGTTCGCTTTCTCGAACCCCCTTGGAAGGCGGCTCTATCGAACAAGGGCCTACTTCCACCCCTATGGGAAATGTTCAAAGGTCACCCGAACCTTCTCCCAGCCTATTTCGAGGGCGATCCGGGCGCCGCCAATCTTACTGGCGACTATGTCCGCAAGCCTCTGTACTCTCGTCGAGGCGCAAACATCCAGATTGTTAAGAACGAAACAGCCCTACCGGCCAATGACGGCACGTACGGTGAGGAAGGATTTATTGTTCAGAGTTTTCACACGTTGCCGACATTTGCCGGGCAGCATCCCGTTGTGGGCTGTTGGATGGTCGCCGGGCAACCGGCCGGCTTATCAATTCGAGAGAGCCAAACGTTGGTCACTGACGACATGGCCAACTTTGTTCCCCATGTAATTTTGGACTAGCGTCGCCGCTGCACGTCATGGGGAAAAGTGATTTGTCAGTAGCAATCAGTACGCCTGCGTTTATAGTCGACGAGCGAACACTCGACAGCGATCTTGCGCAGCTCCGGCAGACCGCCGATGAAGCCGGCTGCAAATTGCTATATTCGCCGAAAGCTAACTCGGTTTCGACTGTCCTCGAGGCGGTTGGCCGCCAAGTCGACGGCTTCGCTTGTAGTTCCCATTTTGAGCTGCAATTGGTCGACCAAATATGTGGATCAGATGCGGCTCTCCATCTGGTGAGCCCCCTGATCACGCGTGAGACGTTGGAGACATTCGGCGGGCGTCTTGGTCACGTGACATTCAATTCACTCTCGCAATGGCAGAACTTGCGCAGCAAGGTTTCGCCGACAACAAGCGTCGCGCTCCGCGTTAACCCGCAGCTATCCTTGGTGCGCGACCCGCGTTACGACCCTTGCCGCGAGAGCTCAAAGCTCGGCATGCCAATCGCCACACTCGCCGCCTTACAGCGAACCGATGCAGGCACTTTGGCCGGAATCGATGGCCTGCACTTCCACAACAATTGTGAAGGGATCGACTTCGCAGGCCTGCTTGCGACGGCCCGCCACATCCAAGACGTCGTCCCTGAGATTCTACAGCAGATCAAGTGGATCAATATCGGGGGAGGCTATCTTTTTCGGGAGATCGCCAACCTGAGCGACTTCTTCGAGGCTGTGTCCATTTTCACAGCACAGTTCGGTCTTGAGGTATTTATAGAACCTGGCGCGGCCGCCGTTCGTCGTAGCGGCACGATCGAGGCAACGGTTCACGATCTGTTTGAAAGCGACGGAGCCCAAGTTGCCGTTGTCGATACGTCAGTCAATCACATGCCGGAGGTCTTGGAGTTTCAATTTGAACCGGACGTTCTCGATCACGTTGACGGCGGATTGCATACATACATTGTGGCCGGGTGCACCTGTTTGGCTGGAGACCTTTTCGGGGAGTATTCATTTGATCGAGAACTGGAAATCGGATCGCGAGTATCCTTCCTAGACATGGGCGCCTACACAATGTCGAAGGCGCATAGATTCAATGGCGTCGAATTGCCAACAATCTACCACCGTGGCAGCGACGGGACAGTAAGCCTGGTTCGCGCGGATTGTTTCGAAGAATTTGCGCGCGGTACGGGGGTTAAAAACGTTGGAGTTAGTTGAAAAATCTATTGCAGTCCCGGCCGCGCCTAGGCACCGTGACCTCATACGCCACATTGAATCCGCCACCGTGCTTAAGCTTCGTGCTGGTGAGGTGCCGCTTCGCCTTGCGATCGCCGCGATCGACGACCACAAATATTTATGCGAGATCGGTTGCCTAGTCGGCGCCGAAGATGAAGCCGCTGAATCAACTTCGATATTTTCCTTTCGACAAAGGCAAGTAGCAAGCGCGGGTGACTTTAACGCCGTTCTTATTGTCCCCACGGGTATCGGCGCTGAAGTAGGTGGACACGCTGGCGATGCGACTCCGGCGGCCCAACTTCTAGCATCATGTTGCGATCAACTGATCACCCATCCCAATGTTGTGAATGCGAGTGACATTAACGAACTCCCGGCCAACGCCCTTTACGTAGAGGGGAGCGTTCTGTCTCGATTGTTAATGGGAACGGTTGGGTTGGCATCAACCCGATCAAACCGAATTTACGTTGTCTTCGACTCGCAAGATGACGTGATGATCGAGAACCTCGTTCTGAACACTGTCGAAAGCGCTCGAGCTACCTATGGTCTCGTCTGCGCAGGTTTCCACAAACTCGACCCGCCACTCGAACTGAACGCCACATTGGCCGCATCAGGTCGAGCCGTGGGAACGGCGCGTGGCCTTGGCCGGCTTTTTGACCTGCTGGACAATGCATCCGAAACTTATGACGCCGTGGCAATCACCTCGCTAATCGGCGTTCCCGAGGGCCTCCATCAAGAGTACTTCAACAGCGACGGGGACATGATCAATCCTTGGGGCGGAATTGAAGCGATGCTCACCCACGCGGTTTCCCACCGCTTCAACGTTCCTTCGGCCCACGCACCCATGATGGAGTCCCGGGAGATTCTCAATGAAGACCCGGGTCGGGTCGATCCGCGCATGGCGGCCGAAGCAATCTCATCATCCTTCTTGCAGTGCGTGCTGAAGGGCCTGAAGCGATCTCCGCGACTCGTCACAGGTCACGACCAGATTCTCGCGAGCGATATATTGAGCGCAGAGGATATTGACTGCCTCGTGACCCCGGCGGGGTGTTTTGGTCTCCCCGTTCTTGCTGCGCTGGAGCAGGGCATCTCGGTGATCGCTGTGAACGAAGGAGCGGGACTTCGAGCCGGGGATCTAAGCGACCTGCCATGGCGCGATCATCAGTTTTACGTCGCCGAAAACTACTGGGAAGCCGCCGGAGTTCTGAGTGCACTTCGCACCGGCATAGATCCGAAGTCGGTTCGGCGCCCGCTAAAAAGCGAACCCCTATAGTGACATAATGCTTCAGCGCTTCGAGAACTCGCGCTTTGGCCGTTAGCCGACGCTTAAGCGGCTCTGCAAACTAGTTGGTGGTGCTCGTAGTCCTGATCGAACCAGTCTCTGGAATCCAAATCCCTGATCAACAGCGAATTTACAGGGAATATTCCTGAATCTTCACGCCGCTGACCGAACTCTGGCCCGGACACTGGCTCGATATCGGTGTGTTGCAGGCCAATTCCCCACCGTGGGAACAGGGAAACGTTAGCGCCGTATCAGGGAAGCGACCCTTGTATTGCGGGGAACTGGTTCTTCGAAGATGGAGCTAGTCCGCCGGCCGGGCCAGATCTGCTTCCGCGACAAATAGCGCCGGCGATACCTGTTTCCCTTTCGCGGAGGAAAGGTGACCGATCGCTAACCCTCTCAGGTTGGAATTGAAATCAAACCTGAGCATTACTGAACGAATGCGGGTGCTGCGCTATTGGAACTTCGGCATCACTTTTGTTGCAAGGAGCTCCATCGATTTCGCAACCTTCTCGTGCTCCATGCCCCCTGGGCTCATGTTGGAGATGACGTAGGTCGCGCCACACTCGTCGCGGAGCCATTTGACACGTTCCTCGATGTAGTTGGCGTCACCGATCCACATCAAGTCTTCCTCGATGACTTTTTCGAACGACAGCGACCGTATGTAGTCACCCATTAGTTTTCGACCCTTGAACTTTTCTGGGTATTCCTCGCCATCCGGCAGGACAAACCACTCGGCAAAATCCTCAAGTAGCCACTCGACGGATTCTCGCGCCTCTTCTCGGGCTTTCTCAACGGTATCGCTGATGAAAATATGCGGATGCGCAATGCGATCCATATCGGTGCGGCCCTCTTTCTTGAGGATCTCACCGAGATGAGAGAAATTCTCCTTGATACGCGCCGGCGCGCTAAACGAGGCGCCAACAATGGGTGTAATGCCTTGGGGCACGACAGCGGCCATTGACGCTGGCGATAGCGTCGGTTGAAACAGCGGGGGATGGGGACGCTGAACGGGCATCGGGTTGACGTATAGCTCAGGGAATTCAAAGAAGTCGCCCTTGAACGAGAACGGCTTCCCTTCCCACGCCTTGAGGACAACTTGTAGCGCTTCGTAATAGCGTTCCCCTGAGGTCTCATAGTCAATACCGTAACAGTCGAACTCGTGCTTCGCGCCGCCGCGACCAACGCCGAAGTTCAACCGGCCTTCGGAAAGAATGTCGACGGTCGCGTAGTCTTGCGCGACTTCGAGAGGGTTGTGCCAAGGCAAGACCGATACAGCAGTCCCGAGCCTGATGCGCTTTGTCTTTGCAGCAATATGACCCAGGGTAACCGCTGGAGACGGGCGGCCGTGTTCGACAAACGCGTGCTCCGCAATGTAGAAGGCATCGTAACCCAACTTCTCGGACATGACGGCTTCGTCAATTCGACCGCGATAGATCGCGTTGTAATCGTGTCCCTCGCGGCACTGAATATTGGCAAATGGTGCGAATTTCATGTCGGCCCTCCCCGGTTCGCTAGGAACTATCTACGTTTCGGCCATCAATCACGACCGCTTCACCGTCTAATTCGACGGTACAATTCCGCATTGGAATATCGAAATGACATTTTGAGTGACGACCCGCGGCGTAATTAGGACCGGTTGAAATCAAGAAATTGCCTTCGACGCTTCGCCCGTCCACACCGGAAGCTTGTCCCGAAGGGTAGAACGTCAGCGCGTCCCACAATGCCTTTTCGTGCAATCCCCAGCCGACATGAGAAATCCCATAGGCGTTCGGGTCATTCCAATGGCTGAAATAGTCGCGTATGAGTTTTGCGTCGAGTCCATCCCCAAGAACTTCGTCGACGAAGCCCGCCTTAAAGCGCAGCGTCACCGGGTTCTCGATGTAGCGGTAGAACGGGTACACAATGTCACCGCTCGACAAAACAATGTCCCCATCAACCTTCAGCGACTTGGGGTACGCCAAAACCGCGCACGTCGCCCACGTCGCCGAACCCCCTGGTTTGTCGCAAAACCCGTAGGCACCTTGCACCCTGCCCCCGACGAGGTTGGCACGGAAATTTGTCCCAGCGGCCGATGTCACCGTCATTTCCTGGGCGCGTCCCAGTCGTTCGACGGCACGGTTGATGCGTTGGCGCCGCTCCTCAGTGGGCATGAGGCGGGCAAGCGCATCCGGAGGCTCCTTGATGAGCAATGTTCGGGTGCCGCTCTCGCGAATCTCCATGCGTTGCTTCGAGTGGATGAGGCCGCCGATTGTTAGATCCACGACGAAATCCACAGCCTTCAAGAGTTCGGTGACTTCAGGAAAGTCGTCCAGAACAATCGATGCTGTGCCCCGATTAATGCTCGGGATGCCGCTTTGGTCGGAAGGGCGGCTTGGCAACATGACTTGAACGGGTCGCGCCCCCATCGCGGCCAGTGCACTTTGCGCCGCTTGCGCATAGTTCATCCGCGACTCGGCTTCTACCAGAATGGCCGCACTTTCGTTCGGCTTTATTTTGCACCACTCGAACTCTTCTTGAAAAAGAGGGACCAGCGAGGAATCAGTGACCGACATGATGGCGAACCTTTGTTACCGCGATACGCTAAGACGGAAGAGAATCAAAAAAGCCACGAACTAACGCGTTAAATTCCTCGGCCTTTTCCTTGAAACCGAAATGGCCCGCTTTGTTGGCGACGTGCAACGACACTTCGGCATAGTTCTCGGACAACAGGTCGAAAACGGCGAGGCCGTCGGGATCAAGCGGCGCCGAGCGATCGTTCTTTCCCCAATGGATCAGTGTTGGCACGGCCAGCGCGCCGCCGCGAATGCGCGCTATCTCTCGTTCCTTCGCCGCGTCGACACTAGGCTCGAACTGCGCGGTGCTGAGGGCCTTCATTTTTTCACGCGCGACCTCGGACTTGGCCAAATGGTAAATCTCGTGCCATGCGTCGATATAGTCATCGGTGATGTGTTCCTTTGAGAAGGACATCACTTCGGTCCGGTAGCGCACCCAATCTTTCGTGCCGGTTTCGAACGGCGCCGACGCTCTTACTTTCTTGCTGTATGCCGGGATCGCTGCGACTCCCGGCACCATCGACGCACTGTTGCAAAGCACAAATCCTCGGACCAGCTCGGGTTCGTCGAGACAAATCGACATGCCGTTGAATGCGCCGCGCGATTGCCCAATCAGGTTAACTCTCTCGAGGTCCAGCGCACGAATAAACTCACGAACATGCCGCGTCATCGTCTCAATGGTATAATCCCCGTCGGTCGGCGGATTATCCGTGTGCCCGTGGCCTATTTTGTCGAGCGCAATGACGCGGAACGATTCGGCAAGTGGTTCCAGATTCTGTGAAAAGACCCCGAGGGACGAACCAGATCCCATGGCCCCGCCATGCACCAACACCAGCGGTGGACCGGAACCTTTTTCAAAGTACCGTGTGCGAATCCCGTCAACATCGATGAACTTGATATGCGCCGGATCGGCCATGCTGTTTCGTTGTCATTATTGGGAATACGGCAGTAATACTGACTGACTATGGAGAACTAAACGCCTGCTTCGTCACTCTAAGGTGGCCACTGGCCCGTTGACAACAAAGTAGCCACGTGTGGAAGTCGTTCTGATCTAAATGTATCGAGGGAGGTACGATCATGAGAAAGCACTTTTCGCTTTTGGTTGCGGGTTTATTGCTCTCAGTTGGGTTGCTATCGGGTACCGTGAATGCGGCGGACAAAGTTATCCGTATTCCATTTCTAACCAATTTCACCGGACCAAGCGCACCATTTAGTCTGCGCGTTTGGGGCGGCGCTGAAATCGCGATGAACGAAATCAACGCCAGCGGCGGCGTTCGCGGTGGGCACAAGCTTGAACTCTACAAAGTAGATAACCGGTCTGAGACTCAAACAGCCCTGACCGAATATCGTCGTGCTTGCGCGGACGAATCAGTGCCGATGTTTATGGCAGCTGTGTCGTCCAAAGATGTCATTGCTCTTTATGAAGTTGCAAAGGGCTGCAACATGGCAACGTTTGCCACGACATCTGGTTCACATTGGGTTTTCCCTGATCAAGGCAAGTGGATGTATCGGTATCTGCCGGTTCCGGCTCTCGTCTTGCCGGTGCTCTACGAACGCCTGCAATCCGAACTTAACGTGAAGCGCGTCGCGTTGGCGGTCGAAATTGATAACGACTTTGCCGTCAACAACGCGAAACGAGCACGCGAATACCTGAAGGACTTGGGCATCGAGATCGTCCTTGAAGTCGACTCGAAGATGCATGAGACGAACTTCGCGGCACAAGTTTCAGCAATTCGTGCGGCCAAGCCCGATCTAGTCCTTCTCAGCCATAATTCCGACGCTGGTGGGCGCTTTATGCGGCAACTCCGCGAGCGTGGGCTCGATATTCCGGTTTCGGATACGGGTTACACCATCGCCGGTCGTGACTTTTGGAAGAACTCGGATGGAAAAGGCGCGGGTGCGATCAGCTCGTCGATCTACACCTCATCGGACGTCCGACCAATCGTTCAGGATTGGATCAGCCTATGGCGGAAAACGAATGACAATTCCGACAAGGTTCCTGGCGCCTATGAAACAGCGTCATACGATTCGATCAAGGTGCTCGCGAAGGTGCTCGAATTGGCTAAATCACTGAGCCGCGAAGACATCGCACAGGCGTTTCTTGACGTTCAGGACCTTGAGACGATCAGCGGCACGGTATCATTCCGGACTCAAGACCTACCGGATGTGTACCGCTCTGAACCCATCCTTATCCGTCTTGGTGAGAATGGTGAACTCAATCGCTGGGGCGCTCGGATCAACTAACTTCCGGGCCTCAGTTCGTGGACTAAGGCCTCGGCATCGTGCCGGGGCCTTTTTTTATGCCCGACCCCAATTAGACGGGAAACGGCATCGAAAACACCTCGTCGATCACCGCAAAATCGCGATATCCCAGGCGCGCCACCAGGCGGGCCTTCGCGTTGTCGACCAGCCCGTCCGTAAGAATATCCTCGCTGATGTGAACGCCTAGGACCTCGCCAAAAACAACGAAGTTGCGGAAGCGCTTGTTGTTGCTAAGCATCTCGACGGTTTGGGTGTGTCGACATTCGAGATGCGCGGGCGATGCTTTTACCCTCGGCGGTTTGACAAGAACCGACGGCTCGGTTTCCAGGCCAGCGAGCGTCGTTTCGTCGACCGAACGGGGGACAGCGCGCGCCGTCTCGTTCATTTGCTCGCGTAGTTCCCAGGTCACGAGGTTGGCAACAAATTCACCGGTTTCCTCAACATTGGAGATCGTGTCTTTCATGAGACCATCGGCGCGGCCAGTCGAGTTGTGAAATAGGACCTGCGGCGGTTCGGTGCCGCAGCCATTGAAAAACGCGAAGGGCGCAAGATTGACCACGCCATCTGCACCAATTGTCGATATCCAACCAATCGGTCGGGGTGCGACGATGCTATAAAACGGGTCATGCGGAAGGCCGTGACCTTTGCTGACTTCATAAAACATGGCGGCGTCAATCGCCTCCGGTCTTGGCTCCGGGTGGCGCGGCCGCCTGCTCGGCGATGCGGCGCAGATCTTCGACGGTACGCTTTTTGGGTGCCCCAACCGGCAATAACCCACCGGGACGGAAGACGAGGACAAGCACGATCGTCAGCCCATAAAGCATGAGACGGTAACGCGGTTCATCGGTGGTGGTTAGCCACGGAACGAAGTATACGAACGCGCCACCGGCAACGGTGCCCCAGAACGTTCGTAGGCCACCCAACAAAACGCCCAAGAGCAAAATGAATGTTAGATTCAGACTGAACTCTGGCGGCGCAATGATCGTCACGCGATGCGCCCACAGATTTCCGCCGATGCCTGTAATAAATCCGCCGATCCCCCAGGCCAGCATTCTTGTACCTGCGACATTGACGCCCATCGCCCCCGCGACAATCGGGCTTTCGCGAATGGCAAGGAACGACAGCCAGAAGCGCGACTTTTGAAGCCGCCAGAGGCCGAAGATCACGATCGCCACAACGATAAGAACGGTATGCCATTGCGAAGCGAGCGGAATTCCGTGCATCCCGAGCGCGCCGCCGAGATAGTCGGTGCTCAACCATAGCGTTACGAGCGCTTCGCTGACCGCGAATGTCGCGATTGCGAGATAGAATCCTGATAACCGCGCACCGAGCAAATAGTAATAAATGATGCCCGCCAGAAGCCCCGCCAAACCTGAGAGCGGTAGCGAGAGCCAAAAGGGCACCCCGAACTTGACCACCATGACGGCCGTCGAGTAGGCGGCAATCCCAACCAATCCAGCATGCCCGAGCGAATACTGGCCAGCGGCAAAAAGAATAAACAACCCGAAAGCACTAACGAGGTAGACGCCGTAGTCGACGACAATGTCTAGGACAAACGCCCAAGTTATGCTGGAGTAGTGCAGAGCAAGGTCGCGCCAGGTCGCCTCCCAATCGATGCCCAAGAAGTGTTGGATGGCTTCTGGCGAATCCATTAGACCTCCCGCACCACACGGCCTTCTTCGCCGAACAAACCGTGAGGCCGGACGAGAAGGATGAGAACCATGGCGACGTACGCGACAAGGTCGCGATACGTCGATCCACCGAGCCCGACGGCCATGGTCTCGACAACCCCCAAGACCATTCCGACATAAAGAGCACCCCGCATATTGCCGATCCCGGCAACGATCAGGACGACGATACCTTTCAGCCCCAATAGGAGTCCGACAAATGGGTACGTCGACCCAAACGTGGCGGCGTTGAGGATGCCGGCGAGGCCTGCAAGCGCGCCGCTGATTCCAAAACCGATAATTGTGATGCGGTTAATGTTGATCCCGATGCACTTCGCGATGTCCGGGCTTTGGGCGAGCACGCGTATCGCCCTGCCCCACTTGGTCTCCTTTAAGAACCAAACCATCCCGAGCATCACACCGACCGAAACGACAATGAGCAAGACCTGAAAATCCGACACTTCAAAGCTACCAAAAATCGCATAGTAAGTTGGATCGAACGGTCGAGGCACATTCTGCGGGTGGCCATTGGTGATGACTTGAACGAGATTCTCCAGGAACACGGCAGCGCCAAGCGTCGCAATCTTCGTATTCCACCAGTGCCCCCGCAGCGGTCGTACGGTCAGACGCTCGATCATTAACCCAGTGATCGTCGCCAGGACCATGCCGACGATCGCAGCCAGCCAGAAATTGTCTAGGCCGACGTAGAACACCAACAAGAGCCCGTAGGAGCCGACCATCATAGTCGCGCCATGCGCGAGGTTCAGCACGTTCATTGTGCCGAACACGAGATTGAACCCAATGGCGACGATGGCATAGAGAGCACCCGTCGCGATGCCGATAAAAATCAGTTCAGTAAAGTAACCTGCGGTCATCTGCGCTAGCTCCCGAGGTAGGCGTCTTTCAGACGCTCACCCTCCGCCACATCCGCGCTATTCCCGCTGAATTCAATGCCGCCGATCCTCATGACGTAAGCGCGATCGGAAATCTCGAGCGCTTTGTTCACGTTCTGCTCGACGATCAAGATGTCGACTCCGTCCTCCCGATTAATCTTTTGCAGCATTTCGAAGATCGACTTTAGGAGGATCGGCGATAATCCCAGCGAAGGTTCGTCGAGCAACATCAGTTTGGGATCGGACATTAGGCCACGCGCGATCGCCAGCTGGCGTTGCTCTCCGCCCGAAAGGCTAGACGCAAATTGTTTTCGTCGCGCCGCCAAAATGGGGAACCGGTCAAATAATTCGATGACTTTCCCTCGCGCAATTTTGGTGTTGGGCGCAAGGAATAAGGCGCCGACCAGCAAGTTTTCTTCAACCGTCATCCGCGGCAACACAACTTGCGCGGATGGTACGTTGGCGATCCCCAACCGCGCCATATCGTGGGTTTCCATGCGTGCAATCTGATGGGTTTGTGTTCCGTCAAAAAAAGTGACCGTACCGCTTGCCGGCGGTACCAAGCCCATGATGGATTTTAGGACGCTGGTTTTACCGGCGCCGTTGGGCCCCAATAGCGCAACAATTTCGCCACGATTGACCGTGAGCGACACATCAGTCGCTGCGACCACGGGCCCATAGCGAACCTCAAGTTTATCTACCGTAAGCACAGCGTGGCCCGCAACTTCGGCTTGGTTTTCGACAGCCACATTAGTCACCGAGATACGCCTCGATGACGGCCGGGTCGTCTCTGATCTCCGCCGGTGTCCCCTCTGATATTTTCTTCCCATAATTGAGGACGGCGACCTGATCAGCAATCTGCATGACAACCGACATCTTGTGCTCAATGAAAATGACGGTCTTGCCGCGCTGCTTGATCTCGGACTCAATGAGGTCAAGCGTCTCCCCGATCCACACCGGGTTCATCCCCTGGGTGGGCTCATCCATCAGGACGATCTCAGGGTCCAATGAGAGAACACGAATGAGCTCGAGCATCCGCTGTTCTCCCAAGGAACAGGTCGTGGGGTAGTCGTTGCGCCGCGGATAGAGGCGTCCGCCACCAATTTCGCCTAGCAGACGTTCTGCCCGTTCGCGCACCCGTGCGCGCTCCTCTCGTTCGCTACGCATGCATAGCAGCGCTTCGATCAAATTTGTGCGGCTGCCGACGAACTGCGGGAGTTCGCAATTTTGCAAAAGCGTCATGTTGGAAAAAAGACGCGCGCTTTGGAACGTCCGCGCAATTCCCAGCCTTGCGACTCGATGGGCGCGCCAGCCCATGATGTCTTGATCGGCGTACCGGATCGAGCCGCGATCTGCAGGGAGCAAACCGGAAATGATGTTAAAGAGCGTTGTTTTGCCAGAGCCGTTCGGCCCAATGAGGCAATAGGTCTGCCCCTCTTCGACTTCAAAGCTAACATCGTCTAAAGCGACTAAGCCGCCGAACGATTTCGTCACGCCTGAAACGCTAAAGAAAGATCCTGCCAAGACGCCCTCGAAATGGTGTCGACCCGATGGCGGGATGCCCTGCCATGTTCATTCTCGGGTTATCGATACCAGATAGCAAATGGATGGATCGCAGTACGCTAAAACACTGTAACGCCCGGGTGTTCTAGTCTTCGCGGGCCCCCGAGGTATCGAAGATGATCAACGCGTCCGCCGCCACAACTCCTTCGCCAACATCGCCGACGACCAACGGATTGATCTCCGCCTCAGCGATTCTCTCGTCGCCAGCCAACGTAGAAAGAGCGACGATCGCCTCGGTAAGCGACGCCAGGTCCCCTAGCGGAAGACCTCGATACCCTCGAATTGGCGCGAGGCCGACGACCTCTTCAATCATTTCGCGCGCAACATCTGGCGAAACCGGGGCCACCCGAACGCTCGTATCGTCGTAGAGCTCCGCAAGTACGCCTCCAGCACCCACCATGACGAACGGCCCCGCAGCCAGATCGCGCTTGTAGCCGAGGATCACTTCAGCAAGGCCACTGACCATTCCTTGTACCAGCGCGCCCTCGATTCGTGCATCAGGTGCAATCGAGGCAACACTTTCCATAATGGTCTCATAGGCGTGGGACGCCTCAGCAGAATCTCGAAGGTTGAGTTGAACACCGCCGACTTCCGATTTATGGGCAATGTCCGCCGAAGCGATCTTGATGGCGACCGGGAACCCGATCTGCGCGGCGATCCGACCGGCCTCCTCTGCATTGTGCGCAACATCTGATGGCGCCACAGCGATACCAAGTTCAGAAATGGCCTTCAGGGCACCAGATTCTGTAAGGCTCGGGGCCTCGCTTGAAATACCAGGGAGCGACCCCGGTGCTACCGGATCAACCGGCGCCTGCCATCGAAGGAGGCTCGACAGCGCGTCAGCACAAGCTTCCGGCGTGCGAAACACAGGCACGCCGCCCCGCGCAAGGCGGTGGAGCGACTCCTCAGCATCCGGAACGAGATAGACAGCCAATGGTTTGTCAGCGCCCGCCCAGTCGAGCAACGGGTCGACGGCTAGATCGGGGTGAAAACGGGCTGACGAACCAACCACCATTGCCACGGCGTTGATCTCAGGCGTCGCCATGAGGTCCGAAATGACGCCCCGGACGACCTCAGGCTTTGCGCCTGCCATCGTCAGATCTACCAATCCCCCACCGCTAATCACGCCGTGCTCGCGCAATCGATCGATGACCGTCGCCGGAACAGGGGACACATCGATCCGCCGGTGCGCTAGATTGTCGACCACCATGGCGCCGCCGCCCCCGGTCGTCGTCACGATGGCAACACCACCCTTTTGTTTCGGAGAGGGCCGCCGTCCGGCGAACAGCCTCGGTGCTTCGATCAGGCTATCGAACATCGAAACTTCAGCGATACCGTGGTGCGCAAGAAAAGTTGCGAGAACCTTGTCGGAACTCGCAAGGCTGCCGGTGTGGGATTGCGCCAATGCCTGGCCGGCCCCGGTCCGACCGACGCGATAGGCAATGACCGGCTTGCCCGCTTTGTGCGCGTTGCGCGCGAATGTGGCGAGTCGGTCGCGATCACGCAATGTTTCGAGGAATAGCAAGATGACGTCGGTCACCGGATCATCGACGAGGAGGTCGCCAATTTCACCGACCGTGAGGTCCGCTTCGTTGCCCACGGAGATTAGTTTGGAAAAACCGACGTCGCGCGCTTCGCCGTGGGACAGCAATGCGCCGATCAAACTGCCGCTTTGGGATACCACCGCCGCGCCGCCGGTGGAGAGAGTCGGGAGTTCCAGCATGGCATTTGCGCTCAACGCCAAGCCACGCGCCGGATTCATGAGGCCGATGCTATTTGGTCCGAGGAGCCGAATTCCGGCCGACCGGGCCAGCTCGACCAGATCGGCCTGACGCGCGCGCCCAGCCTCTCCCGCCTCGGAGAATCCACCGGCGAGTACAGTCGCACAAGCAACTCCCGCGGCGGCACAATCGCGCACTGCATCCGGCACTGCATCGGCCGACAACATAATGAAGGCGTGATCCACCGGTGCGGGGCACGATTCAATATTCGGGAAGCAGGGCACACCGCCGATGGCATCGGTGCGCGGATTCACCGGGTAGATCGTGCCGCCGTAACCATGCTTGAGAAGATATTTGAGGGGGCGCCCGTTTGGTTTTGACAAATCGGAGGACGCACCGATAAGCGCCACACGATCAGGCTCAAAGAGCGATTTCGCAAGCTTGGTCGGCTTCAAGGAACTCGCCTCTCGGACTCTATGGTCGCGGCGGTCGCTGGGAGAAGCGCCGATCGAAGACGCCCTCGGCAATTCTATTGCGCATCATTTCGTTCGAGCCACCAGCAATTTGCCAGCCACGGCACTTTCGGAAGCAATACTCCACCAAAGACTCTGCCGAATATCCGGTGCCCCCCATGACTTGCATCGACTCGTTGCACAGGTCGAACCCAGCCTGATTGCAGAATGCTTTGGCAATCGACGTTTCTTGTGCTGACGGCAGACCTTTGTCTGCGTTGACCGCTGCGCGATAGAGCAACAAGCGCGCAGCGTCGATCTTGATTCGCATGTCGGCAAACTTCCACTGAATGCCCTGGAACTCACACAACAGGCGCCCAAACTGCTCACGCAACAACGCATGCTCCCGTGCTCGCTCAAACGCGAACTCGCCAAGTGCGAGTGATCGTGCCGCATTGCCGGTGCGTTCTGCATTGAAGCCAGCAATTTGCTGCCGGAAACCACCTGGACCGAGGAGGACACCCTCGTCTGCGACATAAGCATTATCGAAATGAAGCGAACACCATTCTTCGCCGTTCATGTATTTCGCTGGTTTGCCGAGCGTGAAGCCTTCCGTGCCGCGCTCGATAAGCACAGACCCTATGCCGTCGACGCCCGGGCCAAAGCGCACATAGACCAGGAACAGATTGGCCTCTTGGGAGTTACTGGTGAAAACCTTGCCGCCATTGATGCGAAAACCCGTGCCGTCTGGACGTGCCGATGTCGACAAGTCAGTAACGGCCGAACCGGCGTCGGGCTCGGTCATGCCCAGCGCAATAATCTCTTCACCCGCAAGGAGCTTGGCGAAGTACTTTTCCTTTTGTGCCGATGTCGCATATTCGGCAAAGGTGCGGAGCGGCCCAAAATTACCTGACTGAATCACATCCGCACTTCTGGGACAGACCAACGCGACTTGCTCAATTGCGAGAACCGCGTCCATTAGCGTACCGCCGTGGCCGCCATCCGACTCCGGAATGGTAACTCCGATCAGCCCGTGCTCAGCGAACAATTTGGCGACGTCAAAGGGATATCGAGCATCATGCGCCCGTTCGAGCGCACCTTCTGCAAGATGACGCTCGGCAATACCGCGTACCGAATCTTGAAAGATTCGTTGCTCCTGCGTTAAGTCGAACTCCATCGCCTTCCGCCCTCCGAGCGCCTTAACCCCATGCACAACAACATCGTCGGCTTGCCATTGAGGCCGAACACGAGTGCAGGCAAGATGGCCAGCACTCACGGTACATCACAACATTAGCGGCGGCAAAAGCATGTCCGAGGCACCAACAGAGTTCACACGGGTTGAAACGACTGGGCGGATTACGTCGCTGATTTTCGATCGTCCACCGGTTAACGCGATCAACGTCACGGTCCGGCAAGAGATCCTCGATGGTCTCGCTGAAGCGAACTCGGATTACGATGTCGACGGGGTAGTCCTAATAGGTGCCCGGAATATCTTCAGCGCAGGAAGTGACATTCGAGAATTCGACACGCCACAGCTCTCACCGACGAGTGTTGATCTGTTTATGGCCATTACGGCTAGCCCAAAACCGGTTGTTGCAGCTATTGACGGTCTCGCGTTCGGTGGCGGCCTCGAACTCGCCCTAGCGTGCCAACATCGGATCGCGACGCATGCCGGGCGCTTTGCCTTACCGGAAATTACCCTTGGCCTCATTCCCGGCGGCGGGGGCACCCAGCGTCTGCCACGACTGATGGGTTTTGATCGCGCGATCCCTATGATCTTTCGCGGCAAGCCAATCGGCGCCGAGGAAGCTCTCGAGGGCGGCCTAATCGACGAACTTTATGCCGACGACCTTCATGGCAATGCGGTTGCATTCGTGCGACAGCTCATCGAACACCCTCCGGGCCGCGGGCGTGACGAAGATTCCCATGTCGCGAGCGCGCAGCGTGCGCCGCAAACCGTAGACGCAGCGATTGACCATTGGATTTCAAAATCGCGATCACCGGCGGCGACGAAGGCCGCAGCAGAGTCGTTACGTGCTGCCCGCGATCTGTCGCTTGACGAAGGCCTCTTACTGGAGCGCAAGTTATTCATGGCGCTACGGGATGGCGAAGAGTCGCGCGCCCATCGGCATCTGTTCTTTTCCGAACGCGCTGCAACAAAGCACGCCCAACCCAAATACAAGAAGCATCGTCTGGTGTCTCGCGGTGCCGTCATTGGAGGCGGCACCATGGGTACGGGCATCGCCCTGGCGATGGCCGGCGCGGGGGTAACCGTCACGGTAATCGACAATAGTCAGGACGCGCTCGATCGGGCAGAGACGAACATTGGCAACGCGCTCGACCGCATGGTAAAGAGCAAGACCCTTGATGAAACTGAGGCAAACAACCGCCGCAAACGCATTTCTAGCAACCTGAGCCTGGATGCGATTGCCAACTCGGATGTTGTTATTGAAGCCGTGTTCGAAGATATGGCGCTCAAGAAGCAGATCCTCGCCAAGGTCGATGCAGTTGCGCAGCCGGGCGCGCTGCTTGCCACCAACACATCGACTCTCGACGTCGACGAGATTGCGCGAGCGACCAACCGACCTCAAGATGTTGTTGGACTCCACTTCTTCAGCCCAGCGCACGTGATGCCGCTCGTCGAAATCGTAAGCGGCGCGCAGACTAGCGACGACACCCTGCATCGCGCGGTCGCGTTCACAAAAGCACTCAGCAAGAAGTCGGTTATCGTTGGTGTTTGCGACGGGTTTGTCGGAAACCGCATGCATTTGCGGCGTGGTGCCAACGTTGAGCGTCTCCTGCAAGAAGGGGCAAGCCCGGCAGACATCGACCGCGCAGCGGTGTCATTCGGTTTTGCGATGGGTCCGTGTGCGACCTCAGACCTGACGGGCCTTGACGTCGCCTGGCGAATTCGCAGCGCAAAGGGAATCGCCTACCCCGTCGCGGACGCCTTGTGCGAACTGGGCCGACTGGGACAGAAAACTGGCGCAGGGTACTACCGATACGACGAGGGATCGCGGACGCCACAAAGTGACCCCGAGGTTGCGAAGATTATTGCGAACCTCGCGCGGCACCTCGGCCACGAGCCTCGTCATATCCCCGACCAGGAAATTATCGACCGCCTGCTGCTGCCAATTATCAACGAAGGTGCACGCGTTCTTGAAGAGAAGATCGCCCGCTCACCCGGAGATATCGACGTGATTTGGGCGAACGGGTACGGCTGGCCGCTGTGGCGCGGCGGGCCAATGTATTATGCCGATCAGGTCGGCCTATCTCCGATCCGCGACAACCTGTTTCGCTATGAGAGACAGCTTTCCGACCCGACCCTGCGGCCGGCGAATTTGATCATGCGGCTCGCAGATGCCGGGGAGGGATTTCAGTCTATTAGCGACGATCAATAGCCGCGATCTACGCGCCTAATTCACCAATCAACCAAGCAAGGGAAGCCTCATGCGTTATGCCACCGTCAAGGCACCGGCCGGAACGTCCGTTTTTGTGCGCATCGACGAGAACGACACCGCGACTCCAATCGGCAAAGCATTCCAAGCCGTCGGTGCCGACCCGTTTCGATTGCTCGTTGCAGACCGTAAGAACCCCCGCACAACAAAGGCGATCGGAAAATCGTTTCAGCTGAGCAAGGTGCGTAAGTTCTTTTCGCCAATCACCGCGCCATCGAAGGTGATCTCCGTTGGTGCCAATTTTCGCAACCACATCAAAGAGACCGGCTTGACGGTCCCCACCGAACCAAGGTCGTTCGGCAAATTCCCGAATGCACTAGTTGGGCACCGCGATGCAATCCGCTATCGGCGCCGGGACACGAAACAGGTCGACTACGAGAACGAACTCATGATTGTCATGGGTAGGCGCACCCGCGACGTTAAGGCCAAAGACGCCTTGAAATATGTTCTCGGCTACACCGTTGTGAATGACATCACAGCGCGCGACCACCAGTTTGGCGGTGATCAGTATTCACGCTGCAAGAGTTTCGACACCTTCATGCCCGTTGGCCCCTGGATCGTCGATACAACTGAGATTCCTGACCCGCAGAACCTGCCGATCCGAACGCGCGTCAACGGCAAGGAAATGCAGAACAACAGCACCTCGGATCAACTCTTCAGTTGTGCGGAAATCATCGAGTTTCTCTCACGCTACATGACGTTGGAACCTGGCGACATGATCACCACTGGTACCCCCGAGGGGGTTGGGTGGGGCCGCAATCCCCAGCGCTTCTTGAAGCACGGCGACGTCCTGGAGAGCGAAATCGTCGGCATTGGTACACTGCGCAATCCGATCAAGGTGTACAGCTAGCCCGCGGAGACGGGTTCACTCCAACGCGATGCACTCGATCTCAATGTCGAATTTCCACGGCCATGATCCGACGGTGATGAAACTCCGTGCCGGCGGATCGTGGGGAAAGTACGTGGCGTAAATGGCGTTGACCTCATCAAAGTAGGCTGTATTCGAGATCAACACCTGCGCTTTGACCACCTTATCCATGGACGAACCGGCTGCCTCCAGAGTGGCCTTGACGTTCTCGAGGACCTGAACCGTCTGCTCTTTGATATTGCCAATTCGAATCTCGCCGGACGCCGGATCAATTGGTGGGAGGCCCGAAACGAAAACGAATCCGTTGGCCTTGATCGCAGCAGACAACGGGACGTTGGCCTTTTCCTCAGCCTCACTCAGCCCTGGTACATGAATGACTTGTTTGCCTGACATAGCAGCCTCCTCGATTAATAGCTTTTTCGCCGGTCCGAACGCCGACCCCGGCACAATACGACACCTCGGGGAACTTCTCCCGGTTCGCTGACCCCCTAGGGCCAGACGGCCTCATCCGTACCGAATGGCGCGGTTGGGCGCACCCAGTGAGGATCGGTTTCTGACATGTGCAAGACCGGTTTGACGTATCGGACCGTGCCGAAATCCGTAGCACCTTCAGCCATCCATGGCGCAACGTCCTTAACCCCGGGGATGGTCGCCATAGCAGCATCTTTGGCGTCAACACGGCCAAGCGATTGAATCCAGCGCCCTGTTTGCGCCAGCGACACACGAACCAAATAGCTACCGCCAACACGGGCGCGTCGTTCGAGCGCGACCAGAGCCCCGAATGCAGCGAGATAACCGGTCACGTAGTCCAACGCCTGCGCCGGTAGGTGTTTGGGTGCACCTCCCTCGCCTCCTTCGTAGGCAATCCCCGTTGTCGTTTGAAGGAGGCTGTCGAACCCGCGGCGCGGCGCCCACGGGCCTGCGTGGCCAAAGGCGGAAAGCGTCACATAGATAAGTCCCGGTCTGCGGGCCGCAAGATCTTCCGGCGTGAGGCCCAAGCGCGCGAGTGCGCCGGGACGAAAGCCTTGCGCGAAGATATCGGCGTTACCCACTAACTCGAAGAGCTTGTCCCGCCCTTCGTCACCTCTCAAATCGAGATTGACGGAGAGTTTGCCGTGCCCGGTGTCAACAACGAAGTCTTGATGATTGTAGCGATGTGGCGCACTGATTCGCATCACGTCGGCGCCATGTTCGGCAAGCGTACGCCCGCAAACGGGACCTGCGATCACGTGAGTGAGGTCGAGGACTCGAACGCCCTCAAGCGGACGACGCGCGGTTGCCAGCGTCTCTGGCTCGCTTTCGCCGATCTTTACAACTTCCAAAAGAGGCAACCCCGCAATCGCCTCAGCGTGCGGATGAGATCGCCATTCTTCTTCGCTGCGCACCATGGCTGCGCACAAATTCGCCCCGATCACCGCCTGCTCGAAGTCTATTGCCGTCATCGCCCTCAGCGCCGCAGCGACTGCAGCGCGTTCTTCCTTCACGCCCAACAGATTCATTATTCCCGCGCGCAAGTGCGGAATGTTGCAGTGGAGTTGAACCCAACGCTCATCCTTGGTCTGGAAAAACCCTGAAACCTCATGCCAAACGTCTGCTGGCGGCACGCCGTTGAGCGTGTAGATGTGCTCTCCTCGAAGCGCAGCCGCGACATGGCGCATGTCGACGGACATCCGCTGCGACGACCCGCCGCGCAACACCCAAATCTTGTTCGCCATGATCCCGATCGCAGCAATACTCGCCGCCGCGGCGTCGCCGATCTTGAATCGTGTAGGCAAGACGGGGTCTGCACCTTGCAGGTCGACGGTCGATCCAGCGATCGATACCCCGCCTCCTGCGAGAAGGTCTTCTAGAACAGCGTTTTTCCTACCGTCGCTCATTGGTCCTCTAGGGGTGCCATCGATCCCGCTCTAAGGCGCGGGGAACCATCCTACAGCCTACCGCCAGCGGCATCTGTGATCTGCAGCGTGACCGAGCGAGTAGACCCAAATGAGGGAATGACGCAGGAATGGCGACCAGAGCCGCCGGCGACGACCAGCATGATGTCATCGGGATCCGAGATTATGCGGACACCCGCTCGCCAGTCCGACCCTAAGAGGCGATCCGGCACGCGTCGGGCCATCACCTGCCCCTGCGCTTCGGAAATGTGGTGACCCGGGATAATCGCCCGTTCCAAGAAGAAACGTTTGACGTCCGTCTTGGTAAGGCCATCGCGAGCAATGACTTCCGCATGTTCTGGACCGAGAACCACCAAGATCTCGCCGCCAAGATAAGAATTGTTGGAACCAACTGAGGCGATGGTGCCAGCGACCGTGGTTAACACCTCCTCCGCCGTTCGGCCGAAGTGATCATTCACGTTGTGCGGTCCCTCGACGCCGGCGACCGTCACCGTGCTTTCGTCCATGGCAAATCCACGTTCCACGTGCAGCGGTTGCCAAGGGCTGTCGACCGCGTTCTCACCAAAACAGAAAGCGAACTTTGCCGGTGTGCCCATCGTGGAGCGGTCGAGCACACCAGGGGCCGCACCGCCAATGTTCAGGAGGACGAAGCGCAGGGCCCTTCCAAGCGCCGCATTGGCAAGGCGGCCCTGACCCATCAGGTTGTAGGTCGTGTTGATACCAGCGGCTTCGGTGATGGGCCCGTTGAGCAGCATCATCACCGTGCAAGGATGGGTGGTCGTTTGCAGCGCTTTGAGGTTGAACGGCTCTTGCGCGATCGCGCGCACGGCAGCCAACAAAATGGCGAAATGCTCGGGTGCGGCGCCGGCCATGACGGCGTTGGCGGCAATCTTTCTGGCCGTGGCACGGCCCAGTTTGGGCTCGACCAGGCCGAGGAGCGTTTCCGCCTGCCAATCGCCCAGCATAGCTTCGACCCGATCGCCGGTCGGCGGCACAATCGGAAGTCCGTCTGTCCACCCACGCTGGTAGAGCAACGCATTCGTGGCGTCGTATGATTCGGGCGCGTTGAATGTGGCCGGTGCATCAGGGGAGTTGTAGTTGCCCTCGAACAGCGAGTGATACCGCAACCGCACGGCCTGCTCGAGTTCCCTGTCTCGATACTCGGTTTGGAGTGTCACTGCGTCGTCGGTCCACGCGTGAATGACCTCGTTCAGCACAGTTTCGGCCAACGCCGTAACTTCGTTTCGACGCAGCTTTGCCACCGGATGCGGGACAACGATCAAAGGCAATCCCGGATTGCCGAGTATCTCGGCTTCCGCCCTAGCGAGCGCGTGGAATTCGTCAGTGCAGATCGTGGCGACCGCAATGCCCAACTTTTCTAGCCGTATCGTGTCGTGGATACACCACGACGTACAGGAGCCTCAATCCGCAAGCGCGGCGACCACCACGTCGCATTCCTCCAAGAAGCCAGTACTAAAGTTAGCCGGTTCGCTCGACTCTTTACTTATGCGTCGGAATTTAAGTCCTTCGACGCGGTCGCCGAGTTGCTGCGCGATATCTTCGAGAAGAGCTTCGGCGTTCATCTTGCTGTTGTGAAACAGTCCGACCGTCATCCCGGTACGCAAACCGGGTCGCCGCGCGAGCCGCACTTCGGTGTGAGTAAATTCGCCGCAAGGATTAACCAACTCGATCGTCATGATGAGTCCCACTCCGTTAGTCACTGACGATAGCAGAAAAGTTCGACGCTTCTTGCTTCAGGGTTTCGCCAACTCGCGCTTTGGTCACTAGCCGGTGCTTAACCCAGTCTGCAAACTGGTTGGTGGGCCGGAACAGACAAAACTGAGCACTGGTTATTACTGGTCAATATCGAAAAGAAGTCAGCCAAATAATGTTTCTTGGCAACAAGGGGGCCTAAGTGGCCTAGGTGGCCATAGCGCGATTGGAAGCGACTAGTTTTTGTTTGACCTCTTGAGCGAAGCAGTTCTCTAGGTGAAGTCTTATTTCAGCATCACGGCGCAGAAGGACGCGCTCCTTCATCAGATCGCAAACATGGGTAGAAAGAAGGACTTCGCGCTAGCGCCGGTGACCGACGAGAACATCGCCGCGTTCTCCCAGAAACTTCGGGCGGCCCTGCGCGACCCCAACGCGCTATCGGCAAAGAGTACCTGCGAGGTCTGATCTCTAAGATCGAAGTCGGTGACGACGAAATCCGGATTCATGGCAGCGACAACGCGCTACTGGCTGGATTTGCCGCGAGAAGGGGCGATTCCCTGTTGTCGGGAGAGGTGCCCTCTTCTGTTCAGGATTGGTGGGCCCGGCAGGACTCGAACCTGCAACTTCGCCGTTATGAGCGGCGGGTTCTAACCAATTGAACTACAGGCCCGGGCGCAACCTAGCGCAGTCAGGCAGGCGCCGTCGACAGGATCGTGCGCCCTTTTGCCTCAGTTTAGCGGCTAGGCCGAGCTAACCTCCCCCACCGCGGGCTACGGCGCAGCGAGAAAGGTCTTTATGGCGGCGGCGAGGTTTTCGGGCTCGTGTTCGAGGACATCGCGGTCTGTGTTCTCGAATGTGACGGCCTGGGCATTGGGAATGAGGTTGAGCAAGGCACCTGCTTGGCGGCCGAGATGATCTTCGCCAGGCGTGGCGAGCTCGATGATCTGCACAGGCATCGTCAGGGCCGAGAGCGCACCAGCGAGATCAAAATCGAAATTGGCACGGTAGACAGCGTCAAACGAGGCCCGCGCCTGAATCCGGTCCAGAACTTCGTCTTGTGCCTCCTCCAGGACCGTGTCGGTCACCGGCGCTGCGTCGATGACCCGCGAACCCCACCAGGTATCGACTAGTGATTTATAGGTTCGGCCCCAGCCGCGCAGCAGGTGCGTGTCATCGGGCATCGTGGGCTCCGCGGCGAAGTATTTTTCTACAATGTCTTTGATGGCGTCGTCGCGCTGCTTGCGGTCAATGACAATGCTGTGCGTCATACCACAGCAGATAAACCGCGAGACGAGGTCGGGCCGCGCCGCCGAGAGGGCCGCACCCACTTTGTTGCCGGTGTGGAGGCCGAACACGGCAGGCGCCTGAAGGTCCAACGCCTCGATAAAATCGGCAACGCTCTCTGCCAACATGGGCATAGTGACATTCGCCGGCAAGGGGTCGGAGTTGCCAAAACCGAGCGTGTCGGGCGCGATGACGCGAAATCGTTTAGACAAGAGAGCTTGGAGTTTGGTGTAGACCCGGGCGGACCGTGGTGTTGCGTGCAGCAAAACGAGCGGCGCGCCTGTACCTGACTCGCGGTAGTGCACCTGGCCGTGGCGGGTATCAACATATCCGCACCGCACCGTCATCAGAACTTCTCGAGCAGGGTGCCGTAGCCATAGACACGGTCGGTAATACCGAGATGGCGCATAGCCCCCCAATAGCTGGCCGTATTGATCGACAAGACTGGCTTCTTAAGAAAAAACTCAGCCTCGGCGGCAACCCGTTGGAACGGCAGGTTGGTCCCGCATTGAACAATAGCATCGACATCATCGGCGTTAAGTTCACGAATCGCCGCGCGGCTGTCGTCTTCTGTGACGGCAGCGATCTCGAGCGCGGTCTGGCACCGGAAATCTTTGCGCCGCATCACTTGGAAACCGGCGCTCTCCATAAAGCCACATGCTTGATCGCCGCCCGGCTTAAGATACGGCGTGAGCACGGAAACGCGGCAGCCGGGAGCGACAAGTTTCTCCACAGCGTCCTTGAGCGCAATAGACGGGACGAGCACAGGGCAAACTTTGGCATGAGCGGTAAGACGCTCTTGGAATGCCGTTGCACCCTCGAGCCCGCCTCGGAACGAATCAATAGAATGGCCGAGGATAATAGCCGACAGCGCTGCCGGTGTCAGGCGATCGATGACATCCTCGGTACCAACTGCTCCGTCTTCCATTGCCCTACGATAGGCCTCGTCGCTATGTGTCGGCCGTGGTCGGTTCGGGATGCGAGCAGTGTGGTTGGTTACCCCGACCGGCGTGATCGCTTCGTATTCCGGTTGAACGATAGTGTTGGTGAACGGCACCATCAGGCCGATCTTTGCGCGGTAGCCCAGTACATCGGTCATTAGAATCTCGTCTCCCTATCCGCAGACGGTACTCCCGCCCCAGTTCTTCTCTATCACGCGTTCCCTATTTTTGGAGCCGTCCTCGGCGCAGGACAGTCACGCCGATCCCTACTCCGCAGCGGCGATCAGCGCGTCGACTTCGGCGGCCATTCCAGTTGGGTTTTCCTGTGCCGGCGTGTGTTCGGCATTAGCAAGATGGACCACACGGGCGTGCGGGATCAGATCGACTAAGCGCGCCATGTGGGC
>Ga0115002_10002035_pt1 | contig 26763 bp, 27 predicted proteins | sample ArcticOcean_MG_C_8_FD_89576 | JGI IMG/M metagenome (GOLD analysis project Ga0115002, IMG submission 89576) | Marine microbial communities from western Arctic Ocean - ArcticOcean_MG_CB11_86 | ecosystem: Environmental > Aquatic > Marine > Oceanic | place: Arctic Ocean: Canada Basin | collected... | reverse complement strand
CCTCGGGTGCAAGCGCTAGTAAGTGTGAGAGCAGGTCGGCAATAGGCACTAGGCCATGCACCACAGTTACATCGACGACATGACTCGCTCTGAGACCCTCGCCGCGCTAACCAGCCTCAGGAACGATGATGCACTCGATCACGCCGCTGATGCTGAGAGGGCACACGGCAGACGATCCGTCGGCGCTGGCGCGGATGAGAACCTGCGGAAGCTGCTGCCCTAGCCCGAGAGCGACACCGCGGTCCGCGTATTTAGCACGTACTTAACCAACGGATTTCCGCGGACCCGAACGACCGATCACGGATGCTGGACACAGCAAAATAGGCCTCGGCGAACCGCGGGGGGCACCGGCGAACGGGCACGTTGCAATTCAAATTTACGCGCCCGACCATTTTTCTTCAATGTTCATGGGATATGGCGGATATTCCCGTCAGCCATATGTCATTATCGGGTCCTTACAGTTATCCAAACCAACCCATACGCGCGCCGGGTAGCAGCGATTACTCGACGCGGTCGACTCAGATGGCATCGCGGAAGTGGCACGTGCGATGCTGGTGGCAGCGAAGGCAGGTGATACTGCAGCGGCCCGACTGGCGGTAGTAGGCCGCGCTCCCCTCCACCCGCTGCCCCAGAACCGTGCTAAGTAGCCAGAGTGCCCCTCGTCCCGCCTCCTGAAAATGTCCTAGCGATCCCCGAAGTAGACCGTAAGGTGCTGGAAGGGAATCGCAATACCATCCATCTCGAACCGGGCAAGTAGGCGTTTCCTGAACTCCCCGGTGATGCCCCACTGGGTGCCTGGTTTGGTGTCCGCCCGGATCAGTATCTCTATGGCTGATTCACCCAAATCGCTAATCCGGACGGCCACAGGTGCAGTCAGCAGGTCTAGGCCCCAAACTTCATCCGCTTTGAATTCCATACCCACGAGGTTAATTGCGACGAATGCCTCTTCGATATTGGTCCCATAAGCGACGCGGATGCTCATGTTGAGTCGAGACCAGTCTCTAGTCATGTTACTGGCTGTTATGACGCTACTGTTGGGGCGGATCATAATTGTGCCGTCCATGTTGCGAAGCACAGTTCGACGCAGGCTTACTTCTTCAATTTCACCTTCATCATCATCGATTTTGACCCACTCTCCGACCCTGTACCAGTCCTCAGCGAGGATGTAGATGCCGTGTATGTAGTCACGGACGATCCCTTGCGCGGCGAAGCCGAGTGCCAGGCCAACGACGCCGACGGCTGCCAACATGGGTGCGATCTGTATTCCGATCTCCGCCAGGATAGCTAGCAGTGCCAGCATTATTATGGAAACCTTGATGACTTGATTCAGAGCACCGGTGATGGTCGTTGCCCGGGCATCAAATCGTTGGCTACGCTCCTCGTCTATCAACGGAATCCGGGCTTGGAGTGCTTTCCATGCAGCCCTCGTCACGGCGAAATATGCGACGAACGAAGTGAGTACGATGAGCAGTATGCGCACTCCGCTAACCGCTACTGCTGATCCAACAACGACAAGATCAAAATCAGGGATGGTAAGCTCCGTTCGTGTGATAAAGGGTGTGGCTATCGAGGGTTTTCCCCAGAACGGAAGATCCGCGTCGGTAGTATAACCTCGGCGACTCTATCGATACCGACGGCTTCCCGTTGCTGCTCTGCTAGCTGGGAGTCGGTGACGGGCTAATTCTTTGATTGTCACGATTACCCTCGAAGGACAATGCGGCTGAATGGCCGCAGACTCAGAATTACGGTCCCGCATGAGCTGCAGTAACGGGCACCGGAAGCTAGGTCAGTTCCACAGTTGGCGCAGCTAGGGATTGGTGCCTCTCTCGGTCCAACACGGTTCTGCTCGCCTCGGGCTGCGTCACGGCTAGCATTTCGGTCGCGGCCCAATATTCTCGACAGACTCGCGCTCGACAGTCTCACTACAGAGTTGATGAGTCTGTTCCGCACGGAAGGGGACTAGGCACGCCAACCTTGCGGTAGAGTTTTTCGCACATATTTCACACATCGCGCGGTGCAAGAAGTGCGCTAATTCACGACCATCCACCGCTGCCGTTGAGCCGCGCTGTAGAATACGGGGTATGAGCCTTTTCTGTCGCAATTTTCTTCGCGAATGTCTTCGCAAGTGAAATTAATCAAGTCGAAGCAACGTGTCGCAGACCATGGGGAAGTGTTCACTCCCGACTGGATGATCGAGGCGATGCTCGACCTCGTGGAGCACGAAGCCGAACGGATCGATTCCCGCTTCCTAGAGCCGGCATGTGGAAGCGGTAACTTCCTCGTCCAGGTGCTGCGCCGGAAGCTCGCCGCTGTGGAGCTCAAGTACGGCAGGTCTGAGTTTGAGCGGCAGCACTATGCGCTGCTTGCGCTCATGAGCATCTATGGCATCGAGCTGCTGGCGGACAACATCGCGGAATGCCGCATCAACGTCCTAGAGGTCCTAGCCGAGTACCTGGACCTCGATAAGCCGGACGAAATCCACCGTGCCGCGTTCTACGTGCTGTCGCAGAACCTCGTACACGGCGACGCGCTGACGATGCACTCCCACGACGGCGAGGCGATCTGCTTTGCCGAGTGGGGCTACCTTGGTAAAGGCAAGTTCCAGCGGCGTGACTTTCGCCTCGACAACCTCACCCAGTCGTCGGCCTTCAGTAAAAAGGATCAGCTCTTTTCCTTGCTCGGGAGGCACGACACATTCCAGCCGATCAAGGACTATCTACCGACGACCATGAGTGAGCTCGCAAATGCGCTCGGATCCCCTCCAGCGGAGGTCGTAAAGAACTCACGCCAGCTTCGCGCTTCACGGCCGTAACTTCGATATCTTGACGTGCATCGGGAAACTCTCAATGACGAGGTGTCCACGCCCCCCCCCTCTGTGCAGACAAGATGGTTAGGTTTCTCGATCCATGTACAAAGTCTGGCGTGTTCTTGTGTGAGATCACCAGCCGCCTGACTGATGGCTTGGTATCGGAGATTCCCGATCTTCATGAGCGTGTCGATCACGTCCGAACCAAGCAGGTATCCGGTATCGGAATCACACATTTCACGAGCCTACTGGCACGACGAAGCCTTTACTGCTCAAAGCATGCTCCGGGTGATTACTCGATTGCCACGGGCTTCGCCGGCGACGACGGTAACATTTGGTTCGAGCGGCTGGAGCACCGCAATACTGGCACCTTGTGCCAGTATTGCGGTGCTCCTCGCGCGATCTTCGACCGTGACGAGGACCTTGAAACTCACATCTATGAATTCATCCACACCGACAACGTGAAGGCTCGCGTCGCCGAGTTGTTTGGAGACGACATGCAGTTCGACGTCATAGTCAGCAACCCGCCCTATCAGCTCAACGACGGCGGCGGTGCCGGTTCGAGCGCAACACCGCTTTACCACCGTTTCATCGAGCAGGCGAAGCGACTAGAGCCCCGGTATCTCTTGATGATTGTTCCCTCCAAGTGGTTTTCCGGCGGGAAAGGACTCGATGACTTCCGCGCGACGATGCTCTCTGATCGACGAATCCGGAGCATTGTGGACTATCCAAACTCTCGTGACGCGTTCGATGGAGTAGATGTCGCCGGGGGCGTGATGTACTTCCTTTGGAATCGCGATAATCCGGGTACTTGCATCGTCGAGACCAAGGCGAGCGGCGAAAGCATTGTCGCCGAGCGGTCATTGGACGAGCACAACGTCTTTGTTCGCGATAACAGGGTGCTCAGCATCGTGACGAAGGTGCAAGCGCATGGGGACAAGCCGTTCTCAGCTCTTGTCTCTGCTAGACGGCCATTCGGTATTAATTCTGCCCACGAGGGAAACACGACAGGTGATTTCTATCTGTACGCTAGTCGGGGCGATGGTTGGATCTCTCGGGGCGAGGTTACTAAAGGGACAGAACTCATCGACAAGTGGAAGGTCCTGCTGTCCAAGACTTCCAGCGAGCATGCCGGGCAGACTAATAAGTCGGGCCAAAAACGTGTACTTTCCCGAATCGAGGTCATGCCCCCGGGCTCCGTCGCGACGGAATCCTATCTTGTAGTGGGCCCGTTTACGGCGAAGCATGAGGCGGCGCATGCCGCCGAGTATCTGCGCACGAGATTCTCGCGCTTCCTTGTGTCCGCCATTTTGTTGACGCAGAACATCACTCGCCGTTCGTTCGCGTTCGTCCCCTCCCAGGACTTCTCGAAGTCCTGGGTCGACGAGGCGCTCTACGAAAAATATGGGCTGACTTCCGGCGAGATCGACTTCATCGAGTCCACAATCCGCCCAATGGTCGCAGGTGCTAACTAGGCCGATCGAGGGAATCCTCGTGCCTAAGCCGGAAGCCAGGTCACGCATCTACGCCTACTCGATTGCCGATGAGGCGCACGCGAGTCTGCTTAAGATCGGCCAGATCATTCGCGATGTGAAGCAATGCTTCGCCGATCAGCTCAAGACCTCAGCCATCAAGAAATACACGTCGAGCTCGACGAACACGCCACGGCATCACCTTCACCGACGGCGAGGTGCGCGCGGCGCTTGCCAGGAAGAGATTCGAGAACACCGAGCTGGAGTGGATGCGCTGCTCGGTCAAGGATGTTAGGACCGCGCTCGTCTCATTCGCACGCAGCTACGGACCTATTCGACGATATTGAAGAAGTCCCGGCTGCCGGACTCAACGTGCAGCATCATCCGTCCGAACAATTCCCCCATTTCTGGTCTGTCCATGAGCTTCTTGAATGATTCTTCCCATGCTGCAAAATTCTCTACTTCGTACTCGGCAATGACAGTGAAGAAAGGTCCCGAAGCATCTGTAAGAATCCGTCCAGCTTGGTTGCTGGGGCCCATGCCTAGGGCGTTGAACTCTTTGAACACTTCCACAAGCTCGTCGCCATGCCCGTACTTCGCCTGAAACGTCTGTCTAACCAACATCATTCCGTGACTCCTTCCATTTGTCGATCGTTCTACACCCGCCGTTCGGTAGGCTATCGGCGCCTAGAGCAATGGACACATCATGCCAACTCCTCGCCCACCGCGCGGTAGAGCCGACTCAAGCTGGGATACGCGAGTCGGCTCTACCGTAATTACGCACGCTGGTTCGGAAGACGTGGCTTTGGTGGAATGCTCGCCTGCACATAAAACAGCGGCGAGCAGCACAACGCTGAAACCAATCCGGGAGAGGATTCAGCGTATTGTCTCCGGTCCGGCACCATGCCGGCTCCACGGATAGACGCTCAAACGCAATTATGCCGGTTTCGTCACAATCAACGATCCTGAGCTTCGAATGTAGCTTACACACCATCGACGGCGACCGAGCAACCATCGACGAACTGCTCGAACAGGCGAGGGAAATTGGCCAATTGCCCTGCTCGGCCACGTGGCGAGCGAGTCAGATAAGGTGTTCATCATAACCGAGGTATGTGAGTCTAGGGAGGCACGAGGTGCCTTCATGACTCAACTCGGGCCGGCAATACACGCGACCGGCTTACCAGAACCAAGATTATGTAGTTCGACGTTATCGGGAACTAGCACTGTTAGTAATCGCCACAGTTGACCGATATAGGGTCGCCCCACCGGCGAACTTCCCAAGCAAAGTGTCGCCGGTTCGAATCCAATTTCCCGCTCCAAGCCCCGCGATAGACATGAATAAGCCTCGGTTCACACATGAGCTTCTTCATGTCTATCGTGGTGGCCATCTGCTTTCGAGGTAGGAGGTCGGACAAAGAAGATGGCCCGAGTTCTGACGGGACCGACAACACCATCGCCATAGCCGTGCCGTGCCGTAAAATCCGGGGAATGAACCTCCTCCGCCGCTTCCCAAGCCTCGCTGCCTCAGTGATGTTCGTCGCTGTTATCGGGTGCTCCAACAACAACCACGAGCTATCGAAGCTGGCGGTAGCCGATCCATACGTCGTGGCCGAACAAAGCGTGGTCGAGATTGAGGTCCTAAGTAATGGTCGCGTGATCTCCACAGGCAGTGGTGTCGTGATCGGCCTCGGCAAGCACGTTGTGACTAGTCATCATGTAATTAAAGGCGGCGATTCAATCCGGGTGATCCTGCAACCGCGCACGGGCTCCCGATTACAGACAACTGCGGCCATCGTCGCTAATCATGGCGACTGGGACTTGGCTCTTTTAAGTCTCAGCGACTCGCTGGGTCAGCCGGTCGTGGTATCACTAAATTTTCCAGTCCTCGGTACTCCGCTAGTCCTGGCTGGATTCCCGGACATTGGTGGCAATACGATTACCGTCACCAAAGGCTCGGTGTCCGGATTCGAGTCCGGCAGTGCACTCATCAAGTCAGAAGCCGTCGTAGGGCCTGGGAGTAGTGGCGGGGCAGCACTAGCCACAGACGGCAGCCTCTTAGGTATCGTTGTCGGCACCAGAAACTCTCCCAGCGGTGGGGTGATCACATACATTCTTTCTTCGCGCTTCGTCAGTTCGTTCGTTGGGGAATATCTGGTTCCGAGTGAAGTCGTACCGAACGACCACGACTACTCGCTTCAGCTGCTAGGTATCCGGGCAGCCATCACAGTCCCTGCAGGGTGGGAGTCGAGGCGCCTTCTCTCGTACTTCGACGCATATAACCTGAGTACCAGTACCAGCATCGGAGTGATTTTAGTACCAGGGATCAAACACGACCATCCACAAGACGTACTCAAGCAGAACGTGCAAGCGTCAGGTGGACTCTTCAAGGAAATCCCCAACACTCGCGTAGCGCCCCCGGACGGCTTCATCGGTCCGACGGTGGTTCGAACCAGCGAGCACTACGAAGTTAGTATTACTGATTCAGCCGCAACTCCGCTCGGCGATTGGATATCGGAGAAGGGAGTCATAACCGTATTTGCAGCGGCGAGTATGCCAGAGGGAACCCTCGTTGCATTCGTGGAGCTTCCAGACGAGCGCACACTCCCTGAGGCTAACGAGTTGTTTGAGCGAATCCATCTTCAGAGATAGTCGGTTGTACACGCTTCGTGAGGTCGCCATACCCCACCCGATCGGAACTAATAGCGACAACGGGATCGTCACGATTTCGTCGTTTCTGAGCACATATACCATGTTCGCTCAATGGTGGTGAACGGCGATACGAGGCGCGCTAGAAATTGACATTTGACCGCCAAAGTGACCATCTGACTCAGCGACTCGTAGCAACACTGAACGATTCGTCGTCGAACGCGACGAGGAACCGCTCGGCACGGGCTACGCGGAACATTGCCTTGCAAAAGGGCGACTGCTAGGATTTAGTCAAGTTACATGCCAGATGCTACCCCCCCTTACGTTCTTGTCGCCCGAATCAGCTCAATCTTGGGCATGTCGTTTTCACTTGCCATCGGACTACTCATGCTGATCGGTGGCTGGTTGCTACCAGCACTCCTCGCGTTTCTCTTTTTCGCACCATCCATAGGATTGCTCGTCTTCGTCGAACGACATTGGGCGACCGTCACTGGAGTCGACCACCCGAACTAAGCCGCTCACACCATGGTCGACGCATCCGGATTCCACACCTCTAGCACCCGCTCAAACGCCTGAACCACCGCCGGTTCGAACAACGCCTCGAAACCAATCGCAATCTCCCAGCACGCTTCGTCATGAGACAACGGTGGCAGGTCCGTGCAGAAGTCATCGTGTCCCAAGCGACCACCCGAAACAATTCGCACACCTGCAGGGATACGCTCACGTGCTGAGTACAACAGGTTCGCCGCACTCAGAATTTGATGAATTTCGCGCAAGTTCCTCTAGGCATGTTCCGGGGGCGATGCAACTCTGCACCATCCTTCTCGCTCAGCAGTTCATCCTTCGCTGTAATCGTCGCGGTCACCCAGGTCTTGCCGATACCGGACAGTGCAGCCGCATAGTAAATGCCTTTCATCTCCACGGACTCGTCGTCGATCCCGCAGGCACGCGCAATCTCGCTCGCCAACACAACCACCCACCGGGTCCAGCGTTCCGCCGAGTGGTCATGGAATTCCTGCGTCAGTTGAAGCGATCGGATTACCCAGCCAATGGTCTCCCCCCACCGGAACATTGGACGCACTCACACGTGGCCGCAGCCCATGTATAGGCCACTCACGATCCGACGGGTGGTCTGCAATTACCTCATTCACCACGGGCATCAATTATCAAATTACACAGAGTGCTGCGGGCAGCGATACGCCGCGTGACTCAACTCTGACAACGCAGGATCCGCTGCCACAAAAACAGTCGACAGAGTCAAGATTACCCGCGCCGAAGGACGGCTCCGGCACACAGTGCGAAGCACAGCCAGCGCACACGCATTCGCCGCTGGGAAATCCGTCAGACCATTATGTAATCAGTACGAGTCCGCATCAAAAATGCCCGTCTCCCCGGCCATGCCAATCTCGTATCCGGACACACTCAACTGACTGACTAGCTCGGCCCTGTCAGCGTCAGAATCATGGACCAACAATCAACGAGCAGCGCCAACCAAAGCATCTTCCGGTTTCATCGTCGGTTGAGTGGCCTAGATTCAGTATGGGGCGGACCGCCGAAACCGCCCAATCTGACGGGATATTTCGGACATTGGTTCAGATTCGAGAAGTCGTCGAGCGAGCTTGCCATTAGACTTCGATAATCTTGATCGTCTCAAGACGATCGCCCGGCTCGGAATCATGCTCAGGATCGCGCTCACGGAGCTCCGATACCACGTCCATACCAGCACTCACCCGACCAAAAGCGGTGTACCGACCGGTGAGCTGCAGGGCGTCAGCCAACATCACATAGAACTGCGAACCGTTCGTGTTCGGGCCAGCATTGGCCATCCCAACGACGTTGGCATCGAACGGCGTCTCCGAAATTTCATCCGGAAAACGGTATCCGGGACCACCACGCCCCGTGCCTGTCGGATCGCCGCCTTGAGCGATGAACCCCGGAATTACTCGATGAAAGGTCGTCCCGTCGTAGAACCCTTCGCGTGCGAGGAACACGAAATTGTTCACCGCCACCGGCGCGACATCGATTAGCAGATCAATCGTGAAATCACCCCGTTCCGTATGCACCACAGCCTGATATTGGTGATTTGGATCGGTGACCTGTTTCGGTGCTACTTCGTATTGCTGTGCCAGATCAGGCTCCATCTTCGATGATCTCGATACTCAAAATCGTGTCACCCGTCGGCTGGTCTGGCTGCGATGGATCACGAGGAGTCAGCCCATCCAGTAACTCGAGTCCCTCAACTACCCGTCCGAACACCGTGAAATCGCCGTTCAGGTGCGGCGTTGCACCCAGCGTCACGAAGAACTGCGATCCGTTCACTTGCCCGGCAACATCTTGCGCCATCGAAATCACACCACGCTCGAAAAGTAAATTATTGTACTCACTCTCGAGGTTGTATCCCGGAGAACCCAAGCCAGCTCGCGTCGGATCACCACCCTGAGCCGCGAATCCCGGAATTACTCGATGGAAGGTCAGCCCGTCGTAGAAGCGGTTCTGCGCCAGGAACACAAAGTTGTTCACCATCCCTGTCGCCTCACCCGTGTACAGCTCAATCTGCACGTCACCGCTCTCGAGGTGAATCACCGCCTCATAGATCGCCTCAGGATTAATCGTCAGCGCTGGTGCAGCCTCGTACTGACGGACAATCGCGTCAGCCAGATCTTCGGCCATCGCAGTTGGCGTCGCCGTGCCATCGGACATCGGTGTCGCCGCAGCATCCGGCGATGACCCGTCACCCTGTCTGACAAAGAAAATACTGCCCAGACTCAGCACCATCACCAAAATACCGACCAAGAAGAACTCACGGGTATGCCGCTGCATGAACCCCATCGGCCCGGTGAACTCAACATTACCCACCGGCTCGGATGTGCTGTCTCGACGCCCTTGCCGGCGCTGCGTCTGTCGCTGACGCCGCTGCTCTTCACGTTGCTGTCGCTTCCGGTTGCTACTCACGAGGTAAACGACTCCATGGCTACTCGTTCAGGATTGCTTCCAGCTCCGCGACAATTCACCGAAACCGAACAATCAGTCTCGTGCGCGGCAAGCGAAGCACCCACAAGAGAGATTGGCGCAATGGTGCCCTCGGCAGGATTCGAACCTGCGACCCCTGGCTCCGGAGGCCAGTGCTCTATCCCCTGAGCTACGAAGGCGCGAGTCCGAGTGTACGAACGCCGTTATTCAGGGCGCAATCGACTCCTACTCCGCTCCATGTTCTCCGAAGAACGACCCAACGTCAGTCGCGTAGATCTGTGGCTGTTCGAATGCCGCAAAATGCCCTCCGCGCGTCGGATTTGATACTCGAGCGAGATTATACCGTCGCTCCAATATCTTCGTTGGGGCAGCCCACGGTTCACCTGGATATCGAGCGTAGCCCGTCGGCACCTTCACTCGGCCCGCTAAGAACGCGCTGCCACTTCGCGACATCTCGTAGTAGATCCGCGCGGCAGACAGTACCGTCCCAGTCAGCCAGTACATCATCACGTTGGTCAGCACCGCATCGCGATCCAGTGTCTCCCACAAGTCATCGCCGTGATCGGACCAAGCCCAGAACTTCTCCAGAATCCACGCCAACAATCCAACCGGAGAGTCTTGTTGCGCATAGGACAGCGTTTGCGGACGAGTTCCCTGGATCCGACTATAACCCGTCTCTGTCGACTGGAATCGCTCCGTCCGTTCGCGGTACTCGCGCTCCTCATCGCTCATTTGGCCGTCTGCCGCTGGCGGTCCACCTAACGCGAAGTTCACGTGCAACGCCCGCACTGCCTCCGGATGTGCTCTTGCCAGCGCAGTCCCGATAACTGCACCCCAGTCCCCGCCCTGCACCCCGTAGCGCTCGTAGCCCAGCACCTGCATTAACCCATGTAACCGCTCCGCAATCGCCCCAGGGTGCATCCCAGTCTCCCGAGGTGCCTCCGAGAATCCGAAGCCCGGCAGCGACGGCACTACCAGGTCATATCCCAGCCCACCATCGACACCCGCCGCCAGCAGTGGCGCAGTCTCAAGAAATTCGACGAACGATCCAGGCCATCCGTGAATCAGTAGCAACGGGATGCGTGGCTCGGAGCCGGGCCCCGTATAGAGCAGCGCGTGCAGTTCTTCGCCATCAATCGGACCTCGAACGTGGGTTAGCTGGTTCAGTCGCTCTTGCTGAGCGAACCAGTCGTAGTCCTGTCGCCAGTACCGGACCAATTCACGCAGCACGCCGTCATTCGTCCCAGCCTGCCACCCCTCGTCGATCGTGACCTCAGGCCAGCGAGTGGCATCAATCCGTCGGTGCAGATCGGCGATCGCACGTTCGGTGAATTCGATTCGGAAAGGTCGTAGTGCCATGGCGCGAAGTATAGGGACAGAGCCCGGCGCGCACGAAACAGTGTTGGTGCCCCCACGGGGAATTGAACCCCGGTTTCCACCTTGAAAGGGTGGCGTCCTCGGCCACTAGACGATAGGGGCAGCGTATCTCTGTTCGGCACGATCACCATCAAACGCGAACGCGAACGAGGATACCAGCGACGATCGTCACGGTCATCGAGGTCCACACGAATCTGGCCCACGCTCAGTTCGGAAGAGTCTGTCAACTGAATTTGTCTGGCAACGCATCGCCTAGAGGACGTAGTGCAGAAGTCTGAGGGAGACGGCTCCTCGTTCAACCACAGCACTAATCTAGAGTTGTGAATAACTCCAGACAAAGCTGGTGTTGGGGAGAGTTTTAGCACGCACACGAAGGTGCTTCGGCAGATTCAAATCCATCCCGTCAGCACCTCTATCCAAAGAAAACCCGGGGCACAGTACCGCCACCCCTCCCGTGTAGGAAATTCCTCGCTATATTCGAATGCCTAAACTTGGCGTCTTGGGAGAACCGATCATGACGACGGAAGATACACACGACCGAGCGCAAAACGACCGGGAACAGCGACAGGTTGTTGAAGCTTACCTCAACCCCACTCAAGGATACTCAAGCACCGGTTATCAACTGCTTCTCCGACTAAAGAGCGCGCAGCAACCAGGGATGCTTGGCCGAATTACCACTGCACTAGGTGACGCAGGCGCCAACATCATGGACATCGACATCCGCGAAGCCCACGCAGACTCGATGATCCGCGACTTCCGTGTGGTCTGCGAAAACGAAGAGCACGCGTCGACTGTGGCGGATGCAGTCTCCGCCATCGATGGTGTGGAAATCGAACTCGCTTCGGACCGCACATTCCAACTTCACCGCCGTGGCAAGATCGGCATCGAGAACAAAGTTCACATCCGTACCAACGCCGAACTCGCTCACGTCTACACCCCCGGCGTTGGCCGTGTCTCAATGGCGATCCACGACAACCCGGACGCCGTCTGGTCACTCACCATCCGCTCAAACGCCGTCGCCATCGTCAGTGACGGCACCGCCGTACTCGGCCTCGGTGACATCGGCCCCGAAGCTGCAATGCCGGTGATGGAGGGCAAATCGATGCTATTCAAGTCCTTCGCGGACATCGATGCTTGGCCCCTCTGTCTCGCCACCAAGGACACAGAAGAGATCATCAACATCTGCCGTGCAATCGCCCCCACCTTCGGTGGCATTTTGCTGGAAGACATCTCCGCACCTCGCTGCTTCGAAATCGAAGAGCGCCTTCAGGACATGGATATCCCTGTCTTCCACGACGACCAGCACGGCACCGCCGTCGTCGTTCTCGCCGCACTCATGAACAGCCTCAAGATCGTCAAGAAGAACCCTGAAGACCTCAAGGTCGTCGTCCTCGGAGTCGGTGCCTCCGGCGTCGCCTGCTCCAAGATCATGATGAACTTCGGAGTCAAGAACCTGATCGGCTTCGACCGATCAGGCGCCGTCTACAAGGGCCGCGACAACCTCAACTTCGCCAAAGAATGGTTCGCCGAAAACACCAACCCCGAGGGCTTTGACGGATCTGTCGAGGAAGCGCTCGTGGGAGCTGACCTCTTTCTCGGCCTCTCAGGCCCGCGCCTGATCGAGCCCGACTGGGTCACCAAGATGGCAGACGACGCGATTATCTTCGCCCTCGCCAACCCGACACCGGAGATCATGCCGGACGAAATTCCGGCTGGTTCCGCCCGCGTCATCGCCACCGGTCGTTCCGACTTTCCCAACCAAATCAACAACGTTCTCTGCTTCCCCGGCCTCTTCCGTGGTGCGCTCGATGCGCATGCGCGCAACATCACCGAGGAAATGAAGATCGTCGCCGCCCGTGCCATCGCGGACGTGATACCGGATGACCAGCTCAGCAACGAGTACATCCTTCCGTCTGTCTTCAACACAGAAGTCGTCGAACGCGTTGCCGCAGCCGTTCACGCTGAAGCACTCCGCTCCGGCGATACCCGAACCTTCGGGCCACGCGTCTACGTCTAAAGATCAGCGGCAGGGGACACGAGGTCAGGCCGTCGCTCGCGGCTCAATCGCGTCCACCACTGCCTGCGTCAAGATCTTGATGCCCAGGTACTCACCCGTCGTCTGATTCGAGTAGATCAATTGCCCATCGACAGTGAATTCGAACTCACTGCCGTTCCCCATCTCGATCTCAAACGACTCGTCGGCTGCTACTCACTCCGCATATCGGCCGCCGGCCAAGTGGCCCGCTGCGTGTAGTTTTAATTCACACAGTAGCGCAGCTTGGTCCGCCATCCTCTGGTAGCACATCCCCTCTCCATGACCTACCAATCCTTTATCCGTAACGCTCTTCGCTCCACGGATCACCACGCATGTGGTAGCCGTACATTTCCCAGAATCCGGGGCGGTCTTGCGCCACAAACTCAATGCCCCTTACCCACTTCGCACTCTTCCAGAAGTAGAGGTGAGGCACCATCCCTCGCAGCGGCGCGCCATGCTCTTCGGTCAGCGGCTTACCCTCATGACTGTGAACCATCAAAACATCCGGTCGGTCCAGATCGGTAATCGGCAGGTTCGTCGTGTATCCGCCGTACGAGTGAAATATCACATGAGTCGCTTCCGGCAGCGGGTTTGCCAACTTCAATAGCTCACTGAACTGCACACCCGCCCAGTCATTGTCGTAGCGGCTCCATGTCGTCACGCAGTGGATGTCCGTGCGTAAGTTCGTCTGAGGGAGCGCCATGAACTGCTCCAGATCGAGTATCAGCTCCTCTGGCACCAAACCCAAGATTTTGAATTCCCAAGCATCAAGTTCGATACGTGGCATCCCGCCGTAGTGCAGCACCGGCCAGTTCTCCACCAACCGCTGTCCCGGAGGCAGTCGTGGACGTCCGTCCGGGAGCTCCTCACTCGCACTCTGCTTGCCGCTTGATAGGCTAAAAGTCACCGCATTTGCCTCCGGTTCGCTCAATTGAACCCCTAGATTCTATCAGCGACGGCGGACCACTGGCCGGACGTGGGCTACGCTGGTTCCCCATGAATCAAGTGATCGTCGAACATACCGACACCTCATCCAACGAGGTGCCCCAGACTCTGGTGGAGCGCAGCGTCCCGCTTCTGCTGGTCGTTGCCTCCGTCTTCGCGCTCGATCAGATCACCAAAGCCCTCATCCGTAACTGGCTCGCCGAGGGCGAATACTGGCCCGCCGGTGCTGAATTGATCCGCATTTCCCATTACGAAAACAGCGGAGCTGCCTTCGGCATCCTTCAGGGCGCCGGACCGCTCTTCGTCGTTACCACCGTGATCGCCATCGCCATCATCGGCTTCACCATCTTCCGAAGAAACGACTACCACCGTTGGTTCATCCGCGCCCTTGCCCTCATCCTCGGCGGCGCGATCGGCAACCTCGCCGATCGCCTTGGCCACGGCTCTGTCACCGACTTTATCGACCCCACCCACTACCCCGCGTTCAACATCGCCGACTCCGCAATCGTCATCGGCGTCTCCGCACTGCTCATCCTCACATTCTTCGAACGCGACGAACCCGACTCTACCGTCGTACCCACCGAGTCCCCAATCGAAAGCACCCCCGAATGACTGACCGCCGTGAATTCGTCGCCACCGAGAACAATCGGCTCGATCGTGCAGTCGTCTCTGCCATGCCCGAGTTGTCACGCTCGCAAGTCCGCCGCTTCATCGAAGAGGGACTAGTCGAGGTCGCTGGAACTGTCGCCACCCGCCCCGCACACTCTGTACGAGTAGGCACCGCTATCGCCGTCGTAGAACCCGTCGTCCCGGACCTAGACTGGCAATCACACGACGTCCCGCTCGACGTGCTCTTCGAGGACGAAGAGACTCTGGTCCTCAACAAACCCGCGGGCATCATCGTCCACCCCACCCCCGGATCCAACGACGTCACCCTGATCAACGCCGTCCGCTCCCGGTACCCCGAAGTGCGGGATATCGATGACACCGGCCGCGGCGGAATCGTCCACCGCCTAGACCGTGATACCACCGGCGTGATCGCCGTCGCCCGATCTCAGGCGGCCCAGTTCGCCCTCAAAGAGCAGTGGAAGCAGCGCGAGACCCTCAAGCACTACAGCGCAATCGTCGTCGGCTATGTCGACCCGTCCGAGGGCATGATTGAAACCCAGATCGGCCCGGAACCGCACGACCCTCGGCGCCAGGCCGTCGTCGAACAGGGCCGGACAGCGCGTACTGAATTCCACGTCCTCGAGCAGTTCGGCGAAGAGGCCGCACTCGTCGATGTCCGCATCTACACCGGTCGTACCCATCAAATCCGCGTCCACATGGCCGCCATCGGCAACCCTGTTCTCGGCGACTGGCTCTACGGAAAACCGTCCGATTTGATCGTTCGCCAGGCGTTGCACGCCCGTCTTCTCGGCTTCTCGCTGCCCTCAAGCGGTGCATGGCGAGAGTTCGAGGCGCCACTTCCACTCGACTTTCAGGCCGTGTTGGACATACTGCGTCTCCGACACTCCACTGAATCCACAACAACTCTGCAGGCTGAGGAATCCGATGACGACTGATCGCTCCATCCGCGTCCGCTTCGCACCAAGCCCCACCGGCGACCCGCACGTCGGTGGACTCCGTCAGGCACTCTGGACGTGGCTCCATGCCCGCCACTACAACGGCAAGTTCATCCTCCGCATCGAGGACACCGACCAGGCCCGTTACGTCGAAGGCGCCGTCGAGCGCATTCAGGAATCGCTCCGCTGGCTCGGTATCGACTGGGACGAAGGTCCGGGCGTAGGCGGAGACTACGGCCCTTACTTCCAGTCCGAACGCACCTCCCTCTACCAGGACGCCGCTAATCACCTGCTCGCCTCCGGCAACGCCTACCGCTGCTTCGCCACCCCCGAGGAATTGATCGCAATGCGCGAGCAGCAGCAGGCACGTAAGGAGCCCCCACGCTACGACGGGCGCTACCGCGATTACCCGAAGGATCAGGCCGAAGAGCGAGCTGCTGCCGGCGACCAGCACGTCATCCGCTTCGCCATGCCGCTCGAAGGCACCACCACCTTCAACGACCTGCTCCGTGGTGACATCACCTTCGAGAACAGACAGCTCGATGACTTCGTGATCATGAAATCGGATGGCTTTCCCACCTACCACCTTGCCCATGTCGTGGACGACACAGCTATGGAGATCTCCCACGTCACCCGCGGCGAGGAGTGGATTCCCTCAGCTCCCCGCCACGCTCAACTCTTCGACGCGCTCGGCTACCAGCAGCCCATCTGGATTCACGCGCCCATCATCCTGGGCCCGGATGGAGGCAAGCTCTCTAAGCGCCACGGCGCCAAGAACGCGCTCGACTACGCCGAGGAAGGCTACCTCCCAGACGCACTCGTCAACTTCCTCGCCATCACCGGCTGGGCACTCGACGATCACACCGAAATTTTCAGCCGCGAACGCCTGATCGAGGTCTTCGACCTCAAGTACCTCAGCAAGAACCCCTCTGGATTCGACGTGACGAAGCTCGAATGGATGAACGGCGTCTACCTGCGCGACATGCCCGAGGACGAGTTGGTCGAGATCTTCGCCCAGCGCCTCGAACGAGATCTCCCCGCCGACATCGCCCGTCCGTTCGACCGCACCCTCGTCGAGGCGTTCACGCCCCTCGTCCGCGAGCGCATCAAGCTGCTCTCCGAACTCGCCCCCATGGTTGAATTTTTCTTCCGTAGCGAACTTACTACCGCTCCCGCAGAAGTCTTCCTCACGAAGAAATGGAGAGGCCGCGCCCCCGACGCCGTCAGCGCCCTCAACGCAACCGCCAGCTATCTCGGACCAATCGATATATGGGAGACCGATTCCATCGAGGAAGCCTTGCGCGCAGCCGCCAATGAAGTAGGCGAGCGGCCGGGCGATTTTTTCTCGCTCAGCCGTCTCGCGGTCACCGGTGCCGCCATCTCCCCGCCCCTGTTCGAGAGCATGGAAATCATCGGCAAGGGCCTCACTATCGAGCGAATCGAAGCCGCGGCGAACTCGCTCCGCCCAGCGGAATAGCCAGCCGTCCGACTTTGAATACAACCTCGTCGTGACGCAGAGTCGGAGCGTTTGCTACGCTCAAAGCTCATTCCGTTGGGGACTCGTCTAATGGTAGGACAGCGGATTCTGGTTCCGTAAGTCGGGGTTCGACTCCCTGGTCCCCAGCCACCGCAACTAAGAAAAGAAGAGAACTTCACCCGATTCACCCGAACATTGTGCGCGTCGTTCGCATTCGAGGCACCTCACCGCTCCACCTTTCTGTCGATCAAATGCTCCAATCTCTACTCGACGGGATCGAACTACGCTCTATCTGACGACCCGTCACTGAGCGACGATCTCACCTTCGTCGCACGGCGTCACCTAGTGGAACCACAGAACCTCAAGGTTGTATGCCTGCGACGGCAATGCACCGAGGAACTCTACCGACCCCGTCAGAACCTGCCGGGTCTGCTCTTTTAGTTCCGGCAGTCCACCGGTCAGTGGATCCTCGTTCGCATCCACCCTCCCGTCTGGCAAGAACACCACCATTGCCCCGCCAGCGCGCTGCAGCAGCATCACCCTGCCGCCCGCACTACTTACACCAACGCGGCCAGCCGGTACGCCCGAGGTTCTCCCGTCCACAGATTCGTCGTCATCACTTCGCTGCCCTTACTCCCCACAAAACAAGAGCGGCCCGGCGGCCGCTCGTTCGATCTCCAACGGTCTCGCGAGCTACCCCCGCGTCGGCTCCGGCTTCGGATTCGCCTCGCGCCACGCGAACCACACCGACTTAGTCAGCGTACCCGCCGAGTACTGCTCTTTTGTCTCTCGGAACGTCCGGTCGACCTCCACCATGAAGTCTTCAAGGCTGCCGTCATTGTGGAAAATGTAATCAGACGCCGCCGCGCGGTCGGTCCATTTCCGTTGCGCGCCCAGTCGCTGCTGTGCCTCTTCTTCGCTGAAATTGTTGCGCGCAATCAGCCGAGGCAGCGCGATCTCGTCCTCGGCCGCCACTAGCCACGTCGCATCGCACCACTGCGAGTAGTCCGCCTCGATCAGGTTCACCGCCTCTAGTACCGCCACATCGTCGTCGCCGAGTGTCGCCCGCCAGCCCTCGATCGTCGAACGGATTTCATCTTCGATGTTGCCAATCGCCTTCATCCAGCGCCCCATCGCATCCGGGTTCCCGAACACCAGATTGCCGATCTTCTTCCGGTCGATGTACCCGTCCTCGCCGAGGATGTCGTCACCGAATTCCGCGACCGCATTGTCGAATCCCTCTCGCCCCGGGTCGAACATCCGATGCACAATCTTGTCCGCATCACCATGTGTCACTGTGTATTCATCCACCAATCGCTGACAGAGCCCGCTCTTCCCTGTCGCGATCGAACCGGTCACACCCAGAATCATTGGCATCAGTTACTCCCTCTCACTGAGCGTCAGCCTACCTTGACTGCCCTTGTCGTTCATCTCAACTGCCGCTACAGACCCAGCACAGGCCGTGGATCTTCCTGCTTGAATTGGAAGATTCCCAGATCCTGCGCCGGTGGCAGCGGCACATCGATCAGCGCCGGAGCATTGCTCGCCAGCGCATCGCGCAACACCGTCCGTAGCTCCTCCGGACTGGACGCTCGATAGCCCGCTACCCCGAACGATTCCGCCATTTTCACCATGTCCGGGTTCAGAAGATCCGTCGCAATTCGGTGGTCGTTGTACTTGTGCACTTGCATTCGGCGCACGTTGCCGTAGCCATTGTCGTTGAACACCACCGTCACTAGTGGAATCCCCTGTTGAGCCTGAGTCGAAAGCTCTTGCACGTTGTACATGAACCCCCCGTCGCCCGTAATCGAGACAACCTTCCGGTCCGGGTTCCCTACCTGCGCACCCAGTGCTGTCGCATACCCGTATCCCAGCGTCCCCTGATACCCCGACGTCACATACGTCCGAGGTTCGTAAACCGGGAACCCGCCACCGGTCGACCAGTAGCCAACCTGCGTGCTCTCCGAGACGACAATCCCGTCATCCGGCAATTCCTCCCGGATCGCCAGTGCGTACGCCTGCAGCTCCAACGTCTGCGACTGCATTTCCCGAGCGCGTGCCTTGATCGCCTCCAATTCCGCGTCTCGCGACTCCCGAGTGCGATTGAACTGCGGCACCAGCTCGACGAGCTGTCGCAGTGCCCCTTTCGCGTCCGCCTCAATCCCAATCTGCGAAGTCGCACTCTTCCTGATCTGCTCCGAATCGATATCAACCTGAATCACCGTCACCCCGTCGGGTATCGTCACACCCAGTCGCGGATTCAGGAAGAATCGCGAACCAACTACTAGCATCACGTCCGCCGCCGCGATCAGCTCCCGCGACGGCAACATCCCCGTCAGCCCTCGAGGTTCACGATCCGACAACGCCCCACGCCCGTTGCTGGACATCACCACCGGCGCTTCGAGCATGCTCGAAAGTGCCCGCAATTCCTCCCACGCTCCTGAAGACAGCACGCCTCCGCCGGACCAGATCACCGGCCGCTCAGCCTTGCCCAGCACCTCCGCCGCATGCCGCAGCAGATCGGGATCGCCCGGTGAATCCACCGATCGGTCCCGATCTTCCCGCTCTAGCAGAATCACATCTGCCACCTGCTCCAGCACATCCGGCGGCACCTCAATCTCTACCGGACGCGGTCGCCCGGTCCCCAACGCCTGGAACGCACGACGAACCATTCCGGGAATTTCCTCCGGACGCATCGCTCGCTCCGCGGACTTCGTCACAGACGAAATCATCTCAAGTTGGTTGTTAATCTCGTGTAGTGCCCCAAACCCCTTGCCAATTTGATCCGAGGCAATCTGCCCTGTCACACACAGCACCGGAGAACTACAGGCATACGCAGTCGAAAGCCCTGCCGCCGCGTTCAGCAGTCCCGGCCCCGGAACTACCAGACTCGTGCCAACCCGTCCGGTCGTCCGCGCATAGCCGTCTGCCATATAAGTCGTCGCCTGTTCGTGCCGAGGGTGAATTACCTGGAAATGGTCCCGCTCCTCCCATAGTGCGTCGATCGCGAAATCAAGTTGGATGCCCGGTAGCGCGAAGATCGTCTCCAGTCCCTCGATCTTCAGCGACTGAATCAGCGCCTGTCCGCCGGTCATTTGCATCTGCTACTCCTACCATTCGCCATGGATTTACTCTCGGATAAGTCAGCGCATCATACGAGTTGTCAGCCGTCTTCCGATGAATCACACCGGGCGCACACCCGTACCTTGTTCTACACTGCAGCAGCGGAAGACACTCCGCCTCGAGTATTAATCCGACAGGGGGAATCTCCATGGGCAAGCTAGATGGCCGGGTCGCCGTCGTCACCGGTGCCAGCCGTGGCATCGGCCAGGCAATCGCGGAGCTCTTCGCCTCAGAAGGCGCGAAAGTCGTCTGCGCCGCGCGGACCGTCGCCGAAGGCGACCACAAGATGCTTGAAGGCTCTCTCAACCGCACCGTCCAGAACATCAAAGATGCCGGCGGCGAAGCTGTCATGATCCAAGCCAACGTTTCCGAAGAAGACGACTGCGTAAAGCTAATCGATGGAGCGAAGGCCGCCTTCGGTTCTGTCGATATCCTCATCAACAACGCCGCCCTCAACTACTATATCCCCCTCGTCGATTACCCGACGAGCCGCTGGGAGCGCTGCTTCGCCATAAACGTGCACGCCCCCTTCATCCTCTCCAAACTGGTCCTCCCGGACATGATCGAGCGCAACGGCGGTGCCATCGTCAACATCTCCTCCGGCTCCGCCATCGGACCCGGGCGCGGCCCCTACGAGGACCAGACCGCCCGCGGCGGCACCATGTACGGCGCATCCAAAGCTGCCTTGGAGCGCATGTCGCAGGGACTCGCGCAGGAAGTCTCCGCCCACAACATCACTGTCAGCGCTCTCTCGCCCTCGCAAGTCGTTCCCACACCTGGCACTGTCTTCCACAAGCTGGTCGAAGGCATTGACGACCCTCGTGGCGAATCACCCGAGTTCATGGCACGCGCCACCCTGCTGCTTGCCAGCGAAGGCACTGATAAGGTCAGCGGCCGCGTCACCTACAGCCAGCAGATTCTCAAAGAGTTCGGCTGGATCGACGAAGCAAAGGGAACAGGAGTCGATTCAGGTCGCGTCGGCTCCGGTTACTCTCAGATCTAACCGCTCCCGGCCGCCCGGGAATGTAACTACAAAGGAGGCGCACGCATGCATGAAGCGTTGCGCCCGCTCGGAGATATCCGACCGCTTGACAACCCAGTGCTGATCGCATCGCTGAGCGGCTTCACAGACGCCACCGGCGCGGCCGTCACTGCCATCGACCACCTCGCCGAAGAGTGGAATGCCGAGCCGGTCGCCGAAATCGAGGCCGAGCGATTCTTTGATTTCACTGTCCAGCGACCCCGCGTCGGCCTCGTCGATGGCGAACGAGTCGTCACCTGGCCAGAGAACCGCTTCTACGTCGCCCGCCCGGACGGTGCGGACCGTGACTTCATCCTGTACGCCGGTGTCGAACCTCACCTCCGTTGGCGCGAATTCACCACGCTCATCGCGGATTTCGTCGGCGAACTCGGCTCCACCACCAGCATCACGCTCGGAGCTCAGCCGTCCGGCGTCCCACACACTCGCCCAGTGCCACTCTCACTCTCCGCCTCGGACCCATCGTTCGAGGAGCTGTTCGGTCTCAAGGCGCCAGCATCACGTTACCAGGGACAGACCGGCGTCGTCGGCGTACTTAATCTCGCGCTCCGCGCCCGCGACTGGAAGAACGCCTCACTCTGGGCCATGGTCCCCCACTACATCAGCGCAGGTCCCAACCCAAATGTCGCCATCTCACTTATCGAGCTGATCGATCGCAGTTTCGGCACCACCACAGACCTCGCCTCCCTCCGCGAAGAAGCCGAACAGTTCGAAGACCAGGTCCGCTCCGTCCTCGCGGACTCAGAGGAAGCCGCCTCCTACGTCCGCCAGCTCGAAGAGCAGTTCGATACCAACCAGCCGCCGCTCCCCACTCCACAGGAACAGATCACCGAGGAACTTCCAGACGCCAAGGAGCTCCTCGGTGATCTCGAGCGCTTCCTCAAGGATCAACGGCAAGACGACTAGCCGATCCGATGTCCTCTTGGCTCGATCTACTCGGACGGCGCTTGCGCGACACGCCATCATTCATCCGCTTCGCGCTCGTCGGCGGAACCGCCACGGTCGTCGATTTCAGTATCTTCAACATCATCCTTGCCGGTCGTGGGGGGCCCAATACCACCCACCTGCTCGCCGCCGCAACCCTCGGATTCGTCTTCGCCACCTACACCAGTTATCAGCTCAATTCCCGCTTCACCTTCTGTGCCACCCGATCCCCAGCCACACTTGGTCGCTATGTCACCATTGCCGTCGGCGGACTTTTGATCCACAACACGATGCTTCTCTTCCTCCGGTGTCTCTTCGATCCGAGTACCGTAATCGAGTTGAACATCGTGAAATTCGGTGCCCTCGGCGCGTCGATGATCTGGAACTACCTTGGCTACCGGCACATCGTCTTCCGCACCTGAGCGATCCGAACCAACCGAGACCGTCGCTATCGCCAGCGTCTCCGTGGTGATTCCCGCCTATAATGAGGAACAGCGGATCACCTCCACCATCGATTTCCTAATCACAAACGCCGCCGCGTTCCGTATCCTCGAACTGATCGTCGTGGACGACGGCAGTTCTGATCGAACCGCCGAGCTCGTCGCAGCCTCCGCAAACACCTCGGAACTCCCCATCCGCCTCGTCCAGCTCCCGACCAATCGAGGTAAGGGCGCCGCACTTCGTGCCGGTGTCGTCAAAGCTGTCGGCGATTATGTCGTGTTCGTCGACGCCGATCTTTCCGCCACTCCCAGCGCCATTCCCGGCGCACTCGATGTCATCGAAGCTGGCGCCGATGTCGTTATCGGCACCCGTCTATCCGCAGAAGGTGTCGACTTTCGACGCACCCAACCGCGCATCCGCCAGATCTCCGGTCGCATCTTCGTATTGCTCCGCCGCCTCATCGTCGGCCTGCCTTACGATGACACCCAGTGTCCCTTCAAACTCTTCACGAAGCAGTCTGCTCAGCTCGTCTATCCCGAAGTACAAACCAATGGCTGGTCCTTCGATGTCGAATTGCTCGCGCGCGCACGCAAACACCAACTTCGAATCGAGCAGCTACCAATCTTCTGGAGACATGTCAGTGGCTCCCAACTCCACGTCAGCCCGCGCACCGCGCTGGGCGTGATCTGGGAACTGATCGCTATCCGTGCCCGTGTTGGACGCGCGTAACCAAGGTGCCGATCGATTGATCGCGAGGTACTGGTTGCTACACTGGGCCTTCGTTGAAGGAGTGTAGCTCAGTTGGCAGAGCAGCGGTCTCCAAAACCGCCGGTCGTGGGTTCGAGTCCCTCCACTCCTGCCAACAAACGAGCCCAGGTGGTGGAATTGGCAGACACGCTGTCTTGAGGGGGCAGTGCTCGAAAGGGCGTATGAGTTCGAGTCTCATCCTGGGCACCAAACAGTTCCTACATCATAGTATGTGAGGCAATGAACCGGACAATGAGTCAGACCACGCGGAAGTAGCTCAGTGGTAGAGCACCTCCTTGCCAAGGAGGGGGTCGCGAGTTCGAATCTCGTCTTCCGCTCCAGTCTTGCAATATCAGAGACCGCCGAAGCGGTCTCTTTGTTTGTCTCTAGCTTGATGGCTCTTCAATCAGGCATCTCTCAGACTCCCGACAAGCGCTACCTCAGAATTCGCACGTTGATATCGTCGGGAATCTCGTCAAACATGATTTAAATATGTACTAGTGTGGGATGAATCTAACGTGAAAAGTCTTCGTGCTTACTCGCTGCCGGATCTGGGTGCCGCTGTATAAACGCGGCGGTGACTCAACCGTCTAATGAGACAGCAATTCCCGCCGAGTTACGAGTTCTGCGGCCGGAGGTCGGCTGGCGACTGGGATCACGGCCCGAATCACACGAAGGAGCCACCGTCGGCCCACACTGACGCACTCGCGGCAACGAATGTCCCATCCACTGGAGCACGTTCGAATCGGCGTTCGGGTACCGCGGCGCGATTGGCGTGGGCTTCGTATTCACCGTTTATGATCGTTATGTCAGAATCAACCTTGATCGTTGTTCCGATTCCAAAACCGGTGAACTGAACGCCGAAGCGAGTTCGAGCGTCTCAACAGCTACACCGAAATCAGCCCATCGTGTACGTGGGTACACTCGGCCCCACGAGGAATTCCGACCCGCCGTGCGTAGGGAGCACCCGATGACCATCACCCATAAACTTGAACCGTGGCAATGGCCGGAAGAAATTTGGCGCGGGATCGTCGGCAAGGTCCGCGCCGGACGCTCCCTCACACCACCCACTTGGAAGAATGGCGCCCGAGCAGCCGTCGCAGTCTCCTTCGACAGCGATCACGAGTCGATCCCACTCCGCGACAACGAGAGCTCCCCTGGCAAGCTATCCCAAGGCGAATACGGCGCACGCCGTTCCGTCCCTCGCATCATGGAATTGCTACGCAAACATGAAGTTCCTGCCACCTTCTTCGTCCCCGCCGTCATCGCCCTGCTTTACCCAGACCAGCAACGCGAAGCCGTCCAAGCCGGCCACGAGGTAGGAATTCACGGCTGGATCCACGAGCGCAACAGCACCCTCGGCATCGACACCGAACGAGCACTGATGCAGCGCGCCTCGGATACCCTCGAGCAGATCACCGCCGTCCGACCCGTCGGCATCCGCACGCCGTCCTGGGATTTTAGTCCCCATACCCTCCAACTTATCCGTGAAATGGGTCTAATCTACGACTCCTCACTCATGGCCGACGACGACCCGTACGAACTGCTCGACGAGGGGGAACCCACCGGCGTCGTCGAACTACCGCCCGAGTGGATCCGTGATGACTTCGTCTACTTCAACATGGACCGTTTCAGCAGCCTCCGCCCACACACCCCACCCTCATCTGTCCTCGAAATCTGGAAAGCTGAATTCGACGGAGCCTACGAAGAAGGCGGTCTCTTCGTCCTCACCATGCACCCGCACGTCATCGGCCACCGCTCGCGCATTCGCATGCTCGACGAACTGATCGAGTACATGCGTGGGCACGAGGGCGTCTGGTTTGCCACACACGCAGACATCGCCCGCTACTGCCTGCGGCACTCTTCCGAGGATTGAGCGATGAGAATTGAGAAAAGAAGAGCAGTCCTAGCGAGATTAGCAGCACCACGCCGCCAGTCGCCCAGTATACTGACGCCAGCCTCAGCGTCCGCTGCTACACCCGTATCTTGGGTGAAAGTTGACTCCTCTGTGGTCTCACCAACTCAAGTGCCGGTGCCGTCAGTCCGCCGTTCGACAGCATCCCCGCCGCCGTCAGAAGCAACGCCCAGAACACCAGTAGATCCAACAGCGCCATCATCACTCCCGAGCCAAACAGGACAAATGCGGACCAGAGCCTGACAATCACCTGAGTCTCGTGCCACGGCCCGCAGACACCACCATCAAAGGTGGTCGCCGAAGAAACGAAACTGCCGTGATTTACTGTCGCCAATGATCATCGGGGATCTCCCGATTCACGGCTTGATCCCCGATTTCCCTTACACAATCAACCGGCGGCGCATCAGAGCCAACGCTATCTGATAGAACACCCAGCACCCCACTAGCAACCACGCCACATCAATCAGCAGTTCCCAGTGCAAATCGCCCATTAGCACCGCCCGGTTCAGTTCTACGGAGTGCACTAGTGGCATGAACCACGCCACCCGTTGCGCCCAGCTCGGCAGATTCTCCAGTGGGAAGAACCCACCGGACAGCCAGAACATCGGCATCACGATCACGTTGAACAAATAGCCAAAGTGGCTCATTGCCCGCGCCAGCGCCGCGAACGACATCGCCAACGAGCTAAACAAGAAGCCCTGCAACACCGCCACCGGCAGAATTAGGACCGCCCCCCACGAATCAATCGCCGACGTCCACGGTCCCAGAATCAGCAACACCAGCAGGATGTACGTCGCATTGAACGTCGCCCGCGATGTGCCCCACAGGATCTCGCCCGTCACCAGATCGTCCACGCTCGCCGGCGTGGTCAGCACCGCCTCATACGTCCGATGCATCTCTAACCGCATGAACGCGCCCCAGCCACACTCGAAGATCGCCGCGAACATCGGGAACATCGCCATCAGCCCCGGTGCCAAGAAGTGAATGTACGATTCCCCACTCTCCAACTCGACGAACCGACCCAGGCCAAAGCCCATCGCCACGATCACGATCCACGGCTCAAGCCCGATCCCCAGCGACTCAGTTCGCCAAATCCGACGAAATACATCGAAGTTGCGCTGCCACACATGAACAGCGGCACCCGATACATCCGGCACCGTCAGTAGCGCGCTCATTCCACCAGTCCCCGTCCCGTCAGCCGCAAGAACACGTCCTCTAGGCTCGCTGGCCGCAGCAGCGCCTGCTGATCGTTCCCAACCCGATCCGCCAGCGGCGCCAGCT
>Ga0115002_10002034_pt1 | contig 26764 bp, 29 predicted proteins | sample ArcticOcean_MG_C_8_FD_89576 | JGI IMG/M metagenome (GOLD analysis project Ga0115002, IMG submission 89576) | Marine microbial communities from western Arctic Ocean - ArcticOcean_MG_CB11_86 | ecosystem: Environmental > Aquatic > Marine > Oceanic | place: Arctic Ocean: Canada Basin | collected... | reverse complement strand
TTCTCCTGCGACATCGATGTCTTCACCACTTTCCTTGACTCAGTTGGCTCGCCAGCAGGGCTGCCCCGTGGTGAGCAACCAAATCGGACGGGAACAATGATAGCGCGGCCTCAGAGGGTGACCGACCAGAGCGTTTTTCACTGGGCTGTAGCGCGCAGGATTCAGCCTCCGCGCCACGGTGTTCTGAAAAGCGCTCTAGGGCTCGGGTCTAAATAAACTTGCAACCTTGACCACCGATGCATCCCGCCAGGCCGCGTTGCTCGTCGCTTACATGCGCCCGGCATGCGCGCTCCTCACGCCTTGCCGGGCGGGCGCCTCGATGCCCAAGCTGACAACCCTATTTAGACCCGAGCCCTTAGCCAGCCCGATGTGTTGTATCGTTCCCGAGCAAACACATGCACTTCGCCCATCCTGACGATCTCCGGCACCACGTCGGAGCCGAACTCGGCGTCAGCAACTGGCTGACAATCGACCAAGCGCGAGTAGACGCCTTCGCGAGAATCACCGGCACGCCCGAGTCCCAGTGGGTTCACGGCTATCTGTTGTTGTCGCTGTTCCCCCGTCTGACGACGGAATGCCTCGAATTCGGGCAGGTGAGACGTACACTCAACTACGGTCTCAACCGGATTCGCTTTGCAGCACCGGTGTCGATCGGCGCACGGGTGCGCCTGCGCCAGACGATCAACGCGGCGGATGAGGCCAAGGCCGGCGGTATTCGTCTGACGCTCGATGGCGTGCTCGAGGTCGAGCACAGCGAAGGCCAGGCGGTGATTGGTCAGACAATCAGGATCGTCTATCCATGATCGAATGACGTGTACCCAGCCCCGCGACCTGCTCGACCACGTTGGTGAGGAACTTGGCGTCAGCCGCTGGCTCGAGGTGGATCAGTCGACGATAGACCAGTTCGCTGACGCGACCGACGATCATCAGTGGATCCATGTCGACACCGAGCGCGCGGCCCGTGAGACCGCTGACGGCCGAACGATCGCCCACGGGTTGCTGCTGCTGTCGATACTCACGGCCCTGGAGGCCGACGTCCTCCACATCGAACGCTCGAGCCACACCATCAACTGCGGGCTCGAACGGCTGCGGTTCACGGCGCAGGTGTCAGTCGGCGCGCGGGTCCGCTTGCGCCGGTCTGTCGCAAATGCGACCAGCAACGTGGATGGCAGCGTGCGCGTGACGTTCGACGAGGTGATCGAGATGGAGGGCAGCCAGCGCCCGGCGATGGTGGCGCAGACCATCTGGCTGATCCACCCATGACCTACCGCCATTGCCCTACCGCCGTCGATTTACGCCTCGGCTGGTGCCTCCGCGATCTCCGCCGTGATGTCGAGATCGATGCACCCTCTCACGCTGTTGGCTGCCGGGCACTTGGTGGCATGCGTCGCCAGTGCGCGATCCGCCTTCTCACGCGTGCCTGCCGGAATTTGCAGACGATAGCGCACGCGAATGCGCGTGATCCGCAGCACGTCGTCAACCGCTTCGATGTCACCCTCGACATCCGCCTGAAGGGACTCTCTCGTCACCGGAATTTGACGCACTACCAGTGCGCCGGCAAAGGTGCCAAGCAGTCAACTGCCGACGGCGCCGACCATGTGGTCGAGCGTGGCCGGCACCTCCTCATCTGGTTCAACGCCGTAGAACTTCTTGATCCCGCCGTGTACGCCGAACCGGATCGGCTCGGTGAAACCCTCCAGATACGCGTGCCGCAGCGGTCCTTTGATCCGTTCGACCCGCAGTCGGCTGGTGTGTATCACTGCCATCACGTTCTCCTGTCCTACCGCTCTCACGCGGTCCGCGCCGTGCCCATGAAACGAGCGTCCGCCGAGCGTACCGCAGTTCCTGCCCGAACCCAACGGCGGGGGGCCTTCGACAAAGCTAGTTGATGCGCTCGAAGATCGTCGAGACGCCCTGACCGCCACCCACGCACATCGTAACGAGGCCACGCTGCTGATCGCGCCGTGCCAGCTCCTCCATCAGCCTGACTACCATGATCGCGCCGGTCGCGCCCACGGCATGGCCCAGCGAGATACCACTACCGTTCACGTTCGTCTTCTCGATGTCCATACCGAGCTCGCGGATCACATACAACGCTTGCGCGGCGAATGCCTCGTTCAACTCGACCTGATCGATGTCGTCCAGCGTCATGCCCGTCTTGTTCAACACCTTTCGGGTCGACGGCACGGGCCCGATGCCCATGACCGACGGATCGACGCCCGACACACCGCGGCCGACCCACCGCAGCCGCGGAGTCAGTCCGAGCGCCTTCGCCTTCTCGGCTGACATCACCACGACCGCGGCCGCCGCATCATTGATGCCCGCCGAGTTTCCGGCCGTGACCGTGCCCTGCTTTTTGAACACGGTCGGCAGCTTCGCAAGGCTTTCCACGGTCGTGTTCGGACGCGGCTGCTCGTCCCGCGTCACGATCACGGGTTCGCCGCGCCGCTGCGGGACGCTGACCGGCGCGATCTGCGCGTCGAAGTAGCCGGCCTCCTGTGCCGCCAGGGCACGGGCATGGCTCGTCACGGCAAGCTCATCCTGCGATGCCCGGCTGACGCCAAATTGTTCAGCGACGTTCTCCGCGGTCACGCCCATGTGGTAGTCGTGGATTGGGCACGTGAGGCCCATCACGAGGCTGTCTGTCATCGTGACGTCGCCCATCCGGGGACCGTCGAACCGATGGCCGGTCATCAGATACGGACACTGGCTCATGCTTTCCGCACCACCAGCCACCACGATCTCCGACTCGCCCGTCATGATCGACTGCACCGCCAGGTTGATCGGCTCCGGTCCGGAGGAGCAGGCGCGGTTGACCGTCATGGCGGGCACGCTCGGTGGGATGCCGGCGGCGAGCATCGCTCGTCGAGCCGTGTAGCCGGTCTCAGCCGCCTGCAGCACGTTACCTAGGATGACTTCGTCGACCATCTCCGGCGCGACGCCGGACCGCGTCAACGCCGCTGCGATCGCGACCGCTCCGAGATCGGAGCCCCTCATGTCCTTGAACGCACCGCCAAACCGCCCGATGGGTGTCCGAGCGCCGTTGACGATCACAATGTCTTTCAAGGGAACTCCTCCTGGTACCTACCGAGACGCGTTGGTCGGGCTGGCACCCGTGTGACGCGTTCGGCAACCGCACGGCGCGCGTCGTATGTCGTGTGGGCGACAAGGGAGAACAGCCAGAATGCGGGCAGGCCCTTGGGGCATCAGTGTCGGATGTGCCGAACGCTGTCGAAAAACCGCACGGCCCCCTCTTCCAGATGAAGAGGGGGCCGTGCGTGAGAAGCAAATTGAGCAGGAGCGCGTGAACCCGTGCGGATCTAGCCGCGTTCCCTGGTGTACATGAGGTCCAGGTCACGCTCCAAGCACGGCAAGGGCTCCTCAAGTTCCGCCGTCGGATCGGCGTTGAACTCCCTGACGATCGGACGCACCGTATATGGCTTCAGGAACATCGAGGGGTCGTTCACGGTCGCTTCCCACCTGACGGTATTGCCAATCCGCGTGATCCGCTCGATCACCTCTTTGTCGGGACTGGTGTACCAGCCGGGCCAACCAATCCACTCCTGCCCGTTGAAGTCGACGGTCGATATCACCAGCGTATCGCCCTCCCAGTGCCCCACCGAGTGGCCAAACCAGGTGCCAATCCACTCCTCCACCGGCGGGTGAGGACGCCCATCGATATAGACGTGTCGCTGGTGCAGGTTATACAGGAACACCAGCGTGTTCTCGTTCGTCTGTGCAATCTCGCGAGGAAAGCCAGCCCGGGGAACCCCGGCCGGCATGCACTGGAACGTCGGATCTGGAGCCAGCCGGTTATGCCCGTGAACATCGTTAAACTGCACACGATCCCAGGCCTCAGGCCGGTACCACGGTCTGTCGTCGCGCGGCCGTACCCGCTGCCCGATCCCGGAGTCGCGCTCGAAGTTCACCGGACTACCTTTTCTGCCTCTCAGGGTTCTGGCAAAACTACCGTCCGCGTCGGTCGCGAACTGTCCACCGCCTGTATTGGCCCACACCCCCGTGAGCACCGGGTGCCCTTCGGCGTCCCGTGGTGTCTCGACCAGCGCGGCGGCCGGGTCAATCGGGCGTCCACGACCCTGGGCGGCCAGAGGCGCGGACACAAGCCACACCGCCGCCGTCAGTGCACAGACGATTCCAACGATAAACCTTTGATTCATACTCTGGTGCTCCTCATAGTCGTTCGCTAGCCGCGTTCTCGCGTGATCATGTTTTGCAGGTCTCTTTCCAGACACGGCAGCGGCTCTTCCAGCTCTGCCAGTGGGTCGGTATTCAGCTGCCTCCTCTGCGTGTTCATCGTCCACGGCTGGAGCAGCAGGCTCGGGTCGGTGACCGTCGCCTCGTACGTCAGTACATTGCCCTGCCGAGTGAACCGTTCCATCACTTCCTTGTCCGGACTGGTGAACCAGCCGGGCCAGCCCATCCACTCCTGACCGTTGAAATCGACCGTGGACACGACCAGCGTATCGCCCTCCCAGTGGCCCACGGAGTGTCCGAACCAGGTGCCGAGCCATTGCTCCACCGGAGGATGGGGACGACCATCGACGTAGATGCGCCGCTGGTGCAGGGGATACTGGAAGTACAGCGTGGTGTCAGTCTGCACAATCTCCCGCGGCAAGCCGATACGAGGCACACCCTGCGGCATGCACTGGAAGGCCGGATCTGGAGCGAGTCTGTTGTGCCCATGCACATCGTTGAACTTCACACGTTCCCACTGGTCAGGCCGATACCACGGCTTGGTATCGAACGGCACGACGCGCTGCCCAACTCCGGAGTCGCGTTCGAAGTTCACGTAGGTGCCCTTGCGGGCGATGAACAAACGACTGTTACTACCGTCCGCTTCGTTACGGTCAGCCGGGTCGCCGCGGCGCTGGGTCGCCGCCCAGATCCCGCCGAGGACCGGATGCCCGTTCGCGTCGCGCGGGGTCTCAAGAGACGCGGCGGCCGGGTCAATCGGCCCCCCTCCCCTGCCCTGAGCCGCAGGAGACGCCGCCCCGAACCACGCCGCCACCAGGGCGATACAGACGCTGCCTGCGATCAGATGCTTCATAGGTCGGTTCTCCGCTGCGTAGAAAAGCGCGCCCAAACGGTCGGCCCGGGCTCTGTTTCGTCGCCTCCCCGCACCCGCTCCCTGGCGCCCCGGAGCCGCGCCGTATTGTAATCCTTCAGCTTCGGGGACCGTTGCAGTGCGACAATTCTCGCTTCAGACGCAGTGAGTTGTCCAGGAGATAGGCACATGGGTCCTTTGATGGGCGTGAAGATACTGGAAATCGCGGGAATCGGACCCGGGCCCTTCGCGGCCATGATGTTGGCCGACATGGGAGCGGAGGTCGTGAGGATCGACCGCGCGGCATCGGTACGGGCACACGATCCAGAACACCCGCCACAGGACATTCTCAATCGGGGACGGCGCAGTATTGGAGTGGATCTCAAGCACCCCGATGGCGTGGCGACGGTACTGCGCATGGTGGGCGGGGCGGATGCGCTGCTCGAAGGATTTCGTCCCGGTGTCATGGAGCGGCTTGGCCTCGGTCCGGAGTTATGCCTGGCACGCAACCCGCGTCTGGTTTACGGCCGCATGACAGGATTCGGCCAAACGGGCCCGCTCGCCCAGACGGCCGGTCACGATATCAACTACATCTCAATCGCGGGGGCCCTGGAGGCAATCGGGCGCCAGGGCGAAGCGCCCATGCCGCCCCTCAATCTGGTGGGCGATTTCGGCGGCGGCGGCATGTTGTTGGCCTTCGGTGTAGCCTGCGCGCTTGTCGAGCGTTCGGCGTCGGGCAAGGGCCAGGTGGTTGACGCAGCGATGATCGACGGTGCCGCACTGCTGATGACGATGATGCGGGGGATGCAGGATGCTGGGGTGTGGCGCGATGAGCGCGGCACCAACAAGCTCGATACCGGCGCACACTTTTACAATGTGTACGAAACCTCCGACGGAAAGTATGTGTCGGTCGGTTCCATCGAACCCCAGTTCTACGCTGAACTGCTACGACGAACCGGTCTCGACGGAGACGAGCAATTTTCCGCGCAGATGGATTCCTCCGCGTGGCCCGTGCTGAAGGATCGACTCGCGGCGCTCTTTCGATCCAGAACCAGAGACGAATGGTGCGCGATTATGGATGGAGCCGACGTCTGCTGTACCCCCGTGCTCAGCATGCGCGAGGCCCCGGCGCATGCACACAACCAGGCGCGCGGCACGTTCGTCGAGTTTCATGGCCAGACGCAGCCGGCTCCCGGCCCCCGACTGAGCCGGACGCCCGGCGCCATTGCAGGACCTAGCGCTTTCCCAGGTCAGCACACCGATGAGGTACTCGCGAGCTGGGGATTCTCCGAGGACGAGATCGCGCAACTACGAGAGACCAAGGCCGTTCGGTGACACATCGAGATCTAGCGCGAATAATTTCGCCAGGCCTGCCAATCCCCCACGCCTTCCTGCTGCATTGATCCCGGCTGGCTGTAATCACAAACACCGTCGGGGAATACGGCTTGCAAGCGAGCAAACTGATCGTCCGTCAACTGTTGGTCATAGCCATTGCTGTGCAATGGCTTCAACTGGCACTTGAGAATATCTTCGGAGATCGGCTGAGCGGCCGCAGTTCGAGGGTCCCCATGCGGCGGATACATAGCCGCGCACTGTCCTTCGGTTCTGCTTGCCGGTTCCGCGACCCAGTCGCCCGCCTCCGAATAACAACCGTCGCTCAACCCGGCAGGCTTGTTGCGCACGACGCGCTCGGCCTTGGAACCCTGTCCATGGTCGGCCTCGATAGCTGCCAACCATTGATCCATCCACCCAAGCATCGTGGCGTCGACGTCAGCGGCGCCGCCCGGGTGATCCCGATGATGCACGATCATCACCTGATTGTCGGCGTGACCGTTGGCCGCCTCAAGCCTTGCGCGCATGGCAAACGATCTGACGCGGTCGTGAATATCGGGCAACTGCTCCAGATACGTTCGGAAGTCGATGATAGGAATCTCGGCCAGCCCACCGCCCGCGTTGTTTATTCGCCCGAAGGCATGGGCATTTCTCACGGCCTCCAATGGTGCGTCAGCACGCTCGGCAGACAGCTGACCGATGGCGTCAAAGCCACCCACGCGTTCATTCAGCTCGACAAACTGATCGGCACTAATCTCTCCGTTGTCAAACGCCACCAGACCATACTGCACACCCAGGTTGTCGTATAAGCGGTAGGCCATGCCCGTTTCCGGGTTAACGCCGATCACGTTGACCGCGTTGCCGTAAATGGAACAGTCCGCCCCGTCCGGATTGGTTTTCGTGTCGTACACGAGGTCACCCAACACCTGCAGATTGCAATCCGGCCGAATCTCCGGCGGATGGGGTTCGGGCGTCATCCAACCATGGGCAAAGCCTGAATTGATCCACGTATAAAACTCCGGCTGCTCGCCTGGTTCTACTGGAATGATGCAATTCGACCAGTCGGCAAAACCCGCCACGGCGCTCCGCGCCTTATCCGTCCATGCAACATCTCCACCCCGGGTTGCGCGTTCAAGCAGCACACAATCCATCCCGGCAGGGGCCAGTGAGAAATTGTCAGGATAGCTTCGCCGCGGCAGAATGCCGTCGAGCAGTCCGGGGTAACCATTGGCGATCATGTGCTGCTGCATGGCACCGCCGGAACCACCGTAACCAATGGTGTAATCAGGAACGCCGTACTGTTCGATGAAGTGTTCCTTGACCATCAGCATGGCTTCCGCGCTGGTCACATCGTTGCAGCTGTTACCAAACACGTTGAGACTGGAACTGGCAACCGCGTAGCCCCCCGCGAGTGCGATATTGCCGGCAAAACCACGCAACGTGCCGCCGGTAGAACGACCCTGCTTGTAAGCAGGCGCGCAGCCTCCACCAAAGGTGTAGATCAGGCGGCCATTCCAGCCCGGTGTGTCGGTCCACATATCGGGCAAAGGCTCGCCGGGCTGGTGCAGGAAGGCAATCTCATAGATGGCCCGATCGATAACGCCGGCCTCCTGACGCACAATGAAATCCACAGTCTCACCATCGGTGGTCGTCGTCTGCGCGAGGTCTTCAGGGGCGGGCGCGTCGGGATCGTAGGGCTGGAAGTTATCTTCGCTGGTCCGATACCGGTAGCTGACCTGCGTGGGTACTACACAGTGTTCATCGGGCGTTCCAGGCAGCCCATACGTTTCAGTCTCACAGACATAGGGCACCTGATGGGGGCCGGAAAACATAGGACCCTGGAGAGGGTAATTGACGACATCAAGTGCAGCAGTCTGGCCACCCGCACTCGCCTCAATGGTGGACGCACCTTCCGGTAGACCAGTCACCAACCCAACAAGGGATGCACCATCCGGTGAGACGCGAAACTCCTGACTCACGTCTCGACCATCTATGCTGACCGATACCTCACTCGCCATCAGGCCCTCGGGCGAGGCGATCGCCACCAGCACATCCCCGCCACTGACCATGTCCGCGCGGGGGGACAAGGATCGCACCTCAAGGCCATCGGAAGCATCAGAGAGCGACACCTCACCAGAAGAACAACCACTCACAATGAGTCCAGCAAGCATCATCGGAATAATGAAAATGCCAATGGACGTGGCACGAGTGTTGGCCGCCTGAGCCATAAAGCTTGATCGCATTTTCACCCTCCGCTGCTGAGACAGTAGCAACATGGAAGGATGTTACTCTGCCCTCCTTTTTGTAGGACTTGCGTTTCCACACCACGAAACTCGGTATCGCGCGAGGCAGGAGTTTCGCGGAAATGATGGACGAACACAGTTCCGGCTTGGCGTCCCGGTGACGTCAGGGGGTGGCACCATGGGCGCGGTCGGCGGGCATACGTCGCACAATCGGGACTTCCGTTCACCTCGGATCCCACTAATGTTTCCTATCGTCCTTCGTGCTCATCGAGCGCGTGTCGCCCAGAGGTGATCTCGTGGGGCGCGCCGCGGGGACCGTGCTCGTCGACGCTGGCGTTGTCGTTGTGACCGGCGGTCTTACGGCCTAGCCTCCTTCTACCCGGCAACGCACGCGACGTCCACCCTGGCACGCGAATCTGGGCTTGATGTCAGCGCGTCGTGCGGCCATGCTCGGCCCGAAGTGGGCAGATCCGGCACGAATCGGCTTCTTGGGCCGCGTGCTGGGAGCCCCGTCAGACGGTGCGTTGATGCCGTCTATCGGCTCAGAAGCGGAGTCGCGGTATCCTAGGCTCGGGTCAAGCTGCTAGCGCCGTCGCTCGGCTCAGCAGGTGTCGTCGTCGACGACAGTCTTAGGGGAATTACAAGCAGGAGCCTGGCATGTCACTCAAGAAATGTTTGATGGTCGCGATGGCCACAGTCGTTACGGTGCTCGGACTTGGGAGCGTGCAAGTCGTCGCGCAGGGGCCTCAGCCGAATCCATTTGGCCCCGCGGACAAGGACTTTTTCCAACTCCCCGCCGGACGGGTCATTGGCTCGACCGTGGCGATCAGTATGGACCCCGATGGTACGAGCGTGTGGGTCTACCAGCGCTGCGGGGTCTACCGGATCACGTCGGACGGAATGCCCGCAGCCGCTGAGATCCTGAAGCGCCGCGATTCGCGCCGCGAGTGCGAGGGTTCCGACGAAGACCCGATCATGAAGTTCGATGCCACCGGTCAGCTGGTGAAGAGCTTCGGCGGCGGCATGATCATGCATCCCCACGGGATGTATGTCGACCCGCAGGTCAATATCTTCGTGACCGACGGCGATCAGGCGCAGTTCGACACGAACAAGGGCAACCAGGTCTTCAAGTTCAGCCCGGACGGCGAGCTACTATTGACGTTGGGCAAGCCCGGTGGATCCGATGGCTTGAGCGGTTCGGATTTTCACATGCCGTCCTCGGTGATTACGAACGACGCCGGCGAGATTTTCGTCGGCGACGGGCATGGCCGTCGGGGAGCGAATGCGCGAATTGTGAAGTTCACGAAAGACGGCGAATTCATCAAGGCCTGGGGCACGAAAGGGGCAGGCGCCGGCGAACTCAGTAACCCGCACGATTTGGCATTTGATTCCCAGGGCCGCCTGTTTGTTGGCGATAGAGACAACGACCGGGTCGTCGTTTACGATCAGGAAGGGAACGTCCTCGTCCAGAGTTGGAAGCAATTCGGCACGCCAGCCGGTGTGTTCATCCACAAGCCGACTGACACCCTGTATGTATCCGATTCCCTTTCCGGGGTGGATCCCGAGAGGAATCCCGGCTGGACCGGTGGCAAGGGGATCTATATCGGGAGCGCGAAGACCGGCGTTGTCACTGGGTACGTGCCCGATCCCGATCCAGAGGGCTCGCAGGAAGGCACCGCCCTCGATCCCACTGGCCGGATCATGTATGGGGCACAGAGCGACAAGGGCACGGTCAACAGGTACGTGAGAGAGTAAGGCGCCAGTCGGGCGAGGGGCGCCAGTTCTCTCAGAGATTCCTCCTATAATCAGGGCCAACTCAGATGGCCCTGACTCCCGGCACTGCCTCGGCCCCTCTGACGTGAGGGCCCGGGTTGGCGCGGCGGGATGGGAGACCCCAAATAATGACTAGCCAGCCAGGCAGATTCGATGCCCTCTTCAGAGTAGCGGTGCCCGCAGCGATGGCTGTGTGCCTGCTTGCCGCAAGCCAAGCCGTTGCGCAGCCGGCAGACCCCGGCTTGGATGAAGTTCGCGGCTTGCGCGTCAGCACGGATGGGGCTGCGCCTGGCTACGTGCTCTTTAGTCCAGGCATCTCAGGCATCACGTACCTAGTGGATGTCGAGGGCCGAGTCGTCAATACAATACCTGGCACTCGGAGTACGGGACTGGCCACGGCCTCTATCTCCGCGACGATGGCGCTCTAATTCGAACTGGTCGGATCGCGGACCATCCGGTACACGCCGGAGGCCAGGGCGGACAGATCCAGCGGTTCACGTGGGATGGCGAGCTGGTCTGGGATTATCGCCTCGCGAACGACCAATATCTACTTCACCATGACGTCGCTCTCCTCCCAAATGGCAACATCCTGGCCATTGCCTGGGAGTACAAGACGGCCGAGGAGGCGCGCGCGGCGGGGCGGCGGCCGGATGAACTCACAGAAAAAGGCTTGTGGCCAGAGGTTGTTCTGGAGCTTGCGCCGCGTGGTACGGATGACGCCGAGATCGTCTGGGAATGGCACTCCTGGGATCATCTGATTCAGAATTTCGATCCGGACGCGGCGAATTACGGCGTGCTCTCGGAACATCCTGAACTCGGAGATATCAACACGGATGCGCAAGAGATCTCCGGCGCGGAGATTCAGGCGCTCCTGGCAGGGGATGAGATCGCCTTGCAGGATGCCGAAGAGTCCCCGAACGCTCCGGACCTCATGCACCTCAACGGCATTACCTACAATCCGACGCTCGATCAGATCATCGTCAGCTCCAACGGCTTCAGCGAGTTCTGGATCATCGATCACAGCACGACGACCCAGGAGGCAGCAGGCAGCGCGGGGGGTCGCCAAGCCATGGGCGGCGACATTCTCTACCGCTGGGGTAGGGCCAGCAATTACGATCGTGGTGGGGATCGGCCGCAGACGCTGTTCAATCAACACCATGTCCGCTGGATCGAGGACGGCCTGCCGGGGGCGGGCAATATCACCGCTTTTCTGAATAATTTTCCGGGACCTCGGGGAAACCAGTCCGCGGTTGTCGAGATAGTGCCACCCACTGACGAGGACGGCGACTACATCGTGCCGGACGAGGAGCAGTTCGGCCCCGAGCATCCGGCTTGGGTCTATATGGCGCCCGACGCCAAATCGTTTCACTCGCACTTTATCTCCGGCGCACATCGACTCTCGAACGGCCATACCTTCATCAACTCAGGCGCCCAGGGGAGGTTCTTCGAAGTGACGCCCGAGGGAGAGATCGTCTGGGAGTACTGGAACCCCTACTCGGGAGAGTCGACGCTCCCGCATCATGAGTTTCTGGCACGGTCCAACGCGGCTCTCTACATGGCGTTCCGCGCGACCAAGATCGAACCGGATCACCCGGCCCTCGCCGGTCGAGATCTACGTCCCCTGGATCCGCAGCCAGCGCCGATCCCTCACCCCGTTTTTGAGGAACCCTGAATCAGCCGGTCCCGCGTCAGAACGTGCCGCCTGCGCACTTCGGCTACATGGCATCTGGAATCGACGACGAAGTCACATTGCGTGCCAACTGAGAAGACTTTCTGAAATTCCAGCTCAGGCCGCGGCGCCTCGTTGATGTCATCAACGTCGACATGAGCACCGACATTCTGGGCGTGCGATACGACACGCCGATCGTCCTCGCGCCAGTTGGGGGTCATCGAGCCTTTCACGCCGCAGGCGAGGAGGCCGTTGAATACACGTCGCTCGACGTGGCGGAGGCCGATCGCCCGCGGGTGGACGAGTTGCTCAATGAGATGGGGCAGGACCGATGGGATCGGTACCACGTCGGCGAGAGCGGGCAGGGGCGAGCGTGCTATTTCAATCGAAACAAGACGAACACGGGGGCCTATCTAACGAACCTGTTCAGGCTCGGCGCGGTCACCTGCTAGGCGGTTGCATGGCCGTCGCCGCTACCGCGCTGGGCCTTCTCATCGTCGCGGTTGGTCTGATGGGCGTGGTGGTTCCGCGAAGCGTGATTGCGCTGGTTCAGCACTGGCAAGGCCCCGCCATGTTTTTGTTTGCCGTGAGTATTCGCCGTGCGCTCGGCGTTGTGTTCGTTGCGAGACTATAGGAAGCATTAGCGGGCTCCCGAAAAGTTAACGCAAGACCTGGCACGCGACCCTGGCTGCCTCCCCGACAGCCCCTGGCCGTCTCAGGCCAGTCGCCCCGCGGCCGTTCGCTCAATAAGAACATCCCCGCGACGGCGGCGGCTCTGTCAGGGCCACGAAAGCCTCTGAAGGGTCAGACGCGTGGCCGATTATTGCGGTACCGGAGAAAAACCCGTAGATGCTGGTCGCCTCCGCGCAGGCCCCGATAAACATCGAGGATCTCAGGGGACCGAATGAATCGGCACGAACAGAGGGGTCACTGGGTTCGAGGGACAAGACTTGGTCAGGGTTGTTGAGACTCCGCAGTTCCACTTGACTAAATCCATTCTCGATCAGAAGGCAAGTGGCCTTCTCATCGATCGACATGGGATCAAACCTATCTGCTATCTCGACTGACCAGCGATTTCCGTTGGACTCATAGAAGCTAATCTCCACTGAGTCAAAGTCGACGTCTGTGTGGTTGGTGATGCTGATGCCGTAATAAAACTCACTGCCCGAATCTGAAAATATTACCGGCACGTAGTCGCCGTAGAGGCATCGACACGTCTGCGGCGGCTCGCCTTCGACCTGGGCCGCCGCTGGGCTGGTCAGCAAGCAGAGAATGGCGACGGTCGACAAGAGTTATTTCAACACTGGTTCCAATCCTGGTCTGTCGAAGTGAATCACGTGTCCTGATCCTGACAAGAGCCGCCAAGATCGCACCGACTATACAAGACATTAGCAGCCGCTCTGCACCCTGAACGAGCGGACAGGGCGCCCCCACGCGCGGACGACGCGCGTCCACCGCGGCCCGCAGGTGGACTACAAGCCTCCGCGGGGCGCATTCATTGTATCGGTCGGAGGGGTGAGATCAAGCGTGATACCCGTACGCAGGCCTGGCTCACAACGAGGCAGGGCCTGTCTAGGCCACACCGCAGAGAAGCAGTCTAATCTTCCACCCCTTCGCGGGCGAGCGCCTTTGGGTTGGAGACGCTGACCTCGGCGCGCAGTCCCCGCACGATCCACTCATGGACGTCGGCCCGGCCGTCCAGCGTGCCTTCTCGGATGGCTTGGACCAGTGACGCGGCATCTGCGGCCGCCGGTATTTCGACCAGATCCGGAAGCGGTGAATCGCCGATCTGGCGCGCGGCGATGGCGATGGCGTTGGCGACCATCAATGCCTGATAACGCGCCCTACCCGACAGTCCGTCCACGACCTCTTCGCGGAGTACACGCGCCGCGGTCTCCAGTAGATCTTCAGGCCCAGCGCGCCGCGTCATGAGGCCGCCGCCGGCCAGGCCGCTGGACTCGTCATCAGCACCGCCTCAAACGCCACCTCCGGCGCGACATGGCCGGTCAGTGCCAGTTCCAGATTGGTCTCACGCCCAGACAGATGGCGTTCTGCCTGGTGCAGCGCGAGGATCGCCCAACGCACATGAGCCACGACCTCCCAGTAGCGGACGCGCTCTGGATCGATCGTGCGACCAGACGCGGCCTCGTACGCGCGATAGAAGTCCTCGCGCTCGCCGATGCCGCCCACCGGATGTTCGTCGCGACCGAACCGCCAGCAGTGCGCGCATAAATAGCCGACGTCGCTCATCGGATCGCTCCAGGCAGCAAATTCCCAATCGAGCACGCCCGTCAACTGGTGGTCGTCCACCATCAGATTGCCGGTCCTGAAATCATGATGACAGAGCGCCAGAGGGCCAGCCAGCGGCGCGGAGACCTCTGCCCACCGCAGCGCCCATTCGAGTCCAGGGCGCGCGACATCCAGGACATCAAGCGCCCGGCGGTATGCCCCAACGGCGGCCAGCGCTGGCGGTTCCTCTGGGATGTGTAGGAAGTCGAGCCTCGCCTCTGGCGGACAGATAGTGTGAATGCGAGCCAGCTGAGTGGCGAAGTCCATCACCAGCCCGCGAGACTCCTCTGGCGTGCGTGCCATGCGCACCAGTCGATGCCCGGCGGCGATACCGGGCACGCGGCGCATCACGAAAAAAGGCCGTCCCAGCACGCTGTCATCGGCACACGACCACAGAGCTTCGGGCACGGTGACGCCGGCATCGAACGCGACGCGCAGCAAAGCGAACTCCCGCATCCGGCTGTGGCTGGCGGCCACGGCCGACGGCGCGTCCATGCGCACCACCACCTCGTGGCGGCCGGCGTGCGGGCCGCCCGTGATGTCGAGCGTCACGCCCCAGTTTTCCTGAATGGCGCCGCCACTGAGAATGGCGGGTTCGGTAACCTGCGTTACGGTCTCGGCCGAGGACGCCGAGGCCACGAAGGCGAAGAATTGTTCCAGGCGGTCATGCATCGTCGGCAGCATCGCCCCACTGCCAGAACTCGCGGCCCTCCTTGAGCAGAGACCTGGCGAGCACCATCTTGTGGACCTCCGACGCGCCGTCGACCAGCTTGCCCTGGCGTGCGTACCGGTAAAACCACTCCAGCAACGTGTCCTTGGAATAACCTCGCGCGCCGCACAGCTGAATAGACGTATCCACGACCTTGATCAGGGTATCGGCGACCGCGATCTTGGCCATCGACACTTCCTTCCTCGCAAAGTCTCCCTGGTCCAGCTTCCACGCCGCGTTCATGGTCAGCAGCCGCCCGACGTGAATCTCCATTGCCGCTTCGCCCAGCATCCACTGCACGCCCTCGTGATCGGCCAACGAAGAACCGAACGACTGGCGCTCCCGCACGTACTCGCCGGCGATCTCCAGCGCCCGCTTCGCCATTCCCAGCCACCGCATGCAGTGGGTCAGCCTCGCCGTGCCCAACCGGATCTGCGTGACCTTGAGTCCGTCACCGACCTCGAGCAAGCGGTGCTCATCGGGAATCACCAGACCATCAAACACGATTTCACAATGGCCGCCGTGTTCCTCAGGCCCCATGATCGGGATGCGTCTGGTGATCTTCCAACCCGGTTGGTCAGCGTCGAACAGGAAAGCCGTGAGCCCCTTGCGCGGATCATCGGACGTGCGAGCGACGACGATGAAATGCTGCGAGCCCTGAGCCCCGGTGATAAACCACTTGTGACCGCGGATGGTCCAGTCGTTGCCGGTCTTGGTGGCCGTCGTCAGCATCATGCCGCCTGGGTCTGAACCCGATCCCGGCCGCGGTTCGGTCATCGCAAAGGCCGAACGTACACGGCCATCGATGATGGGTTGCAGCCAGCGATCCTTCTGGGCCTCGGTTGCGGCCTTGTTGAGCAGCATCATGTTGCCGTCGTCGGGCGCCGCCGAATTGAACACGAGCGGCCCGAAGGGCGAGCGGCCCATCTCCTCGTAACACGCCGCCATGCCGACGCAGCTTAATCCGCCGCCGCCCCTGGACTTTGGCATCTGCAGCGCCCACAGGCCTTCAGCCTTCGCCTTGGCCCGCAGGGGCGCCAGGGCCGCCTCGCTGAGCATTTCGTACTGGTTCAGATTGGCCTCGTCAGTCTCAACCGGTAGCACGTGAGTTTCCACGAACTCGCCGATGCGCCGGCGCGTGTTTTCGATGTCAGGTGAGAGAGTGAAATCCACGGCTACAGATCCTCAGGGTTCGAGTGCTCAGAGGGAGTTAACGAGATGGCCGCCGTCGACCGGCAGCGACACGCCTGTGATAAATCGCCCGGCATCGGACGCCAGCAGCAACAGGGCACCGTCCAGGTCATCAGGTTGACCGAAGCGGCGCTGCGGAACGTTCGATCGGAGGCGCGCACCGGCGTCGCTCTGCAAGAACTCCCGGTTGAGATCGGTTTCGATATAACCAGGCGACAGCGCGTTGACGCGGATACCGTGCCGCGCCCATTCCATGGCGAGCGCCCGCGTCATCTGCACGATGCCCGCCTTCGACACCGCATACGGCATCAACCCGCCGCTCACACGGTGGCCAACGATGGACGCGATATTGACGACGGCGCCAGGCGTGCCGCCGTCAACCAGGCGCGAGGCAAAGGCGCGTGCCATCGACCACGCACCCTTCAGATTGGTATTCATGATGCGATCCCACGCGTCGCCGTCGAGGTCGAGCGACGGCTGCGCGGAGGCGACGCCCGCGTTGTTGACCAGCGTATCGACGGGCCCCCACTGGGTGGCGGCGGCATCAAGGGCGGCGGCAATCGACGACTCGTCGGTCACGTCCAGCGCGACGGACATCGCAGTGCCGCCGGCTGCGACTATCTCGTCGGCCGCGTCCTGAGTCTTGGCGTTGCGACGCGCACCCAGGGCCACGCGAGCTCCGGCGCGAGCCAGGACGCCCGCGAAATGCCGTCCCAATCCGCTCGACGCGCCGGTCACCAGGGCCACGCGCCCGTCCATACGAAACAGATCGCTCACAGATTCGGAGTCCCGGCCAGAAGCACAGACGTATGGCTGTGACGAACAGACACCTCAGGCGTTCCCTGCCAAGTCACCAGCGGGACGAAGATGCCTCCCCGCGTCAATTTCTTGGTTGCCATCATGTTCACCTCGCATTCTATGCCGCGGTTCGCGCGCCCGCGCCGCGCCGCCTTGGCTCCGTCTCAGGGTTGGCAGGAAGCCCATGCCACCGCGTTTCACTGGATGAACCGCCACGCCCATCGCGAGAATCTTGCGGCGCGTTCTTCACGTTCAGACGTACATTACATCGATGCGAACATGGTTCAGAGTTGGACTGGTGGCACTGGCCGTCGCGCTTGGCGTGTGGGCGTTCACGTTGCAGCCATCAAGCGACGTGGCAGTAGCGCCCACCGCCGAGGCCACAGCCGGCGACATTGCAGCTGGCGTGGTCACCAATGCGCTGCGCGACGGCGGGGCACGCTCAGATGTCGAGGTGGCCTGGCGGGTCACGCAGGCCAACTCGACTGTCGACGTGATGGTGGTCGACGTCGAGGCAGAGCGGCCCGAAGACGCGCTGGCCATAGCCGAGGAGGTCGTCGCACCGCTCGCCGATTCCTACGTGGAAGTCGTGATCTACGTGCGGGGCAGGGACCAGACAGACGACGACAGCGTCAGGCGCGTGCAATGGACGCCGGACACCGGCTACGTCGAGACCACCTACGGTGACTGATGAGCGCTTCGGGACGAGGCGGAGGATATCGAGGGTTCTCCACGCTCGATCTATGATCCGATAGCGGGGTGCCTTTGGACGCCTGCGCGGCGAGGGAGTCACGATCCTGGAAGATATCCGCCCGTTTGGCGACACGCGTGGCGCGCTTATTGAGGACCTCGACGGTCTGACGATCCACCTGATCGAGCAGACGGAGCCGTAGCTCCGGGGCGTCACCCGCAGCGAGATTCCTGGGTGGTGCTCAAGCGTGACGATATTCGTTGTTGAACGTGCGATGTAGAAAGAGAGAACACAGATGATTCGATTCGTAACGTTCTGCATCGTCGCCCTGCTCTCCGTCCCATCCAGCGCGCAGGCTCAGGTCTGCGACGCCAATCCGGTCACCGTCCAGATTCTCGGTTCCGCCGGACCCCGGCCCGACAGCGAGCGGGCGTCGGCCAGCTACCTCCTCTGGATCGACGGTCAGGCGAGGATGCTGGTCGATGTCGGCGGCGGCGCCTACCTGCGCTTCGCCCAGTCCGGCGCACTCTTGAGCGACCTGTGGTTGCTCGCCGTCAGCCATCTGCATCCCGATCACATCTCCGGTCTGCCCGCGCTGTTGTGGTTGAGTGACCAGACTCGCCAGGAACCGTTGCCCATCGCCGGTCCGTCGGGGAACGACGTGATGCCGGCCTTTCCCGCGTTCCTCAATCGCCTGTTCGCTTCGGAGAGCGGCGCATTTCAAATACTAAGTGGCACGGTGGGCTCCGGGGAACGCGGCGTACCGCTCGATGTCAGCGTCGTCGATGTGACAGCCGCTCAAGCGTTGACCGTACTCGACCGGCCGGAGATGACGGTGACCGCACTCGGCATTCCGCACGGCAACATTCCAGCACTCGCGTACCGTGTGCAGGTAGGCGATGCCTCGATCGTGTTTAGTACCGATCAGACTGGCACCAGCCCCGCGTTTATCGAGTTCGCCCGCGATGCGGACGTACTGGTCATGCATCTCGCCATCGCCGCTGGTGCAACGAGCGCCCTGCACGCATCGCCGGAGGTTGTCGGTCGCGTCGCGCAAGACGCGGGCGTTGGGCGGCTGATCCTCAGCCACATCGGTCTGTACGACCTGGAAGCGGCGGTCGCCGACGTGGAAAACAACTTTACGGGTCCCCTGACCGTCGGCGCCGACCTGCAGTGCACCCCGGCGCCGTGATGGGCCGCGCTGCAGTCGGCGGAGACGTCTTGCCAGACTCTTCGTCAGTGACATCGTGCTTCGTGTCGTCTGGCGCCACACCGGCGCACACGACGGTGCACGCCGACATCGTGTACGCCACCGTCGGCGGCACACAACTCGCGCTGGACCTCTACGTGCCGACGGGCGTAGACCACCCGCCGCTCATCGTCTGGGTGCATGGTGGACGGTGGATGCTTGGCGATAGATCGGAAGTTCCGATCGTCTTCGTCGAACAGGGCATCGCGACTGCGAGCGTTGACTTCCGTCAATCAGACGAAGCGCGCTTTCCTGCGATGGTGCACGACATCAAGGCGGCGATCCGTTTTCTTCGAGCAAAGGCATCGGCGTACGGCTACACGGCGGACCGCGTGGCGATTGGCGGCACCTCGTCGGGGGCGCATCTGGCGGCACTGGTCGGCACAACAAACGGCCACATGGTGCTTGAGGGCACCGTTGGCGATCACCGGATTCAGTCGTCTGATGTGCACGCGATCTTGAGTTACTACGGCGCCTCCAACCTGACGACAATCCTTGCCCAGTCGACGCCTGACGGCCTGGATGTGCGAGTGCCGTCACTGGAAGCCCTGTTGGGCGCGCTCCCCGATCAGGCGCACGAACTGGCGCAGCTAGCCAGCCCCGTTACACACGTCAACTGGTCCGCTCCACCCCTGCTCCTGCTTCACGGCGATCAGGATCCGCAGATGCCCGTCGACCAGTCATACGAACTCGAGGCCGCCTACAAGTCGCGTGGCCTCGACGTGCACTTTGACGTGCTCCACGGCGCAGCCCATGGCGGCGAGAGCGATTTCTTCCCCGAGGAGCGCAACGCTCGGGCGATTGCGTTTCTGCGACGTACCCTCGTTCAGTAGATGCAGTTCAGTAGATGCCGCCATTGACTGAACAGGCTGCCCAGGTGCCTCGCTTGACCACGCTCTCGGAATGGATGCGCGCCTCAGCCCAGGAGCGCGAGCAAGCGTTGCAGTCGAGCCTCGACCACATCGAGGCAATCGACTCATCCATTCGTGCCTGGGTCCAGGTCCATCCGCAGCAACCGACCGGCGAGGGGATGCTGTCGAAGATCCCCTTCGGTGCCAAAGACATCATCGAGACGCTGGGACTGTCCACCGAGTACGGCTCGCCGATCTACGCCGGACGAATCGGCACGTCCGATGCAGCCATCATTGGTGAGTTACGTCAGCGGGGCGCGATCCTGCTGGGAAAGACGCAGACCACCGCATTCGCGCACCGCACGCCCGCAGCCACGCGCAATCCTCGGAATCTGGCGCACACGCCAGGCGGCAGTTCCAGCGGATCTGCCGCGGCCGTCGCCGCCGGCATGGTGCCGCTGGCGCTGGGCTCACAGACCCTTGGCTCGGTGCTGCGCCCGGCATCCTATTGCGGCGTCACTGGCTTCAAGCCCACCCATGGCCTGATAGAAATGGAGGGTGTGCTTCCGTTTGCCGCGAGCCTCGATACACTCGGCTTCTTCACGCACACACCCGCGGACATGGTCCTGCTCTGGGCAGCGCTGGGGCACACCGTGGATGGGGCCGAGGAGTGCGAGATCGGAGCAGTGGAACCGGCGCCCGACGTCGAGCCCGAGATGGTGGCCAGCTTTCAACACGCGCTGGCCGCGCTACGCGCCGCCGGCGTGGCGATCAGACCCTTCGATATCGCCGACCTGCTTGCTACGCTTCACAGCGCCACGATGATCGTGATGGCGTACGAAGCTGCCCAGTTTCACGAGCAGCGCTTCAACGAGTTCGGCTCGAGACTAGGGGTTCTTGCGGATCTGGTGAGCGAGGGCCTCGCGGTCCCGGCTGACAAGTACGACGAGGCGAAACGAACCATCGATGAGTGCGGCGCCAACGTGGCGGAGCTCTTCGCGGCCACGCCTGTCATTCTCGTACCAGCGGCGACGGGACCGGCCCCGAAAGGCCTCGCCTGGACCGGCGACGCCCATATGAACTCCCCGTGGACCGCACTCGGTACGCCGGCCATTTCGATCCCCATGGCAGTCGGGGAGGCGTTGCCGCTGGGCCTTCAGCTAGTTAGTGCGCATGGTCAGGATGCAACGGTCCTTCGCGCGGCCGTGCGGCTGCACGGCATCCTCGGCAAAGCACCGTAGGTCGATCCACTGTTCGTGGCCGACCGCCGCTACCTCCACCCAGAGCCCCGGATGCATTGGAACGCGGGCCGTTACCTGGCCTCCCCAGCGGGACCACCGGTGTATTCGAGGATGAAGAGCCCGCCCCCCGCGCGATCCGTCGCGTAGGCGAACCCTCGAGCGTCGATGTCGACGTCGTTCATCTGGATCGCCGTCGGCTGATCCAGCGCGCTTGGATGCGAGGTCGGCGTGGTCTGCGGAATGTAGTACCCCAGCTCCGTCAAGTTCATCGGGTCCGACAGGTCGACGACGCGCACGCCCGCGTTGAAGTACGCGATCCACGCAATCTTGTCCTCGAAACGGTTGATCCGCCCGTTGATCGTTTCGGCGGACTGATGAGGACCGAAGCGACCACCAGAGGTACAGAAGTCACCCACCGGGACCTCCCAGACGGACGCGAACTCAGGTTCGGTTTCCGTGGTGATGTCGAGCATATAGGACGCCGGCCTGACCGGGTTCTCGCACGGAGCCGAGTCGCCAGTGTTATTCGCCTCATCAACAACGAACGCGTAGGTCCTCTGACCCGTGCCCGCGCCCGGCACCTCGTCATAGACGATCGGCGACACCGTATGCGGACCTCGATACGGGGGCTTCAAGTCGTAGGACCAGACCAGCGTCGGTGCCGTCGGGTCGGAGATATCGAACGACGCTGTCTGACCACCCTCGGACTGTGACCGACCACCGGCATCGCGGTAGCCGACATAGAGCCGGTTGTTCTCCTCGTCGACGAGCGGATGATGTGAGTACTGGCCCTCGTAACCCGGCTCGCCGTCCTTCAGGCCCGGCAGCCAGGCGCGCCCCACGAACTTCGGATCCGTCGGGTCCCGCAGATCGAAGATCTGGATGATCACATTTCGAAAACCTGGCTCCCCTGACGCCGCGTAAAAGTACCCCGTATCCGGCGACCACCAGCCCTTGTGTGCGCGCATGATGAAGTCGCCGCCGCAGCCGGGGCCGCACGAATCGGGAGGCGTGCCGCTGATCTCTGACACCAGCGACATCTGTGACGGGTCGCTGTCCCTCGAGGTGATATCGAAAATCTGATACTTCAGGTCCAGGTCGCCGTCACCCAGTGACTCGGAGTTCCGGATCAGATAGTCTCTCCCCGATTCGTCGAACGCGTAGTCGTACACGACAGACACGCCGCGCGAATTCTTGTTTGTGTCGTTCGGGATATGCCACACCAGCGTCGGGTTGGCGGGATCCGCGACGTCCAGGATCGATGTGCCGCTCCATTCCATCGCTCCGGTGATCGGATTCAGTATCGGCCGCCCGTCCCAGGTGCTCTCCAGATGACCTACGTAGACCCAGTCGCCGTTGGACTCGTCCGACAGCGCGGTCACGACCAGCGCGTCGCGCCCCTGGAGGTCGTGGTAGCCCAGCAGTTGCACGTTCTGCGCGTCCTCGGCGACCAGACCCGACCCCGGTTGCTCTACTTCCGGCGCCGGGGGTTCTCCGCACCCGACGACTGCCACCGCCAGCAAGAGTGCGGTCATCGAGATGACTGTCGTATGCACGGTCCGTCTGATCGCCTGACTCATCACGCTCTCCTCCTGATCCTGAAACCTCATCACGGTGCTAGTGGTCTGACTGCGAATCAGCTAGCGCGTTTTCGGCTCCGGTCTGCGATGAAACACTCGAAAACGCGTTAGGCATTCGGCCGGCGAGGCCTCCGTCTGGCGGCGTTGCTCCTCGGTCACATGCGCCCAGCATGCTCCCTCGTCGCGCCTGGCCAGCCGGGCGCCTCACCGCCCTCGGTGCACAAGCCAATTCGCAATCAGACCACTAGGCCCGGCCGCGCGCGCCGTTTGCGGGTTGTGCGCCGGCGGCACAGCCCCCGAGAGTGTAGAGCGAATTGCGCGGCTGCCCTCAGACCGACCCCGACGTCGAACGAGACTGGCCTGCCGTCGACCGCGCACACAAACATCGGGATTCCGCTACGGTTTGGACCCCCGCGATCGTCTGGACGTCGACAACGGTCGCCATCATCGGCGAGCCATACGCGGCTCTCTACGGAGGCTGGTCCATCCAGTCGAGGCTTTGGTACCGATCCCAGGCGTCGGGCAGTAGCGCCACAACCGGGCCATCGAGTGCGCGCGTCGCCACACGGAGAGCGGCGGCCACGGCCGTGCCGGCCGAGCCGCCCACGAGCAGTCCCTCCTCGCGGATGAGTCGTCGCGTCATGTCGAAACTCTCGCTGTCGTCGACCACCACCGCCTCATCGACCACGGAGAGATCGAGCAGATGTGGAACCACGCTGCTCCCGATGCCCTCAACCGCGTAGGCCGTGTCGGGGCCGGCGCGACCTTCGTTGACCCAGCCGGCCAGCACGGAACCTAGCGGATCTGCCAGCACGATCCGTGCGGTGGGACACCGTTCCTTCAAGAAGCGTCCAACGCCCGTGATCGTTCCTCCGGTACCGACACCGGCCACGAAGGCGCCGACCCGACCGCCAGCTTGCGCCAGGATCTCAGGTCCGGTCGTTTCGTAGTGCACGCGCACGTTCGCCTCGGCGCCGAACTGATCGGCGTAGAACCAGCCGCGCTCCTGGGCAAGGCGTCGCGCCACGTTCTGAAAGTTGTCCGCATGGGAAGGCGGCGCGTTGGCGGTGACGATGACCTCGGCCCCGAGCATGCGCAGCGACTTGCGTTTGTCCTCGCTCATCTTCTCGGGCAGCACGCAGGCCAGCCGGTAGCCACGAGCCGACGCTGCCAGTGCCAGCCCGATGCCGGTGTTGCCTGCCGTGGCCTCGATGATGGTGGCACCGGGCCACAGCGTGCCGCGTGCTTCGGCCTCATCGATGATGGCCCGCGCGATCCGATCCTTCACGCTGCCGCCTGGGTTCAAGTGCTCGCACTTGCCCAACACCGGCGACGCCGAACCCGCTGCGACATGGAGCAATGCCACCAGTGGCGTCTGGCCAATCTCGTCAAGGATGGTCCGTGGGTTCGTCATGTCGCTACAACAGGCCGCCAGAGTGTAGCCTAGCTAGACGCACTCTAGCCTCGATGACCTCGACCCACGACAGCATTCGTAGACGGTTGGCCGTTCAACAACTTGCGCGGGTCTTCGAACGTTCGGAGGCATCGAGCGGGCGGTCGCTGCCGATCCAGAAGACCGGGCGCGGCATCTGGGCCGCCACGCCGGTTCGAGTCGTGGCTGAGGCTGCCATGACGCTGGCTGACCTCGGCCTGCTCGGTGACGGGCATCAGACGGGCCACGTAATCGATGCCGGAACGGGCGACGGTCGAATCCCTGCCGTTCTGGCGCTGCTGGATCCGTCACGGGTGGTGTACGGGATCGAGGCAGATCAGGCGCTGCACGCCAGGGCCGTGAACAACCTGCACACGCTGGACGCCAGGGGACTCATCGACGCAGCCCACGTGCATCTGATCGAGGCCGACTATCTTGACGTGGCAACCTACCAGACGCGCGGAATCCCGTTGCCCCAAACGGGCCTCATCTTCAATTATCCCGACGGCAACGAGAGTCATCTGGCGCGGTTCGCGGCCCAACACTGCGGCGACGAGACGACGCTCTGCGTGCTCACGCACAACCGAACACTGGAGATCGACGAGCTTGAGCTGCAAGGACGGCACGACATCGGAGACGGGTCCGGGCCGCCGTGGCGGCTATCTCTGTACCGACGGCCACCATCCAGCGCCATCGAGCGCTGAACGCCTCAGTTGGAGGGTCCATTACACTTGGTCCCTGAGAATGCCGAGGAAAGAATCATGAGACTCATTCTGCCCATCGTGTGCCTGTTGCTGGCGTCGACGATCCACGCCGCCGAAGCGCCTCCGCTACAACGGGCCACGCTCGGAGACCTGCAGCTGGAGAGCGGAGAGATCCTTCGCGGCGCCAACATCACCTATCGCACGGCGGGCACGCTGAACGCCGACCGTTCCAACGCAGTCCTGTTTCCGACGTGGTTTACCGGCACCGCGGAGCAGCTCTTTGCGTTTGACGCCACCGGCCTGGTGGACACGTCCAGGTTCTTTCTGATCGCCGTCGATGCACTCGCCAACGGCGCGTCTTCGTCGCCGTCGAACAGCTCTCAGCAGCCAGGTCTCGATTTTCCGACCGTCACGATCGCCGACATGGTCAACGCCCAGCACCGCATGCTGACCGATATCCTTGACATCGCACATCTGCACGCCGTGATCGGGATATCGATGGGAGGAATGCAGACGTTCGAGTGGATCACCGCCTACCCTGACTTCATGGACAAGGCGGTCTCGATCGTGGGTGCCCCGAGGCTCGCCCCCTACGACCTGCTGCTCTGGAATACCCAGCTGGCCGCGCTCGAACTGGCCGAACGCTGCGACTGCCAGCAGGAGGATGCGCTGGCGGTAGCGGGCCTGCTCAACCTGCTCGCGATACAGACCCCTGAGTACCTGGCTCGGGAATTCCCGCGCGAGAGAACCGACGAACTGGTGCAACAGGGCCGAGCCGGTGGTGCCGCGATGAACATTCACGATCGCGCGGCGCAACTGCGCTCGATGCTGGCGCACGACGTGTCGGACTCGTATGGCGGCGCGATGGAACAAGCTGCCGAGGCCGTCATCGCGGATCTGCTGGTGGTGACGAGTCTCCAGGACCGCGCGGTGTCGCCCGAGCCCGCTCTGGAGTTTGCGGAACTCGCTGACGCCGACGTCATCGAGCTTGAGAACGATTGCGGGCACATGGCCCTGTTCTGCGCGCCCCCGGAGACCAGGGCCGAGATATCTGGTTTTCTCGAGCAGCCGTAGTCCGCCGACTCCCGATCGCGCCTACCTGACGACGCTGAAGATCGAGTCGCGGTGCACGTTGCCAAGGGGCCGACCGAGCCGGAAACGCGCTAGGCCGTCATCGCCCACTTGCAGTTCCAGATCCACCCAGGTCCCCATGTCGCCGCGCACGATCAGGTTACGGCCCCGCAGCCGCTCACCCTCGGCATCGATGCGTTCGCCGAAAAACATGCTGGTAGAGCCCTGGTAGGTCACCACGCCAGCGCGCGTGAGGCCAATGGCCAGCGCCGAGATCATGCCTCGGAGCGTCAGCGTCTCACTGGGCTGGCCCGCAACGGCGAAGTAGCGCTGCGTTTTAAACAGGTGTTCGTCGAACGAGTAGGTGCCGGGTTCGAGGACCTCGGCATCGGCGACGGTGTCACCACCGCGTACTCGTATCGCGTCTCTGGGAAAAGCGGCGACATCGTCCTGCTGCAGCATAAACTCCGTGCTCGATTGCACGGCGGTCGTCACGCCGTCCATCAGATCATCGGCGTTCGGGGCATCGAAATAGGTGCCCCCACCGGCCTCGGCAAGTGCCGCCAGCGACTCGGCTTCGTCGGCCGTGACGCCAAGGCCCACGGTGTGTAGCACCACCTGCAGACCGGACGCGCGGAGTTCGGCCGCCACCGCTTCGGGATCCCCGCCGCACGACTCAACGCCGTCACTGACGAGGAGAATGACCGCGGCGCCGCCCTCGGCGCGCAGATCGGCGCCGGCGTCTTCAAGACTGCGGGCGATGGGTGTCTGGCCACGCGGCATCAGTGAGCTGGCCAGCGCAACAACCTCGGGGGCGTTGCCAGACGCGGGAGCAAGCAGCCGCTCGGTGTCCACGCAGCCTCCCGCCTGGTCCTC
>Ga0115002_10002030_pt1 | contig 26866 bp, 16 predicted proteins | sample ArcticOcean_MG_C_8_FD_89576 | JGI IMG/M metagenome (GOLD analysis project Ga0115002, IMG submission 89576) | Marine microbial communities from western Arctic Ocean - ArcticOcean_MG_CB11_86 | ecosystem: Environmental > Aquatic > Marine > Oceanic | place: Arctic Ocean: Canada Basin | collected... | reverse complement strand
TCGATTAACAATGTCTCGATTAACAATGTCTCGATCGTTTTGCTTATTCGGGTAGAACGAAATCAGCAATGAACAGTTGACTCTTGTGGCTGTCAGTGCGAGTGCTGGTCCACATCAGTTTTTTCCCATCGGGCGAAAACACGGGCAGTACATCGGCGCCGGAAAAATCGGTGACTCGCATTTGTTTGCCGACTGTAAATTTACCGTCTTTGATTTCGTATTTGACGAGCCAGAGGTCGTAGTTTGGTCGCGCTCGTGGGTTGGAGTGATCGGCGCCGGACCAAATGATGTAAGGCTTTGTGGGGTGCCAGTAAGGTCCCCAGTTTACGCTGTTGGGGTTTTCCGTCAGAGCTGTCTCGTTTTTGCCATCGGCTCCGATAACATAGATTTGCAGGTGGTGTTCTTCTTTGCGATCGCTGCGAAACACAACCCATTTTCCATTGGGCGAGAGGAATGGACCTCCATCGTAGCCTTTCGCATTGGTGAGTTGTCGGACGCCGCTACCGTCTGCATTCATGATGTACAGATCGGGGTCGCCGTCGCGAGTGCTACAGAAGGCGATCTTCTTTCCGTCTTTTGAAAAGGCTCCTTCAGCGTCGTAGCCTTCCTCTTTTGTTAGCCGCTTGAGGATGTTGCCTTGAAGGTCGGCGACAAACATATCGGTATTTGGGTCAAAGGGCCAGCTATAACGACGTCGTTTCCCGCTTTTGCGATCCTCTTCGGCCTGCTTAATTGCTGCAGCTTCTGTCTCGGCCAGTTTAGGGTCGAGATGACTGGAAGCGAATAGTATTCGTTTTCCGTCGATGGAGAAGTAACTGCAAGTCGTGCGGCCGCGACCAGTACTAATTCTTCGGGGAACTCCGTCTTTAAGAGCTTGAGTGTAGATTTGGTAAAACGGATAGTCTTTCGTTATCGCTTGGTACACGATCTTGGTTCCGTCCGGCGAAAAATATCCTTCTCCAGCCTTTACAAAACCGCTGGTGACTTGAGTTGTATTCTTTAGAAATTTTCCCTCGATGGAGTCTTCTGCCAGAGCTGAGCTAGTCAAAGTGAGAAACAGAATAGCTGTAATCAAAGCCATATGAGATTTGGTAAGTGAATTCACAGTTAGCCTCCAGGAGGGGTGTCGTCAAAGGGAGATTGGTTTGCTCGATTATTATACGTCATTCAAACGAGCTGGAAAACGTATCGCAGCGAAGGGAAGTTCGACGGGAAATTCAACGTGAAGTTCCCGATACGCCCCACCCTGCTCTTCCGCTCGTAATCTGACTAGAATTACATAACTAAAGGAAGCAAAATTGAACGTATTCGTCGCCTCAAGTCATTTGCCCTAAGTCACTTTGATTGCCAGCGACAATTGTCACAAAAGGATTAGCGATGCGGATTTACACGAAAACTGGCGACGAGGGTCAGACGGGACTGTTTGGCGGGCCGCGGGTTTCAAAAGACGATACGCGGATCGAAGCCTACGGAGAGGTCGATGAGTTGAACGCCTTTCTGGGCCAAGCAATTAGCACTGGGCTGCCAGCTGCAATCGAACAGATTTTATTGCGCGTCCAGCACGACTTGTTTTCGATTGGTGCTGAATTGGCTTCGCCAGACCCGGTTGGCAGTGGAACGACATTTGACTCGGCGGATCGCCTCTTGGCGATGGAGTCGGAAATTGACGGGTTTGAGGAGCAGTTACCTCCCCTGAAGCAGTTCATCTTGCCTGGTGGGACGGCGGCTGCGTCGGCACTACACGTCGCTCGAGGGGTTTGTCGCAGGGCGGAGCGTCGAGTGGTTTCGTTGGCTAGATCAGGTGGTGGGAATGTCTCGGAGGGAGTGTTGCGGTACCTCAATCGACTCAGTGACATGTTGTTTGTTATGTCGCGAGTCGCGAACTCGGAAGCTGGCACTCCCGATGTTGTTTGGTCGCGCGGCGAGGGATAGCGTTTCTTAGTTAAGTTGGGGGTGAGGCGTCGCAAGATCGGCCAATGTGGCTTATCTAAAGGCGCTTTTATCTTGGGCTTCCAGGAATTCCGTTTCTTCGCTTTTCCGGAATTGGGCATTTGACTCTACGGTCCCTCAAATCGCTGGACGCGATATGATTGGGACCGTCTGCCAAATCCCCGTGACATCTAATTTGAGTTAAGCAAATTCCCGGAAGCCCTTTTTATCTTGGGCTTCCAGGAATTCTGTTACTTCGCTTTTCCGGAATTGGGGATTTGACTCTACGGTCCCTCAAATCGCTGGACGCGATATGATTGGGACCGTCTGCCAAATCCCCGTGACGTCTGTTTTGAGTTATGCGAATCCCCAGAAGCCCCTAACGTGCTTGGAAACTGTCATTCGTTTGATTTTTCCCAAAAAACGAGGGGTTACTGCTTTACTTCCCCCCGATTCGTCATTACGCTTTTCTGTTTGGCGTCTTGCACCAGGCAATCACTAGATCTTCTGGCTAGTGGGTGAGACAAAATTGGCGGCAGCACCTTGGGGATTGGTTCCCCTTCAGGCGGAAGTGCTGTAAGTGACCACTATGTCACTCAATTTGAGGATCTACAATGTTCCATTCTATTGTTGCGCGCTGGTTTTGCGCGCTGACCTTGTCTGCGGTGCTGGTTAGTTCGGCATTCTCTCAAGATGATACTGCTGAGCCACCTACGGGTGACCCAGTGCCAACTACCGAAGCTCCCGCTGAAGAACCAGCCGAGGAAGCTATGGTACTTGGCGACAGTGAATTTGGCGCCGATCAGGCTGCCCACGAAGGCTGGATGTTGACATGTTGTGCATTGGTGCTCTTCATGACCTGTCCTGGTTTGGCGATGTTCTACGGCGGTTTGGTCCGCAAGAAAAACGTCCTCAGTGTTTTGATGCAGTGCATCTTTCTCATGGGATTGATGACTGTTGTTTGGGCGCTGTGGGGGTATTCGTTATCTTTCGGTTCAGGCAACGCCTACATTGGCAATGGCGACTATCTATTCATGAAGGGAATTGGCCGCTATTTCAGCGAAGCCAAAGGCGAGATCGTTACGCCGATGAGTAGCGAAGTACTCACGATGTTCACCCATATGCTCTTCCAAGGCATGTTCTTCATCATCACGCCCGCTTTGATCTGTGGTGCATTTGCCGAGCGGATGAAGTTTTCCGCAATGGTAGTATTCCTCGTTTTATGGGGAACGCTTGTTTACGCACCTCTCTGCCACTGGGTATGGGGTGGAGGAATCTTGGCTTACGGTGAAGATGGTGCCTGGGGTGGTGGAGCGTTAGACTTTGCCGGGGGGACAGTAGTTCACATTAGCTCTGGTGTTTCCGCACTTGTTTGTGCAATCTTGATTGGTCCACGACTCGGTTTTGGCAAAGAGCCCATGCCGCCACACAACCTGACTTACACTGCAATCGGTGCTGGTATGTTGTGGGTTGGTTGGTTTGGTTTCAACGCCGGTAGCCAACTCGCTGCTGACGGTGTGACCTCTAGTGCATTTTGTGCAACGCACTTCTCAGCTGCAGCGGGTGCTGTTGCTTGGGCCGTTGCAGAATGGGTAACGCAAGGCAAACCAAGCGTATTGGGAGCTGCATCTGGTGCAGTTGCTGGCTTGGTATGTATCACACCGGCAGCCGGCTTTGTTGCTCCAATGCCAGCTCTCTTGATGGGACTGATTGCCGGAGTTGCCTGCTTCGTCGCTTGTACGTCGATGAAAAATGCTCTGGGCTACGACGATTCGTTGGATGCCTTTGGCGTGCACGGATTCGGTGGTACGGTTGGTGCCATATTGACTGGCGTTTTCGCAACTTACAACGTGTCCAGCATGGCTGGCGTTACCCCCGATGGCAAGCCAAATCCGCTTGGTCTCATCGATGGAAACAGTAGTTTGATTATTGGTCAAATTGTTGCAGTACTAGTAACGATCGTATTCTCCGCCGTTGTTACGTTTATTTTATTGAAGATTATTGATGTGACGATCGGTCTTCGAGTGCCTCAAGATGGTGAGCTCCAAGGGCTCGACCTCACTGAGCACGGTGAAGAAGGCTACATCTTCCTGTAGAAGAACGTTACAATTAGTTTACAGCTGTTCGCAACGGCGAAGTCTGAAGCGAGACTTGAGGCTTTGCCGGGGCGGCATTTAATACTAGGAGTTAGACGATGAAAAAAGTCGAAGCGATCGTCCGGCATTTCAAACTGGAAGATGTCAAAAACGCTCTAACAGAAGCTGGCATCGATGGAATGACCATCACGGAAGTACGTGGGTTCGGTCGGCAAAAGGGGCACACGGAAATGTACCGTGGAACTGAATACGCCGTCGATTTTGTACCCAAGGTAAAAGTCGAAGTTACCTGTGCCGACAGCGCCCTAAAGTTGGTCGTCGATACGGTTTTGCGAGCCGCACAAACTGGCCAGATTGGCGACGGAAAAATCTTCGTTAGCGATCTGCAAGAAGCAATCCGCATCCGCACCGGCGAAACGGGTGAAGAAGCGCTCTAAGCGTTTTTGCTCAGTCGTTACGGGAAAATAAAATCATACGAGGACGTCAGGGCCAAGCCCGCGTCCTCGTTTTTATTGATGGCGATAGAATACTTTCGAGAACATCCCATGAAAACGGATTCTGGACTCCATCCCAATATCCTAGCGATCCGCGAAAGACTCGCCAAAGGTCGCGAGCGGCTTCGCGCTCAACACGATGCCGGATCTCCGGGCATCCAAGTGTGCACTCGGATGACGGACTTAATCGATACACTCGTTTTGGAAATCTACGAATCCGTCATTCGCGAATTAGGCCCTCGCGGTAAAGAGCTCGAAGGAAAAATCGCACTCGTTCCTCACGGGGGCTTTGGAAGACGCGACGTTGCCCCCTATTCCGATGTCGACCTCATGTTGCTGCACAGACACGGGATCCAAGATGAGGTTCAACCTCTAGCGAAATTACTCTCACAATATATCGTCGACGCTGGCATGACGTTGGGGTTTAGCACTCGAACGCCAGCTCAAGCGTGTTCGATGGCGTTCAAAGATGTAAAAATTCACACCTCCCTAATCGAGTCGCGTTACTTGACGGGAAGTGTACGACTGTTCTCAAAGTTCTTTTCGAAATTCAAGACTGACACCAGCCGACGCGCTGACCGAATGATCGAAGACATCTCTGTCGCTCGGCGATCTGAACGCAGCCGCTTTGGCGAATCGGTCTACTTGCTAAAACCGAATGTCAAACGTTCGCGAGGAGCACTCCGCGAAATCCAACTATTCCGGTGGATTGGTTTTGTGCGACATGGAGAATCGAGCCCAACGACTCTAATGCGCATGGACTTGATGTCCCCCGACGACCGAAATCTGCTGCGGAGGGCGAAGGAGTTTCTTTTAAGGACTCGCAACGAACTGCATTTTCACGCTGGCAAAGAGCAAGACATTCTCGATCGTAGCGAACAATTTCGCATCGCAAAGAAATTTGGCTACGAAGGTAGCGAGGCGATCCTTCCCGTGGAAGGGCTGATGCGAGACTATTTCAATTTCACCGGCGAAGTGCGTTATCGCGTTTCTAACTTCGTCGCAACGTCTCGAAATAAGAGTGTCATCTCCACGTTCTTTGGACGATTGTTTGCCCATAAAGTTGGGGGAGATTATTTGGTTGGCCCGGTTCACATCGCGGCGACGAAAACGGGAATTGCCAAACTGAAGACGGATCTGACCGAGATCCTTCGCCTGATGAAAATGGCACTGCTTTACGATCGACGAGTCGAGCACGATACGTGGATGGAAATCCGACAGGCGATGACCAGTGAAAAGGAATTGCCGCTGTCCGACGAAGCTCGCGAAGAATTCTTGTCCTTGATGGGGCAGCCGGGTCGGTTGGGAAGCATTCTCCGCCGCCTGCACCAGTTGCGAGTGCTGGAACGAATCATTCCAAGTATGAGTCATGCGAGGTGTTTGTTGCAATTCAATGAATATCACAAATACACAGTCGACGAACACTCGATTCGCACCGTGGAGAACGTGACCGACACGATCCACGATCCGGGGCCATTGGGTGATGCTTATCGTTCGCTCCGAGACAAACGGGTCTTGCACTTGGCCGCCCTTATACACGATCTGGGAAAAGGATTTACCGAAGATCACAGTGTCGTTGGCGCTGAGTTGTCGCTCGAAACATCAGCTGTTCTCGGTTTGAATTCACGCGAAACTGAAACACTCAGATTTCTCGTCTACCGCCACCTACTGATGTCACATCTTGCGCAACGACGAGATATCAATGACCCCGAAGTCGTATTCCAGTTTGCTGCGGAAGTTGGCTCGCCCGACGTTCTGAAAATGTTGTTCGTCCTGACCTGTGCCGATATCGGCGCAGTCGGACCGGGGACTTTTAACGATTGGAAGAAAGAGCTACTCACCGAATTGTATCACCGCACGATGAGGCAAATCTCTGACGACTCACCGTCAATGACTCAGAAAGCTCAGTTGCAACGCCGTCGCGAAAAAATGCTCGATCAGTTGGGCCCCGATGGCGAAGATCCATGGTGGCAAGAACAGGTTGGGGCCATGCCGCCCAACTGCCTGTACTACGCCGACTCCGAGCGGTTGCTGGAACAGATCGGGGAGTTAAAAGAATTGGAGAAAGGGAATGCGATTGCGTGGGGACGATATATCCCAGAACGCAACGTTACGGAATATACCGTCGGCACGCACGAATCGATATCTCCGGGCTTGTTCTACACCTTGACTGGATCAGTCAGTAGCAAGCAATTGCAAATCCTCTCCGCCGAAATCAACACACTTGCACACGGGCTCGTTCTCGATCGATTCTATGTCCACGACTCAAATCAAAAAGGAGAGCCATCCGTTGATAGGATTGACGACGTGGCTCGGGATCTGGTCAAAGCACTGCGATTCCCCGAAGACAACAAACCAAACTTTAGCAAGAAATGGGGCGAGCTGGAAGACGACGATGGAGAGGCGTTGCCTCGCATGCCAACTCAAGTAAAGATCGATAATACGACCGCCGAACAACATACTATCATCGATATCTTTGCAAACGATCAACTCGGTTTGCTCTATGTAATCACTCGAACACTCTTCGCTCTCGAACTCTCCGTTTGCCTCGCAAAAATCGGAACCTATTTGGATCAGGTCGTCGATGTCTTTTATGTTACGGACCTCAACGGCAACAAGTTGGTAGATGATGCCCAGCTCGATCGCATCCGCGAGGAGCTCTTGAAAGCAATTGATGAAGAAGCGTAATTCGCGTTTCGCAAAAAAGTTGCTTTAGCAAAACAAAAACGGTGCCGGAGGGGGGATCCGACACCGTTTTCTTTTCGCAATGCATCATTTGAATTCCGTTGGGAGTTCCGAATTGAAACCCCAGCCGCTTAGAGTTCGTAGGCTCCCATGTCGATACCGCCGCCTTGTGGTCGGGGCGTTCCCAGGATGTCCTCGGGTGGGGCGCCGAGCAAGGTGCCAGTGTCGACAGCTGGGCTGAGGGGAGTTAGCTGCAATCCGTCGTCGCTGGTTTGCCACAACCCGTCGAGTCCAGCGGGATTCGCCATGTTGAGGAATAGCGGGTCGGCGTTAATATTGCCACCCAAGTCAGTCGCTGCAATTGGGAGCCCGCCATCGAGATCGCTATTCATCACAAAGACAGATCCGCTGGCAATGTGTAGCTGGTCGTTAACATTATTCCAAAGAATCGTGTTGCGAATGCTGGTGGTCGAACCCGCGTTAAAAATCCCACCGCCAAGCGTCGCTTGGTTCGCAACGATCGTATTGTTTAACACGCGAATGTTGCCGTTGCTATTGAACATGGCTCCACCATTATTCGCGCGGTTGCGATGAAAGATGTCGTTCGTTAGTTGCACGTTGGACGAACGATTTCCCATGCCACCTGCGGAAGTAACGGCCGCATTTTCGTGGAAGATCGTGTCGTCGTAGCGAGCGTCGCTAGTTAGATTGTATGCGCCGCCCGAGGAGATCGAGGCCGAATTTCGAGTGAACAATGCGTCGCGAACGTCTACTATGTTGTTCCTGTTGTAGAGACCGCCACCAATTCGAGCCGAATTGTGATGGAAACGTGTGTCGTCGATCTCAACTGTGGAGTCGCGAGAGTAAATGCCTCCACCGTCTCGAATTGCCGCGTTGCTTCTGAGTCCACTGCTCTCCATTTCGAGCACGGTAGTGCGAGCAAAAATCCCGCCGCCGTCGTTGCTGGCCGAGTTCAATCCAAAGACCGTGTCGACCGCGGCGACGTTGGCAGATGACGCGTAGAGACCGCCGCCGTCGTTGGCCTCGTTCTCCCGAACTGTTGTGCCAGTCAGACCTAGCTGATCGGATTGAACGTAGATACCTCCGCCCCGCGAAGCGCGATTTTGTTTTACCAACGAGTCAGTTAGCGTGAGCGTTGCGTTACGAGTATCCACTCCACCGCCGGAAAAAACTGCCGAGTTTAAAGTGATTTCGCTATCGAGAATATCGACTTGGCTCGAGCCGTTGCTGGCGATCGCACCGCCGAATTGACCGGCTGAATTGCCAGTGAATTCGGAGTTAGTGATGTTGGCTGTCGTTGCCGAACTGATGAAAAACGCTCCGCCATTATGAACGGCAGTGTTGTCGCTATAAGCGTCGTTGGCGAGATTCACATCGGTATTTCTAAAGACTGACGCGCCACCGTGTTCGCGAGCTCGGTTTTCGTTGAATCGATTGCTTTCCGAGTTGGTCGTTCCTTGACTAATCGACCATGCGCCACCGTGGCGGTTGGCAGCATTGAGTTCAAAGTCGTTATTGACGGCGTCGAGTGTGGAATTGAGTGACCAGACGGCTCCACCATCTCGTCGCGATTCATTTTGCTCAAACGTATTGTCAGTCAATTCGACAGTGCCAAGGAGGTTCGCTAACCCGCCGCCGAATGTCGCTCGGTTGCGAATAAAGCGGCTGGAGTCTACTTCCACGTCTGAGTCTATTTGGAAGATTGCTCCACCGTGACCGCGGGCCGAGTTTCGTAGAAACAATGAACTGGAAATATCTGTGTCACTCAAGAATGTTGTTATTGCACCGCCTATTTGGCGAGCGCGGTTGGCTTCAAATTCGGACCCTTCAATATCCGATACAGGAGTTCCCGTGATGTAGACTGCTCCGCCATAATTTGAAGAATTGTCAAAAAACTTCGAGTCGCGGACGCGGAATTGATCAACATTGAAGACACTAATTGCGCCGCCCGCTTGGGTGCTCGAATTGGATTCAAATTTGCTCGAGTTGATCCGTAATCCCAGTCCCATGTTATGTGAAATTGCACTGCCGCTAAGCGATTGATGGCGGTTGAAGTGCGATTGGTTGACGGTGACCGAGGATTCGATACTGGCCATGCCGGCGCCAGTGTAGTTAGATACATTGCAATAAACGTGAGAGTTATCGACGGTGAAATTATCGACGTAGCTATTAAGGATACCGCCACCACTATTGTGTGTGCCGCCATCGTTGGCTTGCCCGCCGGTGATGTGAAAACCCGATAACATGACGTTGCTGGCTCCGATGACGACATGCGTTGAATTGTCGCCCACGATGTCGCAACCAGAATCGTCGCCGCCGATATCTCCCGACAAAATTGTGATGTGCGAATTCCAATCTTGCGGCCCACCGCCCACGGGGAATCCGCCGTGAAGATCCACGTCATCGACGAGCGAGAACGAGTCGCTTTCTGATGGGCCGGGTGTGTAAGTTCCTTCCGCGACGAAAATCTCATCGCCGGCAACGACTGTCGAGAGTGCATCTTGGAGATCGGGAAATGCGTCGGACCACGTTAATCCAGTTGAACCAACAGCTGTGCTGTCCACAAAGTAGCTCGTGAGTAATCGCCTCGTCTCCAGTGATTCGCAGGTCAGTCGTCGGTTGCGTCGCGAGCGTTGTCGAATCTTTTTCGTAAGCATCAGTTTGTTCCTTTAGCGTTGTACGTTCCGTAATGAAGAATGGAGCGGGCTGGTATGATGATTACCGCGAAGCAACGCTGAAGCGGACGGAGAAAATCGCAAATACTTTTGGCAGGTGGCCGACATGTATTTAGCGCGAGATGGCGTTACCGTAAAGGCGTTGAGAAGCGGACGGAAAAACTTGGTAAATTCCTGAAATGCCTTCTCTTTCGCTATTTGTTGTTCTTTGGGGTTGATACCTCAGGTATTTCAGTTACTGTCAATTTCACAGCGGGCATCGAACTCCCAAAGTCAGATCACAATGAAATGGGACGGAGGCGAAGCCAAAATGAATGGGCGCGAAGAGTTTCTTGAATTGATTGAGCGAGTGCGGAACGGGGATCGAGAGGCAGCCGGTATTCTCTGGTTGCAGAATCAACCGCAATTGTTGCGTCGAGTTCGGCGGAATCTACGGCGAGTTGGACGAGCGGGACGAAATCTTACCGACGATTGCCTGCAATCTGCAGCGCGTGTCTTTATCGACCGCTGCTACCAAGGGAAGCTCGATCAACACTTGCAGAAAATGACCAGCCCTGCGGATTTGACGGGACTGCTGCTCGAGATCGCGGGCAAACGAGTCATCGATTGGGCTCGCCGAGAAAGGGCGCAACGACGAAATCCCGCGTCACAACCTCCCGAGCGAATTGAGGAATGTCGCAGTTGGGATCCCGGACGACCGGCCGCATCGGTGGTCCAGTCTCGTGGAGCTAACGAGCCAATTGCTAATGAGCCAACCCCGTCAACTGACTTGGCGATCAACGAATTGGTTGAGAAATACTTGCCACGCTTTAGCGACGAAGAACGCCAAATCGGTGATCTATATCACTCAGGTAAATCGTGGGCCGAAGTCGCCGAGCTGTTGGGAATCGAGTCAGCGGAAGCTGCCAGGAAACGCTACGCTCGCGCCGTTACACGTATTCGTCGATCCGTCGAAAACTCAGACCTCTAACGCTCAAGATAACTCGTCGATCTCGTCACTATGAATCAAAGTCAACCTGAACTCGATGCGCTACGTCTCCAGGCGTCAGAACTGTGGGAGGCTTGGGTTGCAGACCTGGGGACTTCTATAGACGAAGTGCTGGTTGTGGCAGAACATTTGACTGCAGAGCAAGTGGTCGAGTTGGTCATTCGACACCAAGCGAAGAATTGGCAAGAAGGAGTGAAGCTTACCGCCGACGATTATCTGCGCCGTTTTCCCCAGTTGCTCGACAATGACGAGTGTGTTGTCGATTTGATTTACGAGGAATTCTTGCTCGCTCGAGATGGAGATTCCTCCGCGTCGCCCGACGACTACTATTCTCGCTATCCCCGCTTTGCCGAGCCGTTGAGGAAGCAGTTGGAATTTGATGAAATATTCGATGACAACCTCGGTGTCGACGAGGTCGGAGTCACCGCGGGTTTGCCGGCTAGTATCGGTCGTTACGAAGTCAAAGAACTCGTTGGCGTCGGGGGCATGGGAGTTGTCTACAAAGCTTGGGATCCCGAAGTCGAGCGATTCGTTGCCCTAAAACTGCCTCGGCGTGAACTGTTGACACTGGATGCCGATCATACGAGCGAACGGTTGTCTCGTGAGATTCGTGCGGTCGGCAAGTTGGATCACAAAAACGTCGCGACGATTTTTGACGTAATGGATCACGAGGGTACACCGGTTATTGTGATGGAGTGGATCGAGGGAAGGACTCTTCGCGATGAGCTGAATCGCGGACCTCTTGCCGATTCGACGGTAGAGTCTATCGCCAGACTCATGCCCATCGTAGAAGCCGTCGCGGTTGCTCATCAAAACGGAATTGTGCATCAAGACATTAAACCAGAAAACATTATCTTTGACGCGAACGGGGAACCGAAGCTGACCGATTTTGGATTGGCTTGGCTTAGCCGCGATCAGAAGCCCATGCCCGGCGGCACGAAGACATATATAGCACCGGAAATGCAACGCCGGGAACTCGATCGACTGGGACCTTGGTCAGATGTACACAGTTTAGGTGTGCTTTTATGGGAGTGTGTAGGAGGTGACCTACAGCTGATTCCAAAATCGGACGATGAAATCGACGATTTCCAGACGGCAGTTACAATTGCCGTGGCTCCAGATTTTGGATATGCCATCACCCGAGCCGTGGCTCCGTTACCGGAGTCGCGATTTGCGACGGCGGCAGAATTCCATACAGAACTTGAGACGGCTTGGAAGTCCTTCACGACAGTTCAAAAAGATTATCTCGAGCCTGGGGAGGCAGATCAAAGAGTTGCCGAGCCGACGAAAGCAGAATTCCGTCGTGATTTAAGCGAACAGATCCCCACCGGCTGGCGACTACTTTGGATGATGTTCATGCAACCCATTCGTCTTTCGCGATTTCTCCGCCGAAACGGAATTGAGTGTCCAGAGAAGCCGATTCCACAAATGTGGTTTGGCGGAGAAGACGGTCGCGAAATTCGGCGAAAATACATAACGAGTTTGGCAGTCGTAACTCTCTCTGCACTCGTCATTACTTTCGTGATACTCTTTGCCGCAAGTTACGTCGTCTTTGATAGTCCTGAGGCGGTGAAGTTGCACCAGCAAGGCGTGTTGATAGCGATCGCCGCAGGGACCGCCGGCGGTGTATTGTTGGGATTGTTTCGTGGACCGGCCTGGGCTGTGAGTTGGAGCTTGAGTTGGGTTGTGGCGAGTGCCATCGTCGGCAGCAATGTATTACCCCTGTTTAATATGTTCCCTGTCTCAGCCGACCTCTTATCCGCCGCCCGCGACGGCCTGTTGGCTGGTGTTGTTCTAGGCATTAGTGGCGGCATCTGTCGCAGTGTTGGGGAGAATATCAGTCGAGGTAGGCCAGCTGGCGTTATCGAGAGCATTGCATTCGGAACCGTTTGCGCAGTCTTGTTGGGGATGTCCTTCGGCCTCCTTGCACCATGGCTCAACTCGTGGATGGGACACGACGTGCCCGTCACAGGTGTTCGCGCTGCCGTTATCGCTGGCATGAGTGCTGGATTTGCATTTGGAGTTATCGGAATTGCGACGATGTTACGCGTGTGGATCTATCCGATCGAGTGTTTGTGGCAACTGACGATTTTCTTTGTTCGGAAATTCTGTGGAGTCGAAACATTGCACTTGTCGCCAGTACATTGGCACGAGCTTGCTCCCCTGCCCTATCCAACGTTGGCTGCCCACATTTTAATTACGGACGAGTCGGACGAATCGTTGGTGCGAACTGCCTTGGCCGCGTGCGATCTTAGCCAGTCGCAATCATCGCTCGCGAAAAATACTCGCTCCCGACTTTTTGCAGACAAAGTGCTCGAGTCAATAGAACAAAAACGATATCGAGAATTGTCGAGCTGGCTTACCGAAGCGATGAGCCACGGCCCCGTAAAACTGTTGAATCCGCTTCGCAATGCAATCGCTGCACTGGCGCGAGTCGATGCTGCAGAGTCTTCCGCAGCAGATTCGTCGAACGCCTGCGATGAGCTGGCAGTGCAAACCGCCACTCTAGAGCAGGCATTGCGAGATTCGCGCACCCCGTTAGCTGATGAACTTCAAGCTGTCCTGCCACTCTTGGCAAGTAAGAATGAAAGACGAAAATGATTTGAATAAACCTTCAGATTTATTCGTCGCAGTGTTTATTCGTCGCAGCGTTTATTCGTCATTAAGGCCCTGAGCCAACTCAATCAAGTCGCGACGTGTATCTCTATGGTCGCCACGTTTGACTTTACGCTTTCTACGACGCGAGCGGAACCAACCGTCGACACTCGAAGCTAACTGTGAAAGCCGCGTCGCGCTGGCAAACGAACTCAATGCCTTCTGAGCAAAGTTAACAACGGGCTGAATAAGTTGTGTAACAGCCGAATTGATCGAGTTTACGAGTGACGCGACCGGTCCCGCCACTTGCGCCGCTGCCGCGACGACTAACGATGTCTCGATTAGGTTTGTCGGACCAAGGTTTGCAGGTGTTTCGATTACCGCCGTGGCATTGGAAGGAATACTGGTATTTGAATTGCCGAGCGTTTGGCTGCGGTGAATTCCTTGGGGGCGATCAGTGAAACCGGGTCGAACTTGTTGGGCGACGAGATTAGGATTGCTTTCATTTAATGGTTCGGAATTAGACGTCGCCGAATTTGATAAGCGAGCGTCAGATTCATTGCGAGAGCTTTCTTCGTTGCCTGTCGACGAAGTGTCAGCGACGCCCTTGGAGCTAGGATCAGCTACGTCTGTTGATTTTTCGGTGTCGTTTTCTTGACCTTTAGCACCGGCGTTTGTCTGTTCCTTGGCGGCTTGTACTTGAAGGGCTGTCGGCAGATCAATGGAGACTTGAACCAGCGGTTCCGACGGAAAAACTCCGATAATAGTTTTATGACGATTCAGTATGTTGTTCGAAACTGAGTTGGGCGGAGTGAAGTTGGTTTTCGTTGGGACTGGCAAAGCGGCCACTATCGGGAGTGGCATGGGTTCGACAACGACTGTCGTGAACTGAGTGGAACTAGCGCCGTGTTGATCTGTGCCAACCGCCATAACCTCATACGTGCCCGGTGTCGAGAACATGTGATCCAAATCAAACTTCGTGTTGGAGTCGTGCTTGGCGAGGTACTGTTTGCCGTCGCCGAAATCGATGCGGACGTCGAGAGGGCTTTGGCCTGGGTCCGTAACAAAAATGTTCGATGAAAACATCTCGCCCAGCGTGATCGTCGTCGCGCCAGTGTTGAGTTGAAGTGCCGGCGCCATATTGCCGATCTCGGCAAGTGTCTGCGCTTCGACTGAATCGTCGTCGTCATCGATGGCTACGATTGAGATCTGGTACTGTCCAACGTTTGTATAGCGATGCTGAAGTAAAAGTGTGGGTTGATTGAGCGATTGATAATACTGTAGCGGCGTTCCGTCACCGAAATCGATTGCCAGGTCCACCGTATCCGTAACGGTCTTCTCTATCCGAATTAGCGAACGAAATACCTCGTTTTCAAAATAGGTAGACGCTTCGCCTACGACTGTCAAAATAGGGGCGATACTTGCAACTGAAACGATTGCGGAATGTCGAGCCGTTGATTGATCATCGTCGCTGATGGTAATACTAACATCGAAGTCTCCCACGTCCACATAACGGTGGGGAATTGTCAACGATTCCGAAATCGTATTGAAAACTACATTTGGCGAACCATCTCCAAAATCAATCGACACGAGCCACTCGACATCACCGGGGTCATCGATATCGATTTGTAGTGTGCTGATTTCTCCTTCCAATAATCTGGTCTGATTGTTTGGCGGGCTCACAAGAGAAGTCACTGGCGCGTGGTTCACGACGTGAATACTTACCAATCCTCTTGACGAATCGCCGTCGTCGTCGGTTACAGTAAAGGCGAATTCATAGGTGCCAGCGTTCGAGAGGGCGGGCGTCTCAAAGTCTAATAGATCCGTTGTAGATTCCATCTCGATACTTGTACCCGGACCTGTGATCGCGACGTTCCAGTTGGAATCTCCAGCATCGTCGATTGAGATTGGCACGACATAATTTTCGCCTTCCCAAATCGTAATCCACGAGGTTGGCAGATTAATAGCCGGGACGATGTTCTCGACAAGGACTCTCAATGTCCTAATCTGGCTCGCCGCATCGTCGTCGGTAATCCGCAAGTCAATCAGATACTGGCCAGCTTCGTCGAAGGTCCAACTGCTAAAGCCTGTTGTCGTTGAACTACTTTCCCATGTCTGAATCTTGCCTTCGCTTTCGGCGACCAGTGTCCACTGTGAATCGCCTCGATCGGTGATTTCTAAAGGCACCTGAATTGACTCGCCTTCGCGAATGACAAACTCGTTATCCAGGAGTTGGATGGAGGGAGCGATATTCTTGACTTTGACGGGCAGCTGAATCGTCTGTCGCCCACCGTCATCGTCCTCACCAATGATCTTGAATTGATAATCTCCGGCTTCGAGAAAGCGGTGTTCGAGTTCGTGAACAGAACCATTCTCAACGGACTGTACTGGGCCAAACGGGACGCCGTTTAATTCGACTTGTGCAGTAAGCGAGTCGAGTCCAAAGTCCGAAATCTCAAAGGATGTTTGAAACCAATCGCCTTCAGAAAGCGAAACAGGAAAGCCATCAACGGCGATTATGGGGGCGACGTTTTGCACTCGGATTGTTTGAGACTGCGTCGTTGTCGCGCCCGATTCGTCCGTTGCCGTCCAGAGGATCGCGTACTCACCGTTGTCGCGATACCGATGATTAAAGGGGTGTGCTGGCGTCGTAGTGTCGAAAGTCTGGCTAAGACCGTCGCCGTAGTCTACCGCCAGACGCCACGATTCATTCGAGGAGTCGCTGATGATGACCTCGCCGCGGACGAAATTACCTTCGAATAGTTGGTCACTATCAACTGAAATTGCGACGGTAGGTATTACATTTTCGACGGACACCATTTGTTGAGTAATGGTCACACTGCCATCTTCGTCGGTTGCCGTTGCAACCACATTGTATGAGCCTGGTGCCGAGTATCGATGTTCAAAAGCAAATTCGGCAGAGTCTTGAGTCCGATTGCCGAGAACGGGTGAGCCGTCGCCAAAATCCAATCTCAAGTCGACTCGGTCGTCACCCGGATCGGAAACTTGAACGGTTGCGGTAAGGAGGTCGTCGACAAAGGCGCGAATTGGATCGATGGACAACTCGGCGAGCGGGGCTCGATTCTCGATAGCGACGGGAATTGCCTCAGTGGCAATGGCAAAAAGAGCGTCTCGAATTTTTAGGGTAAAGTTCCCGATGATCTCGTCGGCAGCGGTGTACTTGAATTCGAAGAGTCCATCGGCGGCGACCTCTTGCTGTGCGATGGTCGTATCGGGGAATCGCACTTTTGCCATCCAGAAGTCATCGCCTGGGTCGACGATCCTACCTCGCAGCGTAATCTCCTCGCCCTCGAATAGGTCACCGACGATTTCGATGTCTTCAATTGTGGGAGTGGCATTTTCAATAAACAAATCGGCGAACGTATGGAGTGGCCCATTCGGAGTTTCTAAAGCTATTCCGATCTTGTGAGATTCTTCCGTAGCTAACGCCAGATCGATTAGCCGTTCCCATGGGACTATCGGGTCGAGACCATCCGCGTCATCGTATTGCCCGTCGTTGTCGAGGTCCCACAGAGCCTGTGTGAAAACCGCCGACGTTGCGGCATTTAGTCGCAATGAGTCTCCAGCGGTGATACGGTACGGTCCGCCACCAGTAATGGAATCTTGCTCAAGCTCCGGCAAACGAATGGCGGAGGAAAACTCCGACGTATTTCCGTCTGAGTCAATTGCCAGCCCTTGATAGAAGTAATCGAGGCCGAGAGGGTCGGGCACCGCGAACGTAAAGTTGGCAACACCTGCCGCATTTGTCGTTACCGATTGGGAATCAAAGAATGTTGGTGGTGCGTCGGCAACTAACTGCCCGTGATATTCGATGGTAAATTCAGAATTGGGAGCGCTATTGAGTTGTGCCGAGACGAGTGATACGCCGAACCAAGTTCTATGAGACAACAGTTGCGGGAAGTTTTGAAGCTGGTTGGACCCGGTATCGACATCTTGAAGGTCGTTGGCGTTCGCACCGTCCCGACCGAGTTCGATTCGATTTCCGTTTCCAAAAAAACGGTTGCTGCGAAGCGAGTTGCGTTCACCCGACTGAACTTGGATCGCATTACTCGCGTTGAAAGCAAACACATTGCGTTCGATCGAGTTGTCGTTGCCAATAACGACGACACCATTGCCGCCACCAGCAGCTGAGACTCCATCGGGTTTCACGCCAACGAAAGTATCTGAAACGACATTGTGGTCACCGTTAAAACGCAACGCGTTTCCAACCGCGTTCTCGATGGCGATATGAGTGAGTCGATTGTCATCTGACTGAAAATCAAAAACGCTGGTTCCAATTCCCAATCGCTGTGCGTTAACGACGACTTCCGGACCCGTCTCGTTGCTGTTTCCAGTATGAGTCGTCTGGGAATTCCCTAAAATTGCGACGCCATTTCGATTGGTAATCTGAGGCAGTGGCGAATTTAGGTTGATAACAAAAACGTCGCCAGAACGGTCGCCGTCGACGTCCAAGAAGTTGCGATCTTTGGCCGAGATTTCAAAAAAAATGTCCGTCGAAGTCGGCAGCCGATTGGCATTTTCGATGGCGGTACGCAGAGAACCAGGGCCAGTATCGTCGGTGTTGGTAACGAGAAAGCTGAGTAGTTCACGGCGCTCGAGAGATTCAACTCGCAGTCGGCGCGGACGTCTAGACAGTTTGGGCCGCTTCAATTTAAGCGGAGAAGAGCAATTATGGAGTTTGGTGCGACTCGACAACATATAACCATGTTTGCGGAAGGAATCGTCCGCGTAATTAGGTAGATACTATAGTTGTTGAGCGTGGTAATTCCATGATAGTCACTGCCGCTAGGTTGCTGCAACTGTGATTCATCGAAATCCCGCTCGCTCGACATCTTTCCGGCTGAGAATTGCGTGCCCACAGCGCAATTCCCTACTTCTAAAACCGTATGAAAATCTTCAAACGGACAGGAAATCTTTAGATTCTTTATCGATCGCAATTGCTCAAAAGAATGAAAGTGCCAATTGGCCCAAGTAGAATTGATGGTTGTCCGTTTAAGTTTACAAATTTGGCTCGTCGAAGAAGTCGCGTGCAATCATCCGTTATGAATCAAGGCACCAAGTCAATTGGCCTCAATCCCTGGGAAAAAACGAGTTCTGTTTTTCATCGTTCCAGTGGTCGTCTGGATCGTGTGGGGGATGTTGATGGGATGGCAGGGCAATTGGGTCCTGTTCGTCGATCGTTGGTTTATGACGCTGACGATGTGCTTTGGATCTTTCATCGCAGGTGCAACTAGCGAAGGCGGTGGCGCAGTAGCCTTTCCGGTAATGACTTTGGGCTTCGGCATTCATCCTGCCGTGGCTCGAGACTTCTCGCTGATGATCCAGGCGGTGGGAATGACTTCTGCAAGTCTCTTGATATTTGCTTTTGGCATTCCGGTCGAGCGACGGGCGATAGTGATTAGTGGAATAGGAGGCGCGATTGGGATCATCCTGGGGCTCGAGTTTGTCGCGCCAATTGTTTCACCGGCGTATGCGAAAACGTTTTTCACAAGTTTGTGGCTCAGTTTCGCGGTCGCGCTGTATTGGGTAAATCGCGACCAGCACCGCGCGACGAACGAAGGCATTCCGAACGTCGCCGGACGCGAACGACTTTTCCTGTTCGCTATCGGACTACTCGGTGGCTGCGTGAGTTCGGTGACGGGAAGCGGGCTCGATATTCTGACTTTCACGATGCTGACTTTACTTTTTCGAGTTAACGAGAAAGTTGCAACTCCGACGTCAGTAGTGCTGATGGCCAGTAACGCTTTAGTGGGAGCCATTTGGCAAGGGGCGATCCGACAAGAAATCTCTGCGGAGGCGATTGAGTATTGGTGGGTTTGCGTTCCTGTCGTTGTGGTTGGCGCTCCGTTAGGGGCATACTTCATTCGCCAGAGAACGCGGGAGTTCATTGCCAAGCTGCTGTACGTTTCCATTGCTGCTCAATTCATCGGCGCCTTGCTAATTATCCCGCTGACCCCCGGCCTCATCGTAGCCAGTACGCTTACGCTGGTAGCTGGCATTTGCCTGTTTGCAATAATGGCATCACGAGGTCGAAGGTGCGAGACCGCGCGCTAACGCGTGGAGGTCGGAGTTCGGCTCCGTGTGTTGCGTTCGTTGCATTGGCTGTTGCGCTCGACCAATTTTCCTGCCGCTTCGCGGTAAAGAAGTGCTCCCACATGGGTAACTATTGACAAACGTGTTTGCTTTGGAGCTCACTGGCGTGTGCCGTGCGTGCTTCGCTTATTTCAGCGCCTGCAGATACTCTCGGTAATCGGCTTCGACTTCGATGAGAGGTTGGTTGACCAATGCCTGAAATGACTCGAATGGATCTTGTGAATTCCTTTGAGCGACGCGATGCAGTTTGTCGCCGAGTAGGTTCTTGTTGAAGATCAGGTAGTAAGTGAGTGCCCACGATTGTACGTAATGTTGTTGCGACGACGAATCGATGTGGGTTACGAGAAACTCCTCGTTGGGTGCGCGGAGGAGGTCGGCGATTGGAAATGCGGTTTTGTTGTCGAAGAGTTTTTTGACGGAATTGAGTTTGCTGCGATTGGGCGCGTCGATTCGTAGCATGCCATCGTCCAGTTGTCCGCCTTCAAAGACTTGTGCCAAGCCCTCGTTTAACCAGCGAGGAACTTTTCTGTCGGCGTCTTCAATTATGAAGTTGTTTAGATAGGCGTGGAAAGCCTCGTGAAAAATGCGAGTGAACATGTCCCGAGTCACTTCGTTGAACTTTGCCGAGTTACGTCGGTCGGCCGTTTTGATCTCCTGCATTTTCGCTTCGTATTCTCGCGTCCAGCTCGCCTGCCGCAACACTCGCTCTTTTTCAATCTCTCGGTCGGGTATTCCATTGGCTCGCATTCGCTCGAACAATTTTGCGAGTCCCATTTTGAATTCCCGATTCTTTTGGTCGTATTGGGCTTCGATCTTCTTATTGTGAACTTGCGACTGGCGAACGCGTTCGGTAAATCGATTAATGTCACTACCAGCTAAGATCGTGTTCTTTGCAGCCGAATAGAAAGCGGGGCTCTTAATCGCGATAAGGTTGCGTTGGAGGTAGCCTTGGTATTCGTCCATGGAACCATAGAGGACGATATGCAACGGCTTCGTCGGTTCAATTCGCGGGCGAATCACATGCCGGTATGCTCGAAAAATTTGTTCGATACGAACAACACATCGTCTCGTGGCAACTTCATCCGTAGAACTTGTCAGTTGGAACCAAGGACCGTTAAATTGAAAAACGACTCGATTACCTTGTTGGATTTGGGAAAGCGGTACGTCGTCCATTTTCCCCGCTTCGATACGAAGCCGATTCTTGAATCGCTGAACTCGTCCTAACAACTCCTTGTGGTGTGTAGCCGACAGCAAATCAATATCGGCGATTTCACTGATTGGAATCGGCCGTATGACGACGTACATCGGACGCCCCTTGGGACGAACGATTTCAGCAAACTCAAGCTCCGTTTTGCTCTCGGCTATAATGACTCCGAAAAACTCGGACTCATCTTTCAGTTCGACGCGTTCTAGTTTCCACTGATTGGTCGCTGGCGTGTTCTTTGTGGGAGTCACGCCGTTGACGCCTTGCGGGCGATTCAAATTCAGTTTGTTCGGCGACTCATTTTTTTGCTGCGCAGGTGGGATCGGCGTCTTCTTGCGATCTCGTCGTGAATTAGTGTCGCCGAACACCCGCACTCGGCCAGGCGGTGGTGGTTGCTGTGCAAGAGCAATCATCGTAACTCCCAGGCAACCGACGCAGCAGAGCGTTAGCCAAAGAGAGAATCGAAAGTAACCACGATGAGTCATGCGTGTTAGCGTCCGAACTTGAATGATTGTTTCCCGTGCGAATGACGAGGGGTCGATCTGTTTATTATATCGGCAGGGAGCGAAAAAACGCAGCGCAATTTGGAATACGTTTTGGCATTGGACGTATTGCTATGACCGTGTAGCGGCTGATTTACTGGGCTGTGGTCCGCAGACAGCCTGAAATTTGATCTAGAAACGAAAAAAGGCGGACACCTGTTGGGTGTTCCGCCTTTGCAATACCGAAAACGAAGCTGTGTGATTGTTACGCGTTCAGTTTGACCGATGCGTCGTCTGCCACATTGACCCAAACGTGAACGTGTGGAGCGCCACGGAAGTACCAGACAAACGAGGGACCTTCTAGCCGCCAGTTGTCCCAGACTTTGTCTTTGCCGAGGTCTTGATCTACGTAGAATGCCAAGTGGCAGGCGTCGAGACCACCTTGAGCCTTTAGGCAAGCGTAGACTTCGTCCCGATCGCTGGTGCGATACGGTTCGACGAGTTTTTCGAGCGTCTTTTGGACGTGTTCTTTTTGGTCAGCAGAAAGTTCCGAAACGGAAATCCCCGCGAACTCGCCTTTCGCGCCGCGGAAGCCAGCAGCTTGTTCCTTAATGGAACCACTAACTTCGGCTTGCTTTCGTTGCTTGCCATCGAGCACTTCGTAGACTTGATTAGCTGCCAAGGCCTGTTCCCAAAAGACGTTTCCGGGATGGTTTGGCTTCTCATTAAATCCTTCGGCTGCGTGGCCGTAGAAAATCGGACCACCAAAAGCAACGTGATCTGCAGAGTTGCCGTCGCAACGGACCGTCATGTGCCGACCAGTCATCACAAACTCAAACTTGCCTTTGCCGGGTTCACCAAAGATGGCGATGTTTTGTCGCTTACCATATCCACCGGCATCATCTTGAATCTGCTTGTCGATTCGGCCGTGCCACTCGGGGGAAATGATGCCCTCAAAGATCGCTCGGATAATTTCCTGCTGATCCTTGGTGTAAAACTCACTGGCAATCGTCGGGCTAGTGATGTGCCAGTTGTTTGAAATTCGAGTTCGCAGGAGTCCTTTGTCTTTGTCTTGGTGGTCCCAGGCACAACAAACTCCATCTCGCTGTTTGTCGTCCATCGATTTGTAGAGTGTTTCGACGAGCGACTCAGGTTTCTTCTCGGCCTTCTCCTTTGCGAAAGCGGGAGTCACGAGGGACGCGGCTGCAACGGCGGCGGCACCAGTCGAGGCCGTTTTGAGGAAACCGCGGCGGGAAACATCTGTGGGGTCCGAACAATCGGGGCATTGTTGGCGCAGTTCTGACATCGCTGCATCCTCCTAGGAATGATAATAAAGAGTTGGCGTGTTAAAAGTTGTCCCGCCGTGAATGGTCACAGCTGGACAACACTATTTGTCGCTTCTAACGGGCTTCTAATAATGGGGCTTCTATTAATGAGTCGTTACCTTTAGAAATTAGAGTCGAATCGCCGAGGCCATGCAAATTCGCTGGCATAATAACGCATGGAATTATCGATTGCGTTGGCAGTTTGGGCAAAAAAATGTCGATCGTTGAGTCTGCACGATTCTCTCGATCGTAGATTCGCCACATGTGGTGCAGGTATCTCCGTGTCGGTCGTAGACTCGGTGGTGGTTTTGATATCCACCGGGATCATTGAGAGCGGTTCGGTAAGTGCCATCGCCCAGCGTCGAGCCTTCGTACTTTATCGCCAAATTCAGAATCTCCAACATCGACTCGTGGATTCTCGCCCATTGTTTTTTGGTGATTCGGTCGCAGCGACGAGCTGGATGTACGGCCGCTAAGTGCAATAATTCCGAAGCATAAAGATTTCCAACTCCAGCGACGACTTTCTGGTCGAGTAACGCGACTTTGATTGCTCGACGACTCGACTTTAATCGGTCGCGCATTTGTTCGGCTGTGATCAGCAATGCATCGGGGCCGAGTTTATCGGGACCGAGAGCAATCGCGAATTCGCTTGGATTCATGAGGCGAACGGACCCCAATCCACGACGATCCCAATACCAAATATTTGGCACCGTAGTGCAGGCCATATCGACTCGGAATCGCAGATGTTCTTTGCTGGGTGGATCGGTGGTGAGAACGAGCCCTGTCATTCGCGGTTCGAAGATGATCCGTTCGTCGTTCTCCAGACGCATGACGACACGTTTTCCAATCCGTTCGACTGCAGCCACCTTTTTTCCTCGGGTGCGACTGCGAAACGATCGAATGGCAGGAGTGCAGCAAATTGGTTTGCGTTTACATGGCAGCCGGTGAACGTCGAGTATCTTGGCGCCTTCGATTTCCAGGATTCCGCGACGCATTGTTTCAACTTCGGGTAGTTCGGGCATGAGAAATTGCTTATTGGTGCGGGTTATTCGTGCGAGTTACGAGTGTTAATCTGCGGCTGAGAATTCGATAGTTGACATGCTACTCCCCAAAACAAGGTAGATTCTAGCCCCGTATGACGGGATTTCTCGATGATGAGTCGCTAGTTTTTACGATGGAGTACGTATTGGAGTGCGATTTCGACTGAGGGTGCACTTGACCCCGAAAACGGCGGGACGGAGAATCGTATGTTTGCTGCCGACTCGCATGGCATGAGCTACGCTTTAAATACATTTGAGACTACCAGTTCTAGCATTAAAGTTAACGAAAATGAGCGAATCTTCGTCGGACGGCACGGCCGTTTCCCAGGTCCCCAACGAATCAGGCCGTTTCGGCGAATTCGGCGGCCGCTTCGTACCCGAAACTCTGACCCAAGCGTTGGAGGAATTGACGGTTGAATATGCAAAGGCCAAAAAGGACCCCGAGTTTCAAAAGGAACTCGACTATTTGCTAAAGAATTATGTCGGACGTCCTTCGCCGTTGTACTTCGCTCGGCGGCTAACCGAAGAAGCGGGCGGAGCTCAGATTTGGCTCAAGCGCGAAGATCTCAATCACACCGGCGCACATAAAATCAACAATACTATTGGTCAGGCTTTGCTCACTTTGCGAATGGGCAAGAAACGCGTGATCGCGGAAACTGGAGCAGGCCAACACGGAGTTGCAACTGCAACCGCTTGTGCTCACTTCGGTCTCCCTTGCGTTGTCTACATGGGCTCCGAAGACGTTCGCCGACAAGCTCCCAATGTCTACAGCATGAAGTTGCTCGGCGCGGAGGTTCGCCCCGTCGAAAGTGGTTCCCGCACATTGCGAGATGCAATCAATGAAGCAATGCGAGATTGGATGTCGACCGTTGGAGAGACCCACTACATTATTGGCTCAGTTGTGGGGCCACACCCGTTCCCCGTCATAGTTCGCGATTTTCAATCGGTGATTGGAAGTGAAACAATCGAACAATGCAAAGAATCGATAGGGCGTTTGCCTAATGCGGTCGTCGCTTGCGTGGGCGGTGGAAGTAATGCGGCCGGGATGTTCTACCCGTTCGTCGATAACAAGGAAGTCGAGCTGATCGGCATCGAAGCGGGGGGCCGAGGTGGAAATGCTGGCGATCACGCTGCTCCGTTGAGCCACGGAGAGCCTGGCATCTTGCACGGAAGTTACAGTTACGTGATGCAAGATGAAGACGGCCAAACTTCCGACGTTCACTCTATCAGCGCTGGCCTTGACTACCCCGGTGTTGGCCCAGAACACAGCTACTGGAAAGCGACCGGCCGAGCGACCTATACATACTGCCAAGACAACGAAGCACTGGTCGGTTTCGACGCGCTCGCGCGAACGGAAGGGATCTTGCCGGCGCTGGAAAGTTCCCATGCGATTGCGAAGGGAATGGAAATCGCCAGTAAACGTTCCGCGGATGAAGTTGTCGTGATCTGCCTCTCCGGCCGAGGCGACAAAGATACCGCCGAGATTGCTCGACTGCGAAAAGAAATGAGCCAATAGCAAACAGAAATGAGCCAGTAGAGATCTAAGTGCGGCGCGATTTCGTTTTCGCGTCAGTAGCAATCAGACCCGAACAACTGCTAACTCCGAAGACTGAATTCATGTCCTCTATCGATCAACTGTTCTCCAAACTTCGCTCCGAAAACAAAAAGGCATTCATGCCCTTTGTTACCGCCGGTGATCCAAATCTTGAATTCACTTCGGAAGTGCTGCAACGCTTATCGAATGTGGGATGCCATTTGTGTGAAGTTGGCATTCCTTACAGCGATCCAATTGCCGATGGTCCTACAATTCAAGCCTCTTACACCCGAGCACTCGACAAAAAAGTGAAGTTGCCGAGTATCCTCGAGATGTTGAAGCAGACGACGCCGAAGATAACGACTCCAGCAGTAACGATGGTCAGCTATGCGATCATCTATCGTTACGGTTTGCAAAAATACGTAGACGATGCAAAGGCAGCTGGAGTGGCCGGAGCCATCGTGCCGGATCTGTTGGTGGAAGAAGCCGCGGAATTTTCGGCGATTTGCAAAGCTGCCGAGTTCAGCCTGGTCCAACTCGTAACGCCGACGACTCCTCGACCACGGGCAATCGAGATCGCCAATTCATCGAGCGGGTTTATCTATTACGTCGCCGTGACCGGCATCACCGGTGAACGCCAGGAAATGCCAGCCGAATTGCTAGACAATGTCGCTTGGCTTCGGGAGCAGACCGACTTGCCGGTCTGTATCGGTTTCGGAATCAGTACCCCGGAACACGTCAAAAAACTCGCTCCCGTGGCAGACGGTTTGATCGTCGGATCGGCAATCGTTCGCCGTATTGCAAATGCCGCCGAGCAAGGTGATGCTGCAGTTTTGGACGACATTGAGCAATACGCGAAAGCGCTGCTTGAAGTCATCTAAATTGCCCATCTGACGGTCCAAAACGAATCTCCATTCTGCTAGTTTCTGGCTTGCTCACTGCCGAATGTAAGACCGCCGGAAAAACGTTAAACGCCGCAAAGTCGCACTAAGTCTTCATCGGACGCTGCAAAAAAAACTACTGGCTAAGGTCGTAATACGCTTGGAGTTGCGGTTTCAATTTCAGTCGATCTTGACCCGCAATCGAATTCGCAAGTAGAGTTGAATAAGAGGATTAGTTTCCATTTCCGGTAACAACGTCCGCCGAACAACAGCTTTACAGCGAGCTCTTAGCAATCTCAGAACGGTGATCCCAGTAAGATAAATAGCGATCAAAACAGCGATCTAACGATCTAACTGGCGATCAACGTACAAAGATTGAAGAACTCGTTCGGCGACGTCCCGTGGCGTATCGCAGCTGAAGGAGGCTTCCATGGCGCTGAATAAGGCGAGTTCCAGTGTTCAACGATTCTTTGCAGGAGTCGCTGAGTACATCTTCCAAGCAGAGCTAGGTGTCGCTGATCCACCATTGGTGGACTATCTAAGCGACATGCTGATTCGTTTCCTGCGTATGGACGTAGTGCACAAAGTTCGCGCGTTGAACGGCAAGCCCGTTTTGCAAGTTGCGGATATGGTTGCAGAAGCGGACGAACGATTGGGAGACGCTCGGCGGGCTGTCCACCAACACATCGGTGACTACACTCTTTTTTGGGCTGGCCTCTATCCCGAGACGCTACGCAAGCTTCGCAATCAACAAACGAAGGACCAATTCGTCGATTATTGCTCTCAAGGAAAGCGCGCGTATT
>Ga0115002_10002029_pt1 | contig 26870 bp, 27 predicted proteins | sample ArcticOcean_MG_C_8_FD_89576 | JGI IMG/M metagenome (GOLD analysis project Ga0115002, IMG submission 89576) | Marine microbial communities from western Arctic Ocean - ArcticOcean_MG_CB11_86 | ecosystem: Environmental > Aquatic > Marine > Oceanic | place: Arctic Ocean: Canada Basin | collected... | reverse complement strand
TCCTGCTGATCGAAGGCCAGCAGGCCGAGACAATCGCCGGGGCGCTCACCATTGCCGGGCCGCTCAAGTTCCGCAACGATCTTGTTGAGGCCTCCGCTGCTGAAGCCGCCCCGGAGGCCGCGCCAGAGACCGCGGCCTCCGTTGTGCCGCCCACCCCACCGGCGCCGGTGGGTGTTCCCGATGCCCCGGTCTCGCCTGCGGGCGTATCCGACAAAGCGAGTCCGGTGGGAGTGCCTTCTAAGGATAAACCCGTTGGCCCGGTCGGCGCCCCAAAGGGCGACCGTTAGCGGGACTCAGATTTACCCGTCACCTCCTGAATTGACTCGCTCACCACCCCGGCCATCCAGGTAATCTCGTCCTCGCTCACGCAATATGGCGGCATGAGAACTAGCACATCTCCCAGTGGGCGGATTGCCAGCCCGCGCCGTCTGGCGGCGAGGCACACCCGCCGGCCCATTCGTACCTCGGGTGGGTAGGTCATTCTCGTCTCGCGATCCACGACAAGCTCGATACCGGCCATGAAGCCCAGCCCCCGAACATCGCCCACGCCGGGAAGCTGGCGGAGGGTGGCGAGTTCTTTCCAGAAGCGGACAATCTTGGGTGCGAGCGTGACGAGGGTGTTCTCGTTTTCGAAAATCAAGAGGTTCGCCAAGGCAGCGGCGCAAGCGAGCGGGTTGCCGGTGTAGGAGTGGCCGTGGAAAAAAGTTCTTCCCTCGGCGGGCGCTCCCCGGAAGGCATCAAATATCTCCTCGGTGGTGAGCGTTGCGGCGAGCGGCAGGTAGCCCCCCGTGATTCCCTTGGCGAGGCAGAGTATGTCCGGCGCGACGTTTTCGTGCTCCGAGGCGAACATCCGTCCGGTGCGGCCAAAACCGGTGGCCACCTCATCCGCGATAAGAAGCACGCCTGCCCGCGTACAGGCATCCCGCACCCGCCTTAGAAAACCCTCGGGCTGGGGGATGATTCCCGCCGCGCCCTGGACCATCGGCTCGATGATGACGGCGGCCACCTCATCGGAGTGCTCCGCAATCATCTGCTCGATCTCATCGCCGGCGCAAACCGGGCAAGGAGATGTCTCGGCCCCTCGCGGGCAACGGTAGCAGTGGGGCGACTCGGCCCGGAGGGTTTCAAAAAGCAGGGGATGGAAAATATCGTGAAAAAGCTCGATGCCGCCCACGCTCACCGCGCCCACCGTGTCGCCGTGATAGGCCATGTTCAGCGCGATGAATTTTGATTTTTCAGGCCGGGCCGGGCTTCGTTGTTTTTGATACTGAAAGGCAATCTTGAGGGCGACCTCGACGGCGGTGGAACCGCTGTCCGAGTAGAAAACGCGAGAGAGCCCGTGCGGTGTGATGGCGGTGAGCTTTTCGGCCAGCTCGATGGCGCTGTCCTGGCCCATGCCGAGCATGGTGCTGTGGGCGATCTGATCGAGCTGGCGGCGGATCGCCTCATCGATCTCGGCCCGGCGGTGGCCGTGGATGTTCACCCAGAGGGATGAGACCCCGTCGAGATAGCGCTTGCCCTCGACGTCGATGAGATAGGCCCTCTCGCCGCGCTCGATGATGAGCGGCGGGTCTTCGAGTTCCCATTCGTTCATCGGGGTGAAGGGGTGCCAGAGGTGGCGGCGGTCGCTCTCGGCGAGGCGGCGAAGGCGTTGCCCGTCATCCTCAAAAGGGCGTCTCGTCATGTCGCTAGGCACGCTGGGTGAGGATGACGCCTTCGATCTCGTCGAAGTAAAGCTTGTCTTCCTCTGTGCGGGGATTCATCCAGTAGCGGATAGCGGGCGTGGGCTCGGCGAGAAAGCGCCGGAGTTCGCAGCGGTCACCGTCGCCCAGATGTGGGCGGTCCACCCACTCCTCGAAATCCATGCGCTTTCGGATGGTCTCGGTGTAGAGAATCTTAAGGCCCGCATTCTCGAACATCTCGATGAGCGCCGGCAGCGAGTCGCATCGATTGTGGCTCGGGTCGCGCACCGCCTCGAAATCGTTGTAGCGCTTCGCCTCGGCAGGCTCCTCGGGGGCGATGTTGTCGATGTAGATGAGCCTGCCGCCGGGCTTCAGGACACGGCCCATCTCAGAAATCGCTTTGGGCACGTCCGAGAAATGGTGCGGCGCGATGCGCACCGAGACCGTATCCACCGAGGCGTCCTGGAGTGCGATGCCCTCGGAGTCGGTGCAGAGCAGCCGGGCGTTCGTGACTCCCTTCTCGGCCCCGTTCTTTCTCGTGGACTCGAGCATGCTCTTGGTCAGGTCGGAGGCAATCACCCACGCGCACTTAGGCGCCATCTGGTAGGCCGTGTGGCCCGCGCCGGTCGCCACGTCGAGGTGCACCCCGCCCTCGGGCTGGAGGATCTCAGCCGCGCGGGTGAGCGAACTGCTCTTGGCGTGTGGGGTGCTCGTGATGTAGTAGTCCGAGTCACCGCTGTAGATTTTCTGCACCTTTTCGCGCTGCCTGGCTGCCTCGTCGGTCATGTTTTCATCCAATGAAAAGCGGACGAAATTTCACCGCCCGGAAGATTTCGCGTACTGTGAGAATATCGCCGATTCTCCCGCGCGCCTCAAGCGAAGAAAGCGCCCACAGGAGCTAGGGAGCGCCCGTCAGCCACCTGAGCGGGGCGAGGCTGAGCCCGGAGAAGTAGGTGATGAGCGCCAGCGCCCCGAGGCGAAGGATGAGGAAAGGCAGCGTCGTCCGCCAGATCTCGCTTAAGGGCTTGCCGAAGCGGTTGCTTGCGATGAAGAGGTTGAGCCCCACGGGCGGGGTAATGTAGCCGATCTCTAGGTTGGCTAGAAATATAATCCCCAGGTGAACGGGATGTATGCCGAACTCTTTCGCGATGGGAACGATGAGCGGCACCACGACGACGATGGCCGAGAAGATGTCCATCATGCAGCCCACGGCGAGCAGAAAGAGATTGAGAGCGAGCAGAAAGGCGTAGCGGCTCGTTGAGAAGGAGCGGACGGCTTCCAGTATCCGCTGGGGCACTTGTTGATCGACAAGATAGTTCGTCAGCCCGAGCGAGGCGCCGAGGATCACCAGGATCACCCCGACGAGGATCATGCTTTCTTTCGTGATGTTGGGCACCTCGTCCCACAGGTCGAGATCGTGGAAGACCCAGACCTCGACGATGAGCACATAGACCGCCGCCACCACCGAGGCCTCCGCCGGGGTGTAGATACCGCCGTAAATACCGCCGAGGATGATAGCCGGAAGCGGAAGCTCCCAGCCCGCCTCTTTGAGAGCCGCCGAGAACTCGGGATAGGAAAACGGGGTTCGGGGCGCCTCGGTGCTCGCGATTTTCATGCAGTAGATCGACAGGATCAGAATCAGGAGAAGTCCCGGCACGACCCCCGCGATGAAAAGATGATCGATGTTCACCCCGGCGACGACACCGTAGAGAATGAGAGGCAGACTCGGGGGAAATAGCAGGCCGAGCCCCCCCCCCGTCGTCACCAGCCCGAGCGAGAAGCGCTCGGAGTAGCCGTCCTGGGTGAGTGCGGCGAAGAGTAGCCCGCCCAGCGCAACGATGGTCACTCCCGATGCGCCGGAAAAGGCGGTGAAGAACGCGCAGGTCGCCAGCGTTACCAGCGCGAGTCCCCCCGGCATCCAGCCCAGCGCCGCCCGCGCCAGCCGGGTGAGCCGTCCTGGCGTTCCGGCCTCGGCCATGAGAAAGCCCGCGAAGGTGAAAAAAGGGATCGCCAGCAGGGTCGGTGCGTCGGTCATGCGGTAGAGTTCGATGATGAACGCCGCCGCGTTGATCTCCTCTTCCCAGAAGCCCCAGAGCGCGATCGCCGCTATGACGGTGAACAGCGGCGCGCCCAGAAGCGCGAATGCGGCGAGGCCCGCTCCCCCGAGGGCGATCAAGATTTCGTCTCGCTTTTAGGCGGCTCCGGGCGGCCCAGCGCCGCCCCGGCCAGAAATCGAGCCGCCATGAGCGTGAACCCGACCGGAAGGATCGTCTGGAAAATCCAGGCCGGAAAAACGCCCGCTATCCGGCTCCCAGCGGCGAATTCACCCATGACGAAGAGAAGCGAGGCCCGCGCCAGCAGGGCGCAGACCACGGCGGCGAGAAGGTCGGTCAACCGCCGGACGGAATTTGCCCAGTGGGGAGGAATGAGCTTTGAGATAATATCAATTTCAATGTGGCGCCCGGCCCCGCGCGCGGCGAGCGATGCGCCCATCAGCCCAAGCCATAAAAGCCCCTGCCTTAAAAAAAGGTCGGCGCCGAGGATGCCGGTGTGAAACAGGTTGCGCAAAACAACCTGGATGAATCCGGCGATGAGCATGACGAAGAAAAGGGTGTTGAGCGCGTGGCCCTCCCATTCCGCCAGCGCAACGTCAAACGACTCCCAGCGCTCGCGAAATGATGTGGATTTCCGGCCTTCCATCGGTCAGGAAGACTTCCCGCCACGCATTTTGGCGAGGGCGCGCCTTGCGCGTTCGATGAGTTCTCGGGGAATGAGGGTGCCGGCGAGTTTTTCCCGCGCCTTCGCGCCCAGACGTTGCATCGCCGCAAGCTCGGAGGCCTCCGGACTTGGCGAAATGATGAGCCCGCGCTTTGTCATCGCCTGAATCGCGCGCTCGTTCTCGGCTCGGGTGAGGTGGCGAAGCTCGAGCATCCGGGCCCGTGTTTTGTCGAGCAGGAGCGTTTGCTGGCCGGGTGTCATGCGCTCGAAGCGCTGTTTGCTCATGATGAGGGCGCCGGTGACGTTTGCCATCGGTACCTTGGAAATGTAGCGCACCTTAGTGAACCACTGAAGTGCAATCGCGCCGAGCGGGCTGATATAAACAGTGTCGATAAGCCCGGTCTGGAGCGAGGTGAGTACGTCCGTCACCGCCAGCGGAATAGGCCGGACGCCGATGGCATTGAAGTATGCCCGCGCGAGGGGGTCGCCCTCCCACATCCACACCTTTTGCCCCGCGAGGTCGCGGCTGGCGACGATTGGATTTTTCGAGAAAAAATGCGCGAAGCCCACCTCGGACCAGCCCAGAAGCACCCAGCCCTTTTTGTGGAACTCAGCTTCGTACCAGGGGTCGAGCGCCTTGTGAACAGCGTCCAGCTCCTCGTAACTCCGGAAGAAAAACGGCAGCTCGAAGAGCCGTACGGCGGGTAAAAGCTCCCCCAGCCCCACCCCGGTGAATCCGGCCGCGTGAAGCTGGCCCACGCGCAGCTTGCGCACAACGTCTTTTTCGTTTCCCGAGACCCCCCCCGGATAAATGCGGAAGCGCACGGATTTTTTCGTGGCCTTTCGGATGTCTTTGTCCAACTTACGCATGATGCGCATCCAGGTTGTGCCCTCGGGGGCGAGGCTTGCGAATTTGATGACCTGCTTTGCCGCGAGCGCCGATGGCGGCGTGGCGAGCGTCATGAACGCGAGCAGCACAGCCGCGAGCGGGGCCGCAGGCAGGGCGAGGCGTTTCATGGATATGGATTTTTCAAGGTGCATCAAAATAGATCCTCAACCTGGGCGCGAAGCGCTTTCGCGCGGCGGTGGGCCAGTGCGTTGGCCAGCGCCTGATCGGGCAAAATGCCCGGACGCGTCGATTCAATTTCATCGAGCAGCCTGATGAACAGTTTTTTATCCTGCACCCGGACGGCGTAGTGCCGCGCATAAAGAAATTTCGCCATCAAAAAGCGCCCGCCCGAGGCTGAGATGGCGCGGGTGAAATGGATCTTCGCGCGCTCGGGGCTGCCGCCCAGAAGGGGTGAGCGGCTGGCGTAGTAGACGCCAAAGAACAGGTCGGGGCCTCCGAAGAAAAATTTCGGGTCGAGCTCGCGTACGCGGTCCATCATCGCGCTGGCGCGGGGAAGATCCGCCAGCGCGTCCGGGTCCTGGCGGCTCATGTTGATCCACCCGCTCCAGCAGTAGGCCGTCCAGAAGAGCAGGGGCAGGTCCTCGGGCCCTGCGTGTTTGAGAAGCACCTCGAAGGGGACTTTCTTCTGACCGGGGCGCGGCAACAGGATACGCATCCCGTGGTCGCGGCCCCGCTTGAAAAGGCGCTTGGCGCGTTCGGGCTCTGATTGTTCGAGAAAACCGAAGGCAAAGCTCCCGTAGGCCTGGGCGGCGGCGCGGCGAAGCCCGGAGTTGTCCGGGTCGGCGCGAATGTAGCCCTCGAGCATGACGAGGAGTGTGGCGGCCGCTTCACGGGCGTGGTCGGGGTCAGACTCGGCGCTCAGGGCGCCCATCAGGTCGTCCAGAAGCGTGGCCGAGGATCGAACCACCACCTTTTTGAGGGAGCACCCGGCCAACATCAGCACGAGCGCCGCAAGAATCGAGAAATGTTTAGCCGCGCGTTTCATCGGGTCCAATTATGCCACAGGGCGGTGTGTTGTGGGCAGAGTGTTTACTGTCTTCGCTTCCTCAATCGTAGGCGATGACGCTCCGGGCCACCTCGCCCCGGAGGAGCGCGTCGTAGGCCTCGTTGATCTGGTCGAGGGGATACGAGCGCGTGAGTAGATCGTCAAGATTGAGCTTGCCCGCCATGTAGAGCTCGATCAGGCGCGGCACCATCTGGCGCGGCACCGAGGAGCCGTAGAGTGAGCCGACGAGTCGCTTTTCCTGGGTGACAAGGTCGAGGGTTGGTATCGCGGCGGTGGAGGAGGGGCTGGTGATGCCGATCATCACCGCCGTTCCCCCGCGCCGGACGGCGTTGAAGCACTGGGTCGTCACCTCTGTGTTGCCGATGGCCTCGATGGCGTGATGCGCCCCCTGGCCACCGGTGATCTCGCGGATGCGCTCTACCGGATCCTCGTCCGAGGCGTTGACGAGGTGGGTAGCGCCGAATTTTTTCGCCATTTCGAGTTTGTTCTGGAACACGTCCACCGCGATGATCGGCTCGGCCCCGGCAAGCTGGGCACCCTGGATGGCGTTGAGGCCGATGCCCCCCGCGCCGAATACGGCGACGCTCTCGCCCGGCCTGACCTGGGCGCCGTTGATGACCGCGCCGACGCCGGTGATCACCGCACAGCTGACCACGGCGGCCATGTCTAGCGGCATGTCGTCGCGAATCTTGAGGGCGGATTTCTCGCTCATCACCGAGTATTCGGCGAAGGTCGAGACGCCCAGGTGGTGGCCGATTTCGGTGTTCCCGATCTTAAAGCGCCTGGTGCCGTCCGAGAGGGAGGCATTTGTGCGCATCAGGGCGCTCGTGGGGCAGAGCTGGGGCCGCGCGATGAGGCAGTATTCGCAGGTTCCGCACGCGTAGCGCCAGACGCTCACGACATGGTCGCCCGGCTTGAGGGAGGTGACGCCGAGGCCCACCTCCTCGACAATGCCCGCGCCCTCGTGACCGAGGATGACCGGGGTGCTGATGGGCATCTCGCCTGTCATCGCGTGGTAGTCGCTGTGACAGACGCCTGCCGCCGCCATTTTCACCAGTATCTCACCCTCTTTTGGGGGCGCGACCTCGACCTCCTCAATGACAAGCGGTTTGTTCGGTCCATAGAAAACGGCTGCTTTCATGGCGGGCTCCCTATCAAAATAGCCAGGTGAGGTAATCTCAGATCCGGCGGCTTTTCTTGTTTCGGCGCCAATATCGAAGTATGTTTCTCTATTAATACCTGAAAAGCGGCTCCGTTGCACTTCTACTTACGGTTGCTCCCAGGGGGCGGGAGGTCAAATTCCAAAGGGGTCAAAATGCCTTTTATCAAAACAATTGAAGAGGGTGAGGCCGACGGAGAGCTCAAGGCGTACTACGACAAGATGGGGGGAAGCGTAGGGAACATCCAGAAAATATACAGCATCAAGCCTCCGCTTCTTCAGGCGTACCGAGATTTTTCCCGTTCGGTGACTTTCGGCGCCACCAGCCTCGGGCGGCGGCGCGAGGAAATGCTGGCGGTAGCGATTTCCTCGATGCTCAAGTGCATGTACTGAACGGTCTCGCACGGAGAGTTTCTCCGTAAGGTGAGCGAGGGTGACGCGACGCAGGACGCGCTGGATTTGAAGGAGGACTTCAGGAAGGCCGATATTGCTCTCGAGGAGGTGGCGATGCTCGAGTACGCCGAAAAAATAACGCTCGCGCCCTGGACCGTCACCGAGGCGGACGTCGAGAACCTGCGGGCGCACGGCTTCGACGATGTTGCGATTCTTGAGATCGCTACCGTCTCGGCCTACCGGAATTACATCGCCCGGGTGGCGAACGCACTCGGGGTCGAGCTTGAGGACACGAAATTCGCGGACAATCCCGAGGCCCGCGCTGCCATGATCGAGGGGCTCGTTTAAGAACATGATGGGCACGGGTGCATTTGCGCATACCTCACCTGCGCATGAAGAATTCATTGAAAGGATAAGGGAGAGCCATGAGCGATAAAGTGAGAATGGCGTTCGTCGGGCTGGGCAGATGGTCGGACATGCTCGCCGCGGGTGCCAGCAAGAGCAGCCGGGCCGAGGTGGTAGCCGGCCTGTCGCGCTCGCCGGAGAAAATGGACGCATTTGCCGAGAACTTCGGTGGGGTCCCGGCCAAATCTTGGGAGGCGATTCTGGCCGACAAGAATATCGACGCGGTCGTGCTCTCAACGCCGCACAGCCTCCACAAGCCCCAGGCCATCGAGGCGGCTCGCGCCGGGAAGCACATCATTGTCGAAAAGCCGATGGCGCTCTCCGCCGCCGACTGCCGAGAGATGATCGAGGCGGCGAAAGAGGCGGGCGTCGTATTGGCCGTGGGGCAGAACACCCGGCGCAGCCCCCGCTACCGGAAGGCCGAAGAACTAATTCGCTCTGGGGCGATTGGTGAGGTCGCCCTGGTCGAGGCCAACCAGACCAAACCCCAGAGCTATCGAATCGAGGGCCTCTGGCGGAACTCGCGGGTCGAGAGCCCAGGGGGGCCACTGGCGAGCTTCACCATCCACCAGGTGGACGCCATGAACCTTCTCGTTGGACCCGTGCGGCGGGTGTCAGCGTTCGTGAGCAAGCTCAACGGCCCCGGGGTGCCGGACGACGTGATGACAGCGGTGCTCGAATTCGAGAGCGGGGCGCTCGGCTACCTGGGCGGGACGATGGTCACCCCCGACCGGAATTTCTTTCAGGCCCACGGCACCGAGGGTGTCATCTACCTCGATGTGGACGGGGGAGAGTGCTCGCTGAAGCGAAAGGATGCGGACGCCTTCGAGCGCCTGCCGATGCCGGACGCCGAGGAGCAATTGTCCATCTCCCTCGCCGAGCAGATGGACGATTTCGCGGGTGCCATCCTCGAGGGCCACGAGTCCGAAGTCTCGGGCGAAGTGGGCATGGCCGCCGTCGCTGTCATGGAAGCTATTGTCCTCTCGGCGGAAGAGGGCCGACCGGTCGAGCCGGGGAGTTTGTAGGGGTGCCAATTGAGCGTCCGGTCTCTGATTGACACCGCAGGGGGGAGCGGTATGATCTGCGGGTTGTAGACCTGCTAGGGGTGGGTATCTGAGAGCCTCGGGATGTGAGGCAACCCTTAGAACCTGATCTGGGTAATTCCAGCGAAGGGAAGCGGGGCTGAAAGACCGGAAAGAGTTTTTTTTCGGCGTTTTGAGCCGCTTCCTACCGGGATAGCGGCTTTTTTGCTTTGTTTTTTGATTTAAGGGCACCGGGATGCAAATACAGGTGAACGGTGATGCAAGGAAGGTCAAGGCGGGGGCCACGGTGGCCGCGCTTCTCGACGCGCTCGGCCTCGATGTGAGCGGGCTCGCCGTCGCTGTTAACATGGACATCGTCCGCCGCGGCGAGTACGCCGCGACGAAATTATCCGAGGGCGATGAAATTGAAATTGTGCGCGCCGTGGGCGGTGGCTAGAGCCGGTTGGCGGCGCGGAAAGGAGAGGGGAATCATGAGCAGCTACGAGATCGGCGGTCGTTCGTTCACCTCCCGCCTCTGGGTGGGATCTGGGAAATATCCGAATTTTCACGTCATGCAAGAGGCCATCGAGGCGAGCGGGGCCGAGATCGTCACCGTCGCCATCCGGCGAACGGATCTGAACGACGAAACGAAGGACGGCTTCTGGGCGAACTTCGACAAGGATCGCTGCACCATCCTGCCAAACACGGCAGGGTGTTTCGACGTCAAGAGCGCGGTGACAACGGCGCGGCTTGGTCGCGAGGCGACGGGCTCGGACTTCGTGAAGGTCGAGGTCATCGGGGATGAGAAAACGCTGTTTCCAGACAACGAGGCCTTGCTCGAGGCGTGCAAAATTCTGCTCGACGACGGCTTTATCGTCCTTCCCTACTGCATCGACGATCCGATCGTCTGCAAGAAACTCGAGGATATGGGCTGCCACGCGGTTATGCCGTTGGCCGCGCCGATTGGGTCGGGGATGGGCATCCGAAATCCCTATAATCTCAAAATTATCATGGAGCAGATTTCGATTCCAGTGGTCGTCGACGCCGGTGTTGGCACGGCCTCGGACGCTGCCGTGGCGATGGAACTCGGCTCGACGGCGGTGCTTATGCAGACGGCCATCGCGGGGGCTGACGATCCGGTGAAAATGGCGCGGGCGATGCGCCTTGGCATCGAGGCGGGGCGGCTGGCCTTCGAGGCTGGCCGGATACCGATGAAGCTCTACGCGACGGCCTCGAGCCCGCTCGAGGGCGTGGTCGGCTCATAGTTGCCGGGAAAAGGCCGGGCCCTGTGAGCGGCGCTCTCGATCCCCTCTATCTCATAACGGACAGGAACGCATCCCCCTCGGGGGATCTGCCTGGTGCGCTCAAAGGTGCGCTTGAGGGCGGGGTGCGCCTCGTTCAGTTCCGGGAAAAAGATTTGCCCGTGCCCGAGCGGTTGGCGCTGGGTCGCGAAGTGATGGCGCTGGCCGGGGCGTTCAGCGCGCGGGTTATCGTCAACGGGAATCCGGCGCTGGCTGATGAACTTGGCGCGGCGGGGGTTCATCTTGGAAAATCCACCGCGCCCGTCGGGGAGGTTCGCGCCACCTACCACGGCCTGATCGGTTATTCGGCCCACAGCGGCGGGGAGGCGGCCGAGGCCTTCGCGGCGGGGGCCGATTTTGTCACGATGAGCCCGGTTTTCCTGCCCACAAGCAAAGCGGCATCGGGCCCGATACTGGGGCTTGAAGGTTTCCGTTTTGACGTTCAGGCCTGTGGCGGGCCCGTCTATGCGCTGGGTGGGGTTTCCGCTGATAATGCCGCCGCCTGCATCGAGGCCGGGGCATACGGGGTCGCGCTGATCGGCGCCATTCTCGGCGCCCCTGACCCGGCGAGGGCCGTCGCCGAAATCCTCAAGATGCTCGGTGCCTAGGAATACCGGGCGCGATTTTCACCGCTTTATCCTTCCTGGCGCGGCTTGATGAATTTGCTCGAATCCCCAACAATAGAGCTATTCCAGATAGAAGTATTTTACACCGCAAATTCATCTCCAGATCGGGGGAACAATCTATATGGTCGATTCGATGAAGTTCGATACCCTTTTGGTCGAAAATCGGATTTTCAAGCCCAATAAAGAATTTTCAAAAAACGCGCACGTCAAATCCATGGCTGCCTACCGAAAAATGTATGACGAGTCGGTTAAGTCTCCGGCGAAATTTTGGGGAAAGGTGGCGGACGAGTTCCACTGGTTCAAGAAGTGGACGAAAGTGCTTGATTGGAAGGAGCCCCACGCCAAGTGGTTCGTGGGCGGGACGACGAACATCTCCTACAACTGCCTGGACCGCCACCTCACAACCTGGCGCAAGAACAAGGCGGCCATCATCTGGGAGGGAGAGCCGGGCGATTCGCGCACCCTCACCTATCAGGAACTCCACCGCGAAGTTTGCAAGTTCGCCAACTCGATGAAAAGCGTGGGCATTAAGAAGGGTGACCGGGTGCTTATCTACATGCCCCAGACGCCCGAGGCGGCAATCGCCATGCTTGCTTGCGCCCGGATTGGTGCGCCGCACACCGTCGTCTTCGCCGGCTTCAGCGCCATCTCTCTTAAGGATCGCATTCAGGATGCCCAGGCGACCGCTGTGCTCACCGCCGATGGCGGCTGGCGCCGTGGCGGGGTGGTTCCGCTCAAGGCGAGTACCGATGAAGCGCTTGAGGACTGCCCCTCGGTTAAGCATGTCATCGTCTTGAAGCGGACGGGAACGAAAGTTCCCATGAAAGAGGGCCGCGACCATTGGTGGCATGACCTGATGGGAAACGCCTCGACCGATTGCCCGGCCGCCAAACTCGATAGCGAGCACCCGCTCTACATCCTCTACACGAGCGGCACGACCGGAAAACCCAAGGGCATCGTCCACACCACGGGCGGCTATATGTGCGGCACCTACCTGACATCGAAATATGTTTTTGATTTGAAAGACGAGGACACCTATTGGTGCACAGCGGACATTGGCTGGGTGACCGGCCACAGCTACATCATCTACGGGCCGCTCCTGAACGGTGCGACTTCGGTGATGTACGAGGGGGCACCGAATCACCCCGGCCCCGGCCGCTTCTGGGAGATTGTTGAGAAATACAAGGTCAATATCTTCTACACCGCGCCGACGGCCATCCGCGCTTTCATGAAGTGGGGCGATGAGCATCCGAAAAAGTGTGATCTCTCATCGCTCCGCCTTCTAGGTACGGTGGGCGAGCCGATCAATCCCGAGGCCTGGATGTGGTACCACAAGATTATCGGCAATAAGAAGTGTCCCATCGTCGATACCTGGTGGCAGACCGAGACCGGCGCGATCATGATCACCCCGCTCCCAGGCGCGACGCCCACCAAGCCGGGCACGGCGACGCTGCCGTTTTTCGGCATCGTCCCCGACGTGGTGACGCTGGACGGAAAATCGGTCGGCCCCGAGGGTGGCGGGTTGCTCGTCATCAGAAAGCCCTGGCCCTCGATGCTGCGGACGATTTGGGGCGACGATAAGCGTTACCGCAAGACGTACTGGAGCGATGTGAAGGGCTGCTACTTCACAGGAGACGGCGCCCGCAAAGACAAGGATGGCTATATCTGGATCATGGGCCGGGTGGATGACGTGATCAACATCGCGGGCCACCGCCTTGGTACTATGGAGGTTGAAAGCGCTCTCGTGGCGCACCCGGACGTGGCTGAGGCTGCCTGCGTCGGCGTCCCGCACGAGATCAAGGGCGAGAGCATCGCTGCCTTCGTCACAATGAAAGGTGAAAATAAGAAGAACCCAGCTCTCGAAAAAGAGTTGTGCCAGTGGGTGGTCAAGCAGATCGGGGCGATTGCCCGGCCCGACTACATCCGCTTCACGGGAGCGCTCCCCAAGACGCGGAGCGGCAAGATCATGCGGCGCCTTTTGCGCGATATTGCCTCGGGAGCCGATCAGGTGGGAGACACCACCACGCTTGAGGACGTTTCCGTCCTCCAGAGCCTCCAGCTGTATCAGGACGATTAAGGCTTATTTAGCAATTCCAGAAAGGGGCGGTCCTCCATGGCCCGCCCCTTTCTACTTGGAGCTGGTTGGCTGTCCCTGCCTGCGCATAAAAGTCATGAGTGGAGCTATGAGGTTTTTCGAGATGATACGGTTGCCCTGGCAGCGTTTATTTTTTGCACCCACTCCCGCGCGGCGGGATTTTGAGCAATTCGGCCGAGTCGAGGACTTCGATGTCCGAAGCGCCGCCAGCGATGAGCACCCGTTCATCGGGAAGTAGGGTCGCCGTGTGGAGCCTTCTCTCAAAGCGAAGCGATGAGCCCAGCTGCAAAAAACATTCACCCTCCGGATCAAAGATTTCTCCGCTCAAGAGGGTTTTGCCCTTGCCCCAACCCCCGAGAAAGAGCACCCGCCCGTCCGGGAGACGTGTGGCAGTGTGTTGTTGCCGGGCGGTGTCCATTTTTTTATTGAGTAAAATAAACGAAGAGGTGCCCAGGTCATAAATTTCGGCGGTGTCGAGTGTGCCCGTCGGCCCGAGTCCGCCGGCAAGAAGCACCCGCCCGCCGGGCAGAAGCGTCGCCGTGTGGCGGCTTCGCGGGATGGAGAGCGCTTTTCTCACCAGTGTGGTCCGCCGCCGGGACGGATGGTAAATCTCGGAGTAGCGCTCGCCGGGGCCACTGGCGCCGCCCACGATGAGGACGGTTCTATCCTCCAGAAGGGTGGCGGTGTGCTGCTGGCGTGCGGCGTACAATGGCCGCGTGAGAGTAAACGCCCCGTCGAGGGGCGAGAAAATTTCCATGTCACGAATAGCGCGTTTGGCGTCGTTTCCGCCGGAAATTAGAAAGCTGCCGTCCTTGAGCTCGGTGATGGTGTGGTCGAAGCGCGCGGCGTTCATTTTGAGGAGGGTGGGAGCCCCCCCCGCCGGAGAGATTATTGCCGCCTCGCGCAGGGCGACGTTACCGTGGGTCCATCCACCGGTGAGGAGGATCTTTCCGTCCTTGAGCCTCGAGGCACGGTGCCATCCCCTCGGACGAAGGCCCGGCGCGGAGATCGCCATGAATCGCTCATCGGCGATGCCGTAGAACTCCAATGAGCCGAGCGGGTCAGTTTTTGTCAGGCCAGCTGCGATAAACACGCGTCCCGAGTCGAGAAGCGTGGCGGTGTGGCCGTGCCGGTGGGCGGTCATCGGGCCGGTGCCGGAAGAATCACCCTCGCCCGAGCATCCGGCGGCGAGAAGAACAAGAGCAATCCCTCCCGCGTAGTTGCGAAATGTTTTCATTCGGTCTCTTCTGCTGGTTGACCTGCTTTTTCCAGGCGGATTTTGAATTGTTCTTTAATCTCGGGTGCGAGCGCGGGAATTCGCAGCGCCCGCCGGGTTAATTCCAGATCATCGTCGCTGAAGTTTCTGAGCCGGGCCATTTCACGGACGGTGATCTGCTCGGGTCCCGCCCCGATGCGCTTGAAGGCGTCACCGGCGCCGATTTCTCCTTCCTCGATGACGCGAAGATAAATACCGAGCAGCCCGCTTTCGAGAAAATTTCTGACGAACATCTTGTCCGCCACCCTGATTCCGAGCTTGAAACAGGGATTTCGTGGCTGGGTCACCTCGGCTACCGCGCCTCCGATTCGAAAAATGTCACCGATGCACACCTGGTCTTCCGCCATGCCCTCGGTGGTGAGGTTTTCGCCGAACTGCCCATGGGCGAAATCGTCTCGACCGAGTTCTTTTTTCCAGTGCGCATAGTTTTGGATGTCGTAGGTGTAGACCGCCTTGTATTCCCCTCCGTGGTTTTTGAGATCCGCCTGCCCGTCGCCGTCGATGTTGAGTCTTCGCATCATTACGCGGCCCTTGACGGGTGTTTTGAATATGCCGGTGCGGACAAGACGTAACTTGTGAAAAACGGTGCGAGGTTCAGCGACGTTGACGGAGAGAAGCTTCATCATGGGGCCGTAGTTTCGGTCTTTCTCTTTCCAGCCTTGAGCATTTCCTCGGCGTGTTTGATGGCTGCCACGGTCACTTCGAGCCCGGCCCCCATGCGCGCGATTTCCTCGACGCGGGCCTCGTCCTCGATCGGCTCGATGGAGGTGGCGGTGCGTCCCGAGGCAGTATGTTTTTCGATCCGGAAATGGCGATCGCCCAAGCAGGCGACTTGGGGCAGGTGGGTGATGACAAGGACTTGATGGTCCTCGGATACTTCCTGGAGTTTTCTCCCCACGACCTCGGCTATTCCACCGCCGATGCCGGCGTCCACTTCGTCAAAAATTAAGGTAGGTATCAAGTCGCCGCGCCGGAGGACGGATTCTAGTGCAAGCATGAGGCGGGATAGTTCGCCGCCCGAGGCAATTCGCGCCAGCGGGCGCGGGGTCTCGCCCGAGTTCGGCGAGAAGAAAAACTCGCACGCGTCGATGCCGTCCGAGCGCAGCTGGAACCGCTCGCCCTTAATCTCAACGGCTCCCTCGGGGGCGGTGCGCTGAGATACTCTGGTCTCAAGCACCGCGCCACCCAACCCAAGCTCGGCCAGAGCCTTTTTCATCCCCTTATCGAGCTCAGAAGAGGTTTTTTGGCGTTTTTGGGAAATTATGCTGCATCGGCGAGAGACTTCGCTCCTCAACTTCTCAGCGGCCTCCAGAAGGCGGGCCTCCGTGCCCTCTTCATCCGAAATGGCGGAAAGCTCTGAGCGGGCGTTGTTTAGATATTCGAGACACTCTCCCTCATCGTTGCCGTACTTACGCACGAGTTCGCGGAGAAGGGTTCGCCTGACTTCGAGGATTTCGAGGCGCTCGGGGTCGAGTTCGAGGGCGCCGAAATAATCCCGTACCGAGTCGGCAAGCGATTCCACCTCGGCCCGCGCGGAGGCGGCCATCTCCTGTAGAGGGGCCTGCGATGGGTCCAGTTCGACAAGTTGCTCGAGCTTTCGGAGAGATTCGCCCAGTTGCTCGATAACGGAGCCCTCCGCCCCGTAGAGCATTTCATATATTCCCTGGCCGAGGGTGCCGAGACGCCCAGCGTTACGAAGCCGGGGAAGCTCGGCCTCAATCTCTTCGAGCTCACCTGGCGAAATCGCAGCGCGGTCGAGTTCCTCGACCTGAAACCGGAGAAGGTCGGCGCGCTGGGCTCTCTCTCTTGCTCCCGTGCGGTGCGCTTCAAGTTCCGCTTCGACCTCGCGAAGTTCGGCGGCGAGGTGTCCCAGGGTGGTCCGCTCTCCGGCGAGTCCGGCGAAATCGTCGAGGAGGCCCAGGTGCGCCGAAGGCTTTAGAAGGGTCTGCTGGGCGTGCTGGCCGTGGATGTTGACCAGGGCGTCGGCGATAGAGGAGAGCGTGGCGGCGGTCGAGAGGGCCCCGTTCAGGTAGATGCGGCTCCTCCCGCTCGCAGATATTTTCCGCCGAACGATCAACTCGCCTTCTTGGGGAATGTCGATGCCCGCGTCCTCGAGAGCCACACGGGCGGCGGTCCCGCCAGGGGTGTCGGGGATCTCGAAAAGACTCTCGACCACGGCGTCCTTCGCACCCGATCGGACGAGATCGGCGCTCGCCCTGCCGCCGAGCGTGAGGTGAAGGGCCTCGAATATGATCGATTTCCCTGCGCCGGTTTCACCAGTGAGTACATTCAATCCAGGCCCGAAACTCACCTCGAGCGAGTCGATGATGGCGAAATCCGAAATGCGCATCAGGCGAAGCATGGCGTCCTCATGATCCGTTTTTTCCGCCGCGTGGGTGTGTCTCCCAGAGGAGCTTGTCCCGGAGAATTTCGAAAAAATTCGATCCCGACGGGCGGACCAGGCGAATTGGGTCCGGGCTCAGGCTCACGCGGAGATAATCAGAAGAGCCCAACTTGCAGCCGTGTTGCCCGTCAATGGTAAGGAGTATTTCGCGGTCCTCGTCTTCTGCATCGGTGAAGATCATCGCGTCCACGGTCGCCTCGGCCGGGATGACGAGCGGGCGGTTGCTCAGCGTGTGCGGGCAGATGGGGTTGATGAGCATGACGTTGAGATCCGGCATCAGCAGCGGGCCCCCCGCTGAAAGCGAATAGGCGGTCGAGCCCGTGGGGGTGGCGATGATTAGCCCGTCCGCCCGGAAAATACCCACCTGCTTGCCGTCCACTGAGATCTGAAACTCCACCATTCGCGCCAGGGGGCCTGAGGTGAGAACGACATCGTTTAGAACGTCCGTTAACGTTATGTCTATCCCGTCTTTGTGGGCTGAGGGCCGAAGACGCATTCTCGATTCAGTCAGATAATTCCCCTTGAGGAGAATGTCCTCAAGCGCGGGAATGGCCTCGGAGCCGGGAATGTCGGCGAGGAAGCCCAAGTGGCCGGCGTTGATGCCCAGAAGAGGTGGCGCATTTTCGCCGAGGAGGTGAGCAGTCCTCAGCATCGAGCCGTCCCCGCCTACAACGACAATCAGGTCGGCGTCTGCGATAGCCTTTTCCCGGCCAAGGCCGCCGGGGGCACCCATCTGCTCGGCAACCGCTTTGTCCATGGCGACTTCAAAACCGTTCTCCTGGAGCCAGTTTACGAGAGAGGATAGATCTACCTCCTGGGTAAGCGCGGTGGGCCATGTCATGAGCGCAATTCTTTGAAATGAATCGGCCACGATTCGGCATCTCCTTTTTGAAATGGCCAAAGATCGAGAGTATCCCAATCCCGGGGGTGCGCCGCAACCAAATACAGGGGCTAATCGATGGCTGCTGCGGGGCGTTTTTGCCTTTGGTGGGTTTTTCGCCTTGATTCCCCCCGCCAGTGGCGGCAAATGTCTTGAAGCGGGCACTCGACACAAATGTTTTCATCCGGGCGGCTCGGGCAGTGGCCCAAGATGCCGAGGCGCGATATGGCGAAATCGTAGCGTGTCGGATCGTCGGGGCAGAGGAGCCGGAGGGAGTTCGTTATCTCCTCGGCCATTTTAATATCTGGAGTTTTCCGGTCGGTTAGGCCCAGCAGGCGGCCTATTCTGGCGATGTGGGTGTCAAGCGGAATGGTGAGTTGGCCGGGTCGCGGGCCCCTCCAGAGACCAAGGTCCACCCCGTCTTCCCTCCGAATCATCCATTTCAGGAAAAGGTGCATGCGCTTGCTTGCTCCTCCCCTTGTGGGGTCGGGGAGGAGATAGGAAAAGCCTTTTCTCGACGCGCCTCTGGGTGCGAGAGCCAGCAGCCGCCCTCGGAAGGCGGCCAGCGCGCCCGCCAGCGTGGCCGCACCGGGGTCGTATTCGAGCATGAAAATGGCCTCGAGCGAGCCCCATTCCCGAAGTGCTGCGCCCGTCATGTGGGCAAAGCGAGATAGGTCGTCGGCGCCGACCCAGCGGTGGACGATTCCCTTGAAGAGATTCCGGTTCTTTTTGATCTGAAAGCCGCGCAGGGCCTCGGCTGGTTGCTCGCCAAGACGCTCATAAACACGTCCGAGGCTGGTCCGCACCGCTTTGGCGTTCCCAAAGGCCAGCGACTGCGCGATGAAAGCGGTGGCCTCGCGATCATCCCCGCGTGGGTAGCGATGCACCAGTCCGAGGGGGTCCGAGTCGAGGTAAACGGACCCGTAGGTTTGCATCAGGGCGTCGAGCCGGGATTTGACGGTGGGCGCATCAGCGGGACGAAGTGGCATCAGAACGCCCCGCCCGAATCGAGCATCAGGGTAACGGGCCCATCGTTGATTAATTCGACATCCATCATGGCGCCAAATCTTCCTGTGGCGGTGGGTACGCCGAGCCGCTCAATTTCAGCGACGAATTGATTGATCAACTCTTCGGCCAAATCGGGGGATGCGGCGCCGATGAAGGAGGGGCGTCTTCCTTTCCGGCAATCACCGTAGAGGGTGAACTGGCTGATGACGAGCATTTCGCCCCCGGTGTCGAGGAGCGAGCTGTTCATCTTGCCATCCTTGTCGGTAAAGATTCGAAGATGGACGCACTTCCCGGCGAGGTAGCGCACTTCCTTTTCGGTGTCCTCAGGGCCCACTCCCATGAGGGTCAGTATGCCCGGTCCGATTTCGCCTACGAGTTCGCCGGATACGCTCACACTGGATTTTCGGACGCGTTGAATGAGGGCCCGCATAAGAATGTCCTTTTTCCCAATGAAAAGAATGTTGAAATGCCAGGTGCTCTAGGTGCTATGTTTTGTATCAAAAATCAGGACTATAAAAAATCGTCACGTTGATATTTGATTGAATAGTTGAAGCTGGAGCTTCGGATTATTGAAATTAAAGGAAAATTAAGCAATATTTAATTACTGATATTAATTGAATATTGTTAATTGTAGCTCTCGGCCTCTTGAAAGGCTCATTATATATCATATAGTATAAGTCTAATGAAAAAATGGATTTAGTATTAAATTCCAAGAAACATGGAAGTATCATTATCTTTACCATTTGCAGCTTGGGAGATTGACAGTGGCTGTTCCCGAAAAGTTGGCTTCGAAAAAAGCGTTCACGACTTTTGAAGTGGCTGAGATATGTGATGTGACTCCTGTGACGATTCAGAACTGGAGCGACAAGAAATGGCTCCGAGCATACAAGACACCGGGCGGCCATCGCCGCGTTCTTCGGGAAGATCTCATGGCTTTCCTTGAGTCAAAGAATATCCCGCACATCTTTAACGAGCGCACCGGACCGCCGAAAGTGCTCGTGGTCGATGATGACAAGAATTTCACCGAATTGATCCGGGACATCCTGCTTCTGGATAACTCCGAGTATGAGATCGAAATAGCCCACAATTGGTTCCGGGCCGGATTGCTATATGCCAATAATAAACCCGATGTCGTTTTGCTCGACCTGATGCTTCCCGGAGTGGATAGTTTTGAAGTTTGCCGCCAGATCAAGCAGAGTGGTGGTGGCGCGAATACAACAATTATCGCCATAACAGGCTTGGACGATCCCAGTCATAAAGAGCGGATCATGAGTCTGGGCGCCTCGTGCTTTCTTCAGAAAACAGCCGATACAGCGCAGATCAGAGACTTGGTCCGCCAATCAGTGGCTTCAAGGGTGACTGACGCTTCATCCTGAATTTCCGTTTTAAGTTTCGTGAGTTAACGATTTGTGGTTTTTCTGCGTTCGGAGAAATCTGTTCCGGGGCAGCATGAAAAATATTCAAGATTATTAATTTAATGGTGTGACGGCTTTTTAATCCCGAGAGTTAGTTGTCCTCCTCGGAATCTTTGCCCCGACCGCGCTCCCGTAGAAACCGCTCTACCTCACGGGCTAGATCCTCTCCCGAGGGCAGGCCACCCGAGAGGTCCTCGTCCTCATCCTCGCTCCGGAGCCTGAGTTCTTCCACATACTCCTTTACCGCCTTGTTCGATTCGAGGGCCTGGTCAACCTTGTCATCGAAATCGATGGAGCCCATTTCCAGCTCGGAAACGCTCACCTTGAGCTGGAGAAATTCGTTTAGGCGGCGGACAAGGGCGAGAGCCGCCTTTGGGTTAGGCGAGACGTTGACGTAGTGAGGGACGTTCGCCCAAACGCTCACGGCAGGCAGGTTCTCGTTGCGGAACAGATTGTTCAGGATGCCGACGATGCCGGTGGGGCCTTCGTAGCCCGAACGTTTGAGGCCCAAGCGGGTCGCGAGCTCGACATTGGTCGAGGAGCCGGTAATGCGCACCTCGCTTCGGTGGTAAACGTCGGCGAGAAGCGCGCCCAGCGTCACGGCCATTCTAACGTCGCACTTTTGCGCGAGGGTATTAATCATTTGCGTGAATAATTGCCACTGAAGATGAGGCTCGACTCCGACAAAAAAGATCAAATCGTTCGCCAGTTGAGGGGTGCGGCAAGCATAAAATGTATTGGAGGGCCAGGTAATCTGGCGTTGTCCTTCGGCGTCAAAACTCACCAAGGGACGGGTATCCTGGAAATTGTGGAAAATATCAGAGTCGATGGAGGCGAACTCCGAGCCCCCGAGTTCCTCGGAGATATAGGTCGCAGCAGTCGTCGCGGCGCTGCTGGCGTCGTTCCATCCGGAAAAAGCGAGTACCAAGGTGGGGCTCCTGAGCTCGGGCATCTCTTGAATTTTAAGATGATCCATCGGTTGTCCTCATTGGCTGGGAAGGATTGGATAGAATCCCGAAACTAATATTAGGGGGTATTCTAAACTCCTGGGTGCGAGGATTCAAAGCCTAAATTTTTACCGGTTTAAAATGTCATTGAAATCGGCCAAAGGCTGTTGTAATTGATAGAATAGAGCCCGGATGCTATAACCGGGTCAGCTAATCCGGTAAGGTTTTCAAGTGCCCTGTCGGGTATTTTGTAGGGACCGTGTTAATTTCCGCCTATTTGACAGCCCAAGCCAGAATAAACGACGAAGGTAAGGTTTTTCAGTGAATACTCCGCATGATACCGAATCGTATTTTCAGGGCAAGGTTGCTTTAATTACTGGTGCGTCACGCGGAATTGGCGCGGCCGTTGCGAGGCGCCTTGCACGGGCGGGGGTGGATCTGGTGATTAACCACCGTGAGGGTCGGGGTCGCTCGGGTAAACTGGCTGAGGCGTTGTGCCGCGAAGTCGAGGTGGAGGGAGTGCGCGCCATAGCGGTTCCCGCCGATATTGCCAAAAAAGATGCAGTCGAGGCTCTTTTCAAGAAAGCCGAGGAAGAATTCGACCGTCTGGATTTTCTCGTGCTCAACGCTGCTCGAGCCCCTTTCAAGCCGTGGGAAAAACTCTTGGAACGCGATCTCCGCCAACTGGTGGATACGAACTACTTGGGTAACGTCTTTTGCATGCAGAAGGCGCTCGATCCTCTTTCCCGACAGGGCGGCGCGGTGGTGTTTCTTTCGAGTCTGGGAAGTCGGTTCGTCAATCCGGACTATCCGTTGGGATCGATGAAGGCGGCGATGGAGTCAGCTGTGAAGTATTGGGCAGAAAGCTGGGGCGATCGAGGTATTTCGGTGAACGCTGTTTGTGCGGGCCTGGTGATGACGGATTCTTTTAAGACGCTCCGGATGGTGAACCCGGACCTGGAGAACCTGCCCGAGCGGTTTTTTCTCTCGCCCGAGGAGGTTGCCGGGGTGGTCCAATATCTGCTGGGGCCAGCGAGCGAGGTCATCCGGGGGCAGACAGTAGTGGCCGACAAGGGCGTGAGCAACCGCTTAATCTGGCCATCCCCTCCGGGATGATGCATTCTTGCCTTCCCCGGTTCCGAAGTTGCACATTACCGGGCAGAGCGTTTTAATGCAGGCCTAATGTCATGACGAATATTGATTATGGGTTCCGGGCGGCTGTCCAGTCCTATGTGATAATAGGACATTCAAAAGAGGCACGAGGAGAAATTAATGGCGAAGAACATGATCAGTGATGAGCGGATCATGCAGGAAGTCATCGACGCAATTGTTCACACCACCGGCGTGGACAAGGATACGATTGCCCCGGATAGCTCGCTTGTGGAAGATCTGGATGTTCTGTCCCTTGATTTTCTCGATGTGAACTTTCGGCTGGAGCAAGTCTTTGGCATAAAAATGGCTCGCAACTTCGTGCTCGAGCATGTCGAGGAAATGTTTGGCGAGGGCGTGGCGATAGACGAGAACAACGATGTCACTGAAAAGGGCGTTGAAATTTTGAAGTTGCGCCTGACAGAAGCGGCGGACGATCTCGATCCAGGAACCCCGGTCGATGAACTTCCGGCCCTCGTCACCCCTCGGACACTTGCAGTGGGTGTCGGCGACATCCTTGCGCACTTGCCGGAGAAGAGCCCTGCCGGGGCGGACTGGAAAACGGAGGACGGCACCCACATTGTATGTTCTGAGACCGGAAAAGCCCCTGTGTTGCCCAGCGGCGACAATGTGCTCCAGAACTGGCTGAAATCTCTCCAAGAAGAAAAGCAAATCTTCTAGTTCGTTCGCCGCCCTATTTTCTGCGCTCATCTACCTCGGGAGTTATCCTCCATGGCACGGCCACAGAAACGTGTCGTAGTTACCGGTTACGGGATGATGACTCCTCTCGGCGGGGACGTCGCCTCCAGTTTTGATGAGGCTCGCGAGGGTAAATCCGGCATCGACTATATTCGGTTGTTCGACCCGGCAAAGCTACCCTGTCAGATTGCCGGCGAGGTGGACGACGCTTGGCTCGAGGCGCGTGAGAAGCCCTCCCACCGCAAACTTCTCAAATTCTCCACGCGCGGTGTCCGGATGATGCTAGCCGCCACGGGAGAGTCGGCGGGCCATGCCCGCCTCGACGAAATTGCAGATCGCTCCCGCATCGGGGTCGCGGTCGGATCGCACGGCGAGCATCCTGATATTCCCCAGATGATCCAGCTTTTCCGCCAGTGGCGGCCGGGCGGCGGGTCTCCCTGGGAGGGGCATTGGGACTTCAGTGAGTTATTCAACTCGGGCGGCTACGATTTCCTTCAATTTTATCGGCGAAAAATAGACGTTGCCACCTCTGTGGTGGCGACGGGGTTTGACGCCCAGGGACCGACGATTTCGGTCTGCTCGGCTTGCGCAGCAGGGGGGCAGGCGGTGGGCGAGGCGCTTCGCCTGATTCGCGACGGGAAAGCAGACGCGATGATCGCGGGTGGCTGCGAGTCGGCGATTTCCTACGCGGGTTTTTTTGGTTTCGTCCTCCTGACGGCGCTGGTGGAAAAGTACGAAACACCGCAGATGGCCTCACGCCCCTTTGACCGGCGGCGGAACGGCTTTGTGATGTCAGAGGGTGCGGGCTCTTTAGTTCTTGAGGAGCTTGAACACGCCCTAGCGCGGAAGGCCCCGATTCTGGGCGAGGTTCTTGGCTACGGCGATTCGGCCGATGCTTTTCGCATCACCGACATGCACCCCAAGGGAGCCGGGGCCGTTCTCGCGATGCGCGGGGCGCTCGCTGACGGGGGCGTTTCCATCGACGAGGTGGATTACATTAACGCGCACGGCACATCGACCCTGAAAAACGATCTCACCGAGACCACTGCGATTAAAGAGGTGTTTGGTGATAGGGCGGGTAAAATTCCGATAAGCTCGAACAAATCCATGGTCGGGCACACCATTGGCGCGGCAGGGGCCGTCGAGGCGATCTTCGCGCTAGAAGGAATGCGCCGCTCGGAGATTCTGCCCACGATCAATTACGAAAACCCGGACCCGAAGTGCGATCTGGACTATGTTCCCAACGAAACGCGCCCCGCTGAGCATCGGGTCGTCCTGTCGAACAGCTTTGGTTTCGGCGGACAAAATGCCTCGCTCTGCCTTGGCCGTTATGAGGGCGAGTGAGCCCGATGCCTACCACTTTTGCCGTCACGGGAGCAGGAATGGTATCCGCAGCGGGAAGAGGCGTGGACGCCGCGTGGGAGGCGCTTTGCAAGGGTAAAAGTTTTCTCGCCTTGGAGGCTGGCCAAGGGCTCGCGGGTTTTGCCCCGATATCCTCGGCGCGGTGTGCACCGATTGATCCAGGAGTACTGGGCGCTAATCGACGCGCCGCGCGAATCATGGGGCATCAAACCCACATGCTGCTCGCGGCGGTATCCGAGGCGATCGAGAAATCGAGTAAAGATATTGGCGGCGAGGAGACAGCTTTTTTCGCCGGAATGGATTCGCTAGACCCCGGAGAGAGCGATCTCGTTTCCGCCGCTCTGGCCGCCCGCAAGGAGGGCGGCGTCGATCTGAATAAATTTTATGACGAGGGCATGGCGCAGATTCCGCCGCTCTGGCCGCTCGGGATGCTCAATGCCATCGGGTTCTGTCAGGTGGCGATCCAGTTCGATTTGCGGGGCGAGAACGGAACCTTCAGCCCGGGACCCGAGGCCGCAGCCCGGGCGCTGATCGAGGCAGCCGAGTCCTTGCGCGAGGAGAAGGCGAGGGCTGCGCTGGCCGCCGGGGTGAGCCCCGCTGTTTCGGCTCGTTCCGTCGCCCGCTACATAAATCGGGGATTCTTGCCCGCATCCAGCGATGGCAATTTCCCCCGTCCTTTTTCGGGGGCGGGTGCTGCCGCGCTGGGAGAGGGCGCAGGTGCTTTGTTGATTGAACCGGGGAAGGGTGCTTGGACGGGAGGGGCTCCTGTTATGGGATATTTGAGAGGCTGGGGCCGGGCCACCGCTCTCGATGAAAGCGATGGACTCAAAGAGGCGATCGGGGATTCGATTGGCGCGGCGCTTGCGTCAGCCGCGATTTCGCCTGGCGATGTGGACCTCGTAGTGGTCCACGGCGCGGGGAACCTCAATGAGGACGCGGCCGAGGCAGCGGCTTTGTTAAATATATTTGGCGCGCGCCGCCCGCGCGCTCTTGCGACAAAGGGCGCCTTTGGCCATCTTTTAGGGGCCTCGCCGATGGTGGATTTACTGCTGGCGCTCCGGGCGCTGGACGAGGGCGTTGTGCCGCCGAGCCCGGGAGTGGGTGACATGGCGCGAGATGCTCTTGAATTTTCGGATGTCCCTGTGGCTGCCAAAATGAAAACGGCGCTTGTTTTGTCGAGAGGATTTGAGGGCAATTGCGCGGCGTTTTGTGCTAGCGCGGCATGAAACGATTAGCTGGTCATTGTTTTATCCGAGGAGAAAGATTTGCGGTTTCTATACTTTGATCGCATCACCGAGGTTGAGAGCGGAAAGCGCGTCAGCGGGGTAAAGACGTTTCCGCTGTCTGAAGCCTATCTCAAGGGGCATTTCACTAGAGTGCCCCTGATACCGGGCTCGATTCTGATCGAAGCCATGGCCCAGATTACGGGTTGGCTCATTGTCTACACCCACAAGTGTGAGACTGCCTGCGTGATTTCGCTCATCAACAACGTCAAGGTGCCCATCGACCTTCGGGCAGGGACGACGGTGAATATTCACGGTGAAATGCTCGAAACCGACAAGCGCTGGAGCCGGTGCCGTGCATGGGTGGAGCGGGACGGCGAGACGATAGCGAGCGCGGAGCGATTTCTGTTTCCGCATTTTAAAGAGCCATACCCCAAGGAAATTACTCAGCGGTTTCGCAACTTGGGCTGGCTCGAGCCTCGCTGGGATTGGGAGGCCTCGTGAACGAAGTTCTCATCACTGGCATGGGCATGGTGACCGCCCTCGGTGCGAACCTGGAAACCGCCTGGAGCCGTGCACTCAAGGGCGAATCGGGCGCGAGGCCGGTTTCATCTTTCGAGGCCGGGCGGCTTCCCATCTCGGGGGCCGGCGAGGTGGCGGATATAGATCTCGCCGCTCTCAGGGAGCGGCTTCCAGAGGAATACGCTGGCGAGGGAGAGCGGCGTGTGCTTTTCGCCCTCGATGCCGCGCAAAGCGCGCTTGAGGACGCGGGCCTAGCTCCGGGAGAGACCAATCCTGTGCGCTCGGGTGTGCTGATGGGTACCGGGCTGAGTTCCTATCGCCTTGAGGATTTCGCCACCTGGATTGGTGAGGATGAGAAATTCAACGCCGCCCATTTCGCGGAGGAGCTTGGAAAAACTCATCCTGCGGGATATTTTAAAAATTCGCCGGAGCGGGCCACCTCGCTAATCTCAAAATGGGCCGGCTGCCGAGGCCCATCGGCCACGCTGACATCTGCCTGCGCCGCAGCCGGGCAGGCCATCGGCCTTGGCATGCGTATGATACGCCGGGGGGAGGCAGATGTTATCCTTTGCGGGGGGGCAGACTCAATGATCCATCCTGTCGGGATGGCGATTTTTTTACTTCTTGGCGCGGCGACGACCGCCGCCGCGCCGCCGGAGGAACTTTGC
>Ga0115002_10002027_pt1 | contig 26906 bp, 21 predicted proteins | sample ArcticOcean_MG_C_8_FD_89576 | JGI IMG/M metagenome (GOLD analysis project Ga0115002, IMG submission 89576) | Marine microbial communities from western Arctic Ocean - ArcticOcean_MG_CB11_86 | ecosystem: Environmental > Aquatic > Marine > Oceanic | place: Arctic Ocean: Canada Basin | collected... | reverse complement strand
TCCACCACCACCACCGCCGCCACCACCAAAGCCACCGCCGCCGCCACCACCGCCGCCACCACCGATATCTCCCACTGATTCGCCAAGGGTGTCCGCCGATCCCGAAAAAGTGAATGTGCTCACCGCGCCAATTCCAGTAAATTGAGGTGCTGCGGTGATGCGCACGTAACGTCGGTCGGCCGAGATAACTGCTGTCGCAAGCATGGCGGTTCCTGAAGGCAGCACCTGAATGATAGGCCGAAATCCGACGGCTCCGCCCTGCCCCGCCAAAGCCAAGCGGCGACGCAGGTCGTTCTCGTCACCGCCGCGCACCGGCGCGATGCTGGGATCAGAAAAACCGCCAATCTGCTGCGCAAGTACTGCCTTACGGATGGCTTGTTGGCGATTAATCGCGACAGTCAACTGCTCGTCTTTCAAAGGCTTTTCGCGGCGACTTTGTTTGACTTCAAACAGCACCATCGCGTCGCTATCATCACTTACGGCTAGGTGCTTCCGTTCGTGAAGTTCGTTCTTGGTCCCATAATTTTTAGTGATGTCAACGGAGACTTTTCCGGCAACAAGTTCACCCCATACTTTTCGGATTCGTAGGCGGTACGTACCCGGAAACCCCTTGGCGCACCGATACTCTTCGCTGAGTACCTCGGCCGCCTGCTTTTCATAGTGCGTGTAGGAATCACTGATGCACACGCCGCCTCCCGTACTGCGAGGCCTGTGAAGCGAGCAGGTGGTTCCACCGGGCTCTTCAACGACCAGATCCACATCCGCATCTCCCGACCAACTGACCTTCACCACCACATCTCGAATCATGGCTTGGTCCAGCTGGCGACGGTAGATTTCCTGGACGGATTGGTCTCCTGGCGCTTGCATCTGGTCCAAAGTTGCCTTGGCGACGCGCGCTGCCACGTTCTGAATTTCTTGCTGGGCCTTGGGCCAATCGTGCTGCAGGATGCCAAGCGTCGCCCAGCGAATGCCTTCCACAGTGTTGGTCCGCTGCGCCGCACGCAATCCTAGTGCATAGGCTTCGTAGTGCAGTGGAGCGATTTTTACCACTTGTCGATAAACATCGAGAGCTCGATGGTCTAGGTCAGCGTGCGAGAGATACTGAGCAATCAGCATCAGCTGATCCGGAGATTCCGAGAAATCGCAGGCAGACATGATGGCACGCTCAATCTGGTTCTTGGGTTGCCCCGCAAGTTCCATGGCGATTCCGAGTGATTCGTACATCCAAGGCTGAGATTGACCATGTTGCAGTGCTGCCTGAATCAGTGCAACCACTTGATCAGGCTGCCCCTGATTCAGTAATCTTTTTGCTTGTCCACGCACCCAGGCTGGATCGAGCTGCTGCTGCCCAAAACGATGCGACCAGTCGGTGTCACCAGGGGGCGTGGATAAGTCTTTTGCACTCTCGGGAGCTTCGGCACTGTCGTCGATAGCGCGGCTAATGACGTTCGCCGGTACCGCCTGTCGTTTTACTAGCGATTGCCGAGTTACGTTGGCATCAACGACTTCCGCATCGACATCGTCGGCAACATTAAAAAAGCCGCCTCCTCCACCGCCGCCACCTCGGCCACCGCCGCCGCCACCCATGCCGCCACCCATGCCGCCACCTTGGCCGCCACCTTGGCCGCCTCCCATGCCGCCACCCATGCCGCCTCCCATGCCGCCTCCTAAGTTAATAATCGGCAGCACCAAGTCCGCTACCGGGTACACTTTGACCTTCAGAGTTTCATTTGCTTTTTCCGTCGTTGTGATTTGCAAGACTTCTTGATCCAAAACATAAGTTAGATCTTCTAACCCTGGCTTTTTGAGCATCAGGTTGAGCGCTGAACGGAGTGAGATGTTGCGCAGGTTAACGGTGACTTCCGTCTCGGGACTAATTGCCAATATGTCTAGCGCGGCTTCATCGATGACGATCGGAATGTCGTACTCTTCCTGCAGCTGGTCAAAGATCTCGTTGAGCGGCGTTTCGTCATGTTGTAGCGGAGCCTTCAAAGGTTCACGTAAAATGATCTGAATTCGCTCTTCCGACTTGCTGCGCGCACTCAGATCGACGTCCTTCCATTTACGGCGACGGTTGGTAAGATCTTCCCATTCGGCAGCATCTGGATAGATAATCGGTGGTGAGTCTGGAAATGGGATGAATGATAATTCGACCTGATACATCGTGTCGAAGAACCCTTTGTGCCTGGCGGTTCGCGCGACTTGCTGAAGATATTGAGCCCGCTTTTGACGACTCCATAGTGTCGCCACCCTCGGCATTGCACCATGGGGATCAACTTCTTCAATAACCTGCGCCACTTCCTCAGCTTCTAAATAAAGCTTTTCTTCAACCAACGCGTTAAAGCGAGCAACCAACTGGCTTTCCCGCTCGATGCGCCGATGCAAACGCTCGTTGAGTAATTTGCGAGCCTGGCTGGATGCCAGTTCTTCTTCACGTTGCCGGTCAAGTTCATCTTTCAACGTGGCCTGGTAGCGCGCTTCTTTCAAGGCGATCTGCAGCTTGTCCATAAGCTGAGCTCGCATAGAGGCCGATAAGTCACTGGCCCGTCCGACGCCCTCAAGCGACATTTTTAAGTCTTGAATAACTTGCTGTGGGCTCGACGACATTCGCTCTCGAGCATCTAAAACCGTGTTCTGGACCTCTTTACTGAGCATCTCCGCAAACACACGCCGCTCTTGCTCAACCTGATCAAGAAAAACACCGTCACGGGCGACTTCTCCGAGCAGCCCTTCGCTGGCGAAAGGAACGGCTGAGATTTGGGCATTACCTTCGAGAATAATAACTTCCTCACCAAAAGGCACGTTGACTTCGCCGACTTCGCCGACTTCGCCAGATACAACGGGTACGCCCGAAGCAACCGGTTCGCCCGATTCTTCGGTCAATACGGGCCCACCCAAATCGCTAAAGGGATCATCCGTCAAATCGGCCTCGGCAACCACATATTGGACCGTGCGTGCCTGGGCATTTCCCGGATCCGAGCGTAGAACCGCTTGGGCGATTCGCTCGGCGGCCTGATAATCGCCGACCGAGACGGCACGCTCGGCCAACCTCGTTAATTGATCCATGCGAGCCCCAACCATTCGAGCTGCTTCCGTCAAGCCGGCCGAACCGACCGTGGGCAGAAACAGGCCATCGTCGGCTTGAGCCACGCCCACAATCTCGGCCAAAAACGCATGGTCTTCCTGAGACGTCTCGGGCCGCGCAGCCCAACGAAACGAAACAGGTCCCTGCGGGCCTATTGCTTCGAGGCTAAGCTTCAAGGACTCGGGTAGTTTACTACCGGTAGAACCAATGAGGATGGTATCGCGGTCCGAGCGTAAAGGCGGCATGACAGCTGGATAGGTTTTGCCGAGTTCTACGGCATAGTCCACACTTTTTGGCCAGAATACGGCAGCGGAAGTCCATGCGGCCAGTATCTTGCCGGCAATTTGCGCGTTATGCAAGTTTTCGGCTTGGGCCTGCCCATCGCTGACGCCACCTGCTGCGCCACTCCAAACCCGATCGGACTGCACATACAGATTACCGCCCGTATGATTCGCCAACACTGCCAAAAGTTGGGCATCGACCTTTGGACCAATCGCGAAACTTGAAACGTTGGTACGCGACGTGCGAAGCTCGCTGAGTACTTGTTCAAGCGTCTGAGAATCGAGCAGATTCGCAATACTTATACCGTCTCCGATATACACAATCGACCGTTGCCCCAACTCGGAGTTACGACCAGAGTCATGCCCAGCACCGGCCTCCGACTTGTCAAGGCGCTCAATCGCAGCATGCAAAGCCACGGCCAAATCGGTCGATCCAAGCGGCACTTGCTGTCGCAATTTTGTGACGGCTGTACCAAGTTCAGTACTACCAGGTGCTACTTGTCGGTCGGTCATTGGTTGAACCCCAAGATCGACTGCCAGTAGTTCGACACGATCCACCTCACGAAGATCGGCCAGCATAGCATCCAATGCCGCCAAAGCAGACTCGCGATAGACCCCCTGTTGGCTGGCTGAAGTATCAAACAAGACAACAATCGAAGCGGCCTCGTTATGCTTCACGCCCTCTTCCGGTACAAGACTAAGCGCATAGAACGTTTGCTCTTCGTGCTGGTAAGTCACCACGCGCGCAGAGTTGCCGGTACCGGCGCGGGAAGATTCAGCACCCGCTAGGGAGGAAACCACAGAGAAAGCGAGACAAGCCGCCCCGCACAAGACGGTAGCATGCAATGAAGAGTTACGCATCGAAGCGCTCCTAATTAATAATATCTACGCCCAGAGGCCCCCCCTGTTCCGGAAAGACGAGCCCAGCAGCGCAGGAAAAAGCCCGATCACTGTTCTAAAAATCTTGTAAATCAACGTGCACCTTCAGTTTAAGCTGACCCGGTGAATGCTGCCACAAGAAACTGCTCGGAACGGCCCAAGACAGCCTCAAAAATCAAAAATAGGCGAAATGGCCTGATCTGTGAGCTGCGAGGAGTAGCATGACCGTGATTCTCGGCATAATCGCCAAGTCGGTCCGTTTTGACCTGCTAGGAGTTTGGTACACTTTTTAGCTGCCATAAAGAATGACCCGATTCCTCGGGGAGTTCCGCCAAAGCGATATTTCACCCATATCTCGTACAAACCTTCATCGCCGCTTGCAACTCGCTACTTGGAGCAGCGAACCCGCCTATCGCGAAAAGCCGTCCTGACAAAGTACCCCTCGACAGGGTAGATTCCTCCCAGTCAGGCACGCCCCGACCCAATTCTAATTTTCGGCAGACCCCTGCCGTGACGACTCTTAGTGAAACCCCTAACCCAACCCATTCCCGTTCTCTTCGCTCAGCAGGTAGAGCTGACAACCGAGGGGATGATCGCGCTGGGGGTTACGGCACTAATTTTCCTGGCAATGCAGCGCCGCCGGGCCGTACCCATTGATCTTCTCTTCCTCAGCGGCTTAGTGCTGGTCACTTTGGCAGGGGTTCTCACACCCAAGCAAGCCTTGGCCGGCTTTTCTAACAAAGCACTCATCATGATCGGGGCATTATTTGCTGCGTCGGCTGGACTGCGTAACACCGGGGCATTGGACTGGCTGGGGAATCGATTACTTGGCGGCGTCACGACTGCAAATAGCGCACTCTTTCGTCTCGCCGCTGCGGTCGTTCCTGCTTCGGCTTTCGTGCTGAACACACCTTTAGTCGCGATGCTGACCCCAGTCGTGATCGACTGGTGTCGGCAGCGCAGTATCTCTCCCTCGCGGCTGCTGATTCCGCTGAGTTATCTGACCATCCTTGGCGGGGTCTGTACGCTGATTGGCACGAGCACGACACTCGTGATAAATGGCAAGCTCAATGCGATGGTAGCCGAGGGAGGTTACGAGCCCAAGATACTGACACGCATCGGCGAGCTCTCTTTCTTTGAAATTACCTCGGTCGGAGTACCATTGGCACTGGTCGGTGTAGCTTACATGATTTTGTTCGCATCCAAACGACTTCCAGACCGTACCGAATTAATTGAGCAATTGGGCGATCAGCGGCGCGATTACCTGGTCGATATGCACGTGCAGCCCAATTGCTCATTAATCGGCAAGACGGTCCAAGACGCCGGCTTACGAAACCTGCCTGGGCTGTTTCTGATCGAGATCGACCGGCAGGGAGAGACGATCACTCCGGTAAGCCCCGCCGATAGCGTTCAGCAGGGCGACCACCTCGTTTTTACTGGGATCGTCACGACCATCGCCGACCTGGAACGGATTCCCGGCCTAGTGCCGGCAGCAGATACGACCTTCGAAACCCATCCTGCGGAGCGCACCCGGCGACAATTGACCGAGGCCGTGCTTTCGCACACTTCGCCATTGATCGGACGGACGATCCGAGAAGCGGGATTTCGCAAACGCTATAACGCTGCCGTGGTGGCCGTGCATCGCAACGGCGAACGGCTGACCAACAAAGTCGGCAACATTCGCTTGGAACCGGGCGACACATTACTCCTACAGACTCGCAACGAATTTGTGGAATCCCAACGCAACAGTCGTCATTTTTATCTGGTAAGCCGCGTTGGCGATACGACCGCCCGGCGCCACGATCGTGCCTTGCTGGCGGGGCTCCTGTTTACGGGGCTGATTCTTTGGCTGACCATTTCAAGCCTATTTCCTGGACTCCTCGCCTGGGGAAACATTACGTCCAAGGGGATCCACGCCATTGCCGCAGTCGCCATCGTCTTGGTTATGATTGTGACGAGATGCCTGACAACTTCCGAAGCTCGATCTGCAATCGATCTCCAGGTTCTGCTCACCATTGGTGCCGCACTGGGCATCGGCGAGGCCCTGCACCGGAGCGGTGCCGCTGCCTGGCTAGCCGCATCACTGGTCGACGGAGTCACCGTGCTGGGAATCGGCCCGGTGTGGAAACCGTACGTCCTGCTAGCGCTCGTCTATCTCATCTCGCAGCTGTTCACAGAAACCATCACCAACGTAGCAGTTGCCGCCACCATGATCCCCATCGCGGTTGGCATCGCCGTGGCAGGAAATTACGATCCGCGACCTTTTATCATCGCAGTTACGCTCTCGGCCAGTTTGAGCTTCGTGACTCCTATTGGTTATCAGACCAATCTGATGGTGATGGGTCCGGGTGGATACCAACCACGCGACTACTGGCGCGTCGGCTGGCCGTTGGCACTGCTAATGACAGCTCTCGCGCTCTTCCTCATCCCCTTGCTCTGGCCGTTTACTCTGCAATAAGGAGCTCGCCGAATGAAACGTCTTCCATTGTTCTGCACGGCTAGTGTCCTTGCGGGCTTGGCAGTGGGTATCGCTCTGACAAATACCGAACCACACTCGAACCTGGTCAGCCAATCGGCCCATGCGGTTCAGCCCTTCGCTGGCGAGTCCGCTCTACAATTGACACCCGAAGAGAAGATTAACGTTTCGGTCTACGAGCGTTCGAACCCGAGTGTGGTAAATATCAATACCCGGAGCGTGCTCGTAGACCAATTCATGATGATGCGTCGTGAAGCTGAGGGAACAGGGTCGGGGGCCATTTTTGACAAGCTGGGTCACATTCTCACCAACTACCACGTCGTTGACGGCGCACGCAACATCGAAGTGACGCTGGCTTCAAACAAGACATTTCCCGCCACTCTCGTCGGCAAAGACAAAGAGCACGACATCGCCGTATTGCACATTGAGGCGCAGCCTGAAGACTTGCAACCGGTGAGCCTAGGCCGCTCAGACAATCTGCGCGTCGGCCAGCGTGTTTACGTCTTAGGAAATCCCTTTAGCTGGGAAGGTACGCTAACCACGGGAATTATTTCTAGCCTGAACCGTGACCTGCCTAGCCGGGTGGTGGGGCGTACCATGGCGTCACTTATTCAGACCGATGCCGCCATGAATCCCGGAAATTCCGGTGGCCCGCTCCTTGATACCCAATCGCGCATGATCGGTATGTGCGTTGCCATCGCCACCAAAACGGGACAAAACGCAGGAGTCGGGTTCGCGATTCCAATCGATCGTATCAAGCTGATCGTACCGGAGCTCATTCAAGACGGCCGACTCGTTCATGCCAACATCGGCATCACCCAGGTAATGGAGACGCAAGCCGGTCTGGTGGTCGTGAGTTTGACACCCGAGGGCCCTGCCGCCCAAGCTGGAATTCGCGGATTCCGCCGAGTGATTCAGCGGCGAACACAGGGTCCTGTTGTCTATGAAACTGAAACAATCGACCGGTCTGCCGCAGACCGGATCCTCGCCGTCGACGGCGAAGCCATGCGCACGGGCGTTCGATTTCGTGACAAGATCTGGGAATACAAACCGGGAAACACGATTACTCTTACGATTATCAGAGATGGACAAGAACAAGAAATATCCATCGTACTCGCCGCCGATTAACTTAACCTCCAATTCTTCGTATTCTGCAAACCGTTTATCAATAACGTGTTACGATTGAAGTGAAAGCGAAAACATTGCTCGCTGTGACAAGTACCCTTGGATAGCCGATCGAAATCCGAACAATTCGCTTCCACTATTCCCCTCAGTCGGGCAAGCGATTGATTTCGCAGCGGGCTGCAGCGTGAGCACCTACCCCCAACACCGTGTCTTACCACACGGTGTCCTACCACAAAGCAGACACAAGTCAGGATGGCGTATAGAGCTCGCAGGGTTGTTCGCGAGCGTTTCTAACTGCTTTCTTAGTTCTGCGCATTATCAGGTTTGAACCCTAACGGATCGACGTCTATCAGCTACGTGGCTGTGCGGACTTGTTTGGATTGTTAGGTTCATGCCATGAAAGGAGTTTTAAGATGGTTTATTTTCTAGCGACTATTTCGATGCTTTTCAGTGCGATTGCCGCCGATGCCAATTCTTTGCAGTGGCAAGCGGATTACGGCAAAGCTCTGGCCGCTACTCGTGGCGACGATCGCCCCTTGCTGGTAGTGCTCGATATTCCTACAGACACTAAGTCGGCCATTAAGAAAGAACTACTCGACACGAATGGCGAACAAGCCAAGCTACTTAGTTCGTATCAGCTCTGCCGCGTTGACGCCAGCACGGAATATGGCCAGAAAGTGGCCGAAGTGTTTAAGGCTGAAAAGTTTCCCTTTGCTGCGGTCATCGACAAGACGGGTTCGGTATTACTGTGCAGAAAGAACGGTCAGCTCTCCGGCGATCAGTGGCAAAGTGTTTTGACAACTTACGAAAAGGGAGAGCGCAGCTCGGCGACTCCTCATACATCTGCCTACCGTGGCGAGATTTATGACAGCCCGAGCACGAGCGGTGGGATGTTCGGCGGCGAGAGTTCAGGTACGACGATCGTAAGCCCGTCGTACTGCCCATCCTGCCAGCAGAAAGCGCAGCAGGGTTTTTAATGGATCTAAGAATTTCAGAAGAACATCAAAGCGGTCTGGGGAAACTCAGGCCGCTTTTTTTTCATCTCGTGACTCTAGCCCGCATATTTCATCCGTGTCTGCTCCGGCGGCCTAAGTCCTTCCATAGCTGCGCCCGTGTTTCGCTCCGCGATCCTCAGCGTGTCTAGCGAACCAAGCCCGGACTTATATCCAAGTCAAGCGAATCGAACTGCCCCGCTTTGAATCGTTCGAGGGCAATGGCCCCCATCACGGCATTGTCCGTGCAGAGATTCAAGGGTGGGATGTGGAGTTCGAACCCGTACTGCTCGGCGGCCGCGTCGAGTGCTTGGCGAAATCTCGTGTTGGCCGCGACGCCGCCGCCCACACAGAGGCAATTGAATCCAGTTCTCTCGAGAGCCAGGACCGCCTTCCCCACCAGGCAATCAATCACCGCGGCCTGGAAACTAGCGGCCATATCGGCGATCTGTTGTTCGTCGAGATCGGCGGCCTCGCCCATTGCTGGGCGACCACTGCCAAAGAGGCGGTAACGCACCGCCGTTTTTAAGCCGCTGAAGCTGAATTGCAAGCGATTGGCATCACCAAGCAGGGGCCGCGGGAGTTGAAAACTTTTCGGATCACCTTGCTCAGCCGCCTTGGCAATTGCCGGACCGCCGGGGTAACCTAGCCCCAACATGCTCGCTACCTTGTCGAACGCTTCGCCTGCAGCGTCGTCAATGGTGCCACCCAGCGGTGCGAAATCAAGCGGCGACTCACAGCGGTAGAGATGCGAGTGCCCACCGCTGACGATCAAGCCAACGCATGGAAAAACGTCAATGCCGCTGGCGATTCGACAGGCGTAGATGTGCGCTTGCAAATGGTCGATGCCGATTAGTGGTAAGTCGTGTGCAAACGACAATGTTTTGGCAGCCATCAGACCCACAAGCAGCGAACCGGCTAGGCCGGGACGATTGGCAACGGCAATCGCGTCTAAATCCGATAACCGGGTGCCAGCCTGTGCGAGCGTCTGGTGGATGACCGGCAAGATCCGCTCAACGTGTGCACGCGAGGCAATCTCCGGCACCACACCGCCAAAACGGTGATGCAGCTCGTCTTGTGAAGCAACTACGGCACCGAGTACTTCCAGTTCGCCGGTAACGACGGCTGCGGCCGTTTCATCACAAGTCGTTTCGAGGGTAAGAATGCGAATCATCTGGCGGACTCAACGGCCACCGTCGTTCGCAAATTCTCTATCCCTGGTAAACAAAGGTGATGAACCCACGCCGGTGGCACGTTCGCCACTATACACTGCCGCTCGACCTGCCAAGAATCAAATTCTCGCTGCAGCAGTAGCTCAATTTCCGACAGTCGCCGGCGCTCCGCAGACTTACTGCACAGGGCCTTAGCTTTGCGTAGGGCAACGTATTCGAAGAAACTGAGCTGCGATTCCTTTGCCGCGAGCCGGTGAAAGTGCCCAAGGATATGTTTGACCAGATGGCATGAAAAATTATTGAGCGGCAGGCCCGAAACAATCACATCGTAACACCCGCATTCATCAATTTCTTCTACTGGCTTTTTGAGGACTCGCACGCGATCTGCCACTCGTCGCCAGCTCGGCTCAGAGTGCAGGCGATCACGCAAGACGGCTGCAAACCGCTCGTTGATCTCGACCAAATCGAGTTGGTCTTCAGGCCCCAACCGAGAAATGACGTGCGCGGTGACTGCGCCCGTCCCAGGGCCGACTTCGAGCAGGCGCTGCGGAGTCGTGCGGGTTCCCACGCGGCTGGCCAAAGCCTTGGCGAGCGAACGGCCACTGGGCAGCACCGCTCCGGTGCTCTCAAAAGTATGGCGGAACTCACGCCAAAAAAGTCGATATTCCGCCAGTCGCTGTCGCATCGCAGCATTCTACGCGATGCCACAGCGTGCGCGAAGCCGACCGGATCAATACTCCTGCCACAGCCCCCAGCCGATATGCTGTTCGGAATTGTTGAAAAACTCAAACTGATTGCTCTTGCCATTGAAGTAATGCAAGCCCGTGCGAATAATGCGGCCGCTCGCGCCCCGCCAGAGCCAACCGGCTTGGGCGACGAGGTTGCCGCCGAAATTAACTTCTTCTCGCAAGTGAGCATTCAATGCAACAAATGGCGTGCCGCGGCGTCCCGTGGCGCCAGGCTGGGCAAAATCGAGCCCGAACTGGAATTCCCAGGGGTCGGTCCCTTCGTCGGCATAAAATGCCCACCCGGCCTCGGCATACCACCGCCAAGCAGGCAGGGGAGAAAACGACACGGCGGTCACCAGCGTATCGCGGCTAAAGTTGATGCGCTGGAACCCGAGATTTCGAACGAAAAACTCGTCGCCTAAATGCGAACTCAGATGATAGTACGAAAACTTCCACTGCAAATTTCCTGCCGCGTAAATCAGCGGGACGCCAAAGCGAAAATCGGCCGCTTCCAAATCCCAGTTCTGGTCGAGATTGAGCCGGAGCATACCCGCGCCTTCGAGCTGCAGTTCCCAGCCTTGAGGCCGGCCCGCTTGCCGGTATCCATAACGCCAGACCGAAGTACGCCCACCGAGTGTGATGTCGAATAATGAAAGGTCGTCCCCCGTCTCTTGAAAAACCGTACCGGAGATACGGGGCTCTTTGCTACCCGCCCAATACGAGTGCCAAATTACGTCGACCGGCAAAAGCTCAGTGGTCCACACCTGGGAGTTTGCTATCGGCGCAAGCACCGGATCGACATAGGGCAATTCGAAATACTGCTCGCCGGCAAGTGTGGGCTGGTCAAACTGATCGTTACAACAGCTGGAACGCAATTCGTTCAATTCCATGTCAGAAATCGCATCGACGGGTACTTCTGTAAACGGTGGCGCATCTGCCATGTACTGCGCTGCGACAGTCGCTGGAATCTTTTGCGGTGAGATCACTTCGCGATAAGGCTGCCAATCGGGGAGACCGTCAGCGCAGATCCCTCGGCAGGCGCCGCTCAACCAAGCCGTGCCAATCACAATGAGGCAACAATTCTTGTAAAGCAAAGGCATTTGCTTGAGACGTGGCGAGGGGGCAGAGATGGCAGAACGTGGGAGATTATGGGATGGCATCGTTCCTGCGAAGATCGATCTGAGTGTCAGGTCAATTGGGACTGCTAGCAATTCAGGTCGACAACCTGCCAAATCCCCCTAAAATGCGGGAACGTGTAGAAAACCCGATTTTTCGCCGGTAGGAACAATTGCAAAAGTCAAACTGAAATTGTAGGCCAATACCATGGTATTACTCGAAATGAGCATCGTCCCCATGGGTGTGGGTGATAGCGTCAGTCCGTACGTCGCCGAATGTGTTGATCTGGTCGATCAAAGCGGACTCGACTACGAAGTCCACGCGATGGGCACTATTGTCGAAGGAGAGTTGGCAGCTGTCATGCAGCTGATGCAAGCTTGCATCGAAAAAATGACCCAGCATTCCGATCGCGTCACCTGCGCGGCCAAGCTCGACTACCGACGAGGCTTGCAAGGTCGGCTCACGGCAAAAGTCGATAGTATCGAACAGAAGTTGGGCCGAAAGATCTCTCGCTAGTTGCGATGCGGCATTGCCAGACTAGCCTCTGGTCAAGCCTAACTTTTGGGGTAGCGATCCGGTGTAAGTTCTTGACCTGCCGAGAGATACTAGGATCGCTACCCCAAAATATTAGTTTGACAAAGCACTGGCCATCCAAGTGAAATCACACCTGAAAGAAACTTATGAGCACCTCCGCCTTCGATCCCGTGCTGGGCCGCGTCACCAGCGGTATTTACGTTCTCACCGCTGGCAGCGGTGAACGTGCTACCGGCATGCTTGCCAGTTGGGTGATGCAGGCGGGCTTTGAGCCTCCGATGGTTTCGGTCGCGGTGAAACTGGGACGTTATGTGAGCGACTGGCTCACCAGCGGTGAGCCGTTTGTGCTCAACGTCGTTGCAGAAAAGCAGTTTGATTTCCTGAAACACTTTGGTAGTGGCTTTGAGCCCAATGAGGCTGCGTTCGGGGGGCTGGAATTCACCCACTGTCCACGTGGCGTGCCCATTCTTTCTGATTGCCTAGGGCATCTCGAATGCGAACCCGTGTCGCACGTCGATTCGGGCGACCATCGCATCTTTTTGGCACGTGTGGTGCGAGGCGAGCTCAACAGCGATGCCGCGCCCATGGCACACGTGCGCAAGAGTGGCAGCAATTACTGAAATGAAGAAAGCCACAAGGTTGCAAACCCGTGGCTTTCGATCATTCCTCAAGCAGCATAACCCATGTGCCACCCTGCCCAACTCACCATCGAGCAACTGCTAGTCGATTGCCGCGTTCAGCATACGCGCGGCACTGGCCCAGGCGGCCAGCACCGCAACAAAGTACAAACAGCCGTAGTGATCGAACATGTTCCGACGGGCGTGCATGGCGAAGCGAGCGAGCGACGTAGCCAAGCCGACAATCGTCAGCAGGCGATTCAGCGTTTGCGAGTGAACCTCGCGCTCGCCTTCAGGTGTTCTCCTCAGAGTATGCCGCCACCACTCTGGCAGCAACGTGTCCAGAGAGGGCGCATCGCCGTCAATCCCGATCATGAAGACTTTCCCGCACTCCTGTCTATCGCACTCGACACGATTTGGGCTCAACAATTCGTAATGGCCACGGCTGCCGATGCGCTTAAGGTGACAACTTCGCAGCTTGTCAAGCTATTGAAAATTGCACCTGCGGCTCTAGTCGTAGTGAACCGCGAACGGCAAACACTCGGCAAATCTCCCTTGCGATAGAGGGAGCTCTCGCCTTCTGAACTGACTCGACTTACAATGCGGGGCAACACTTTAACCGTTGGGGAAAAGCATGTACGTAGTCTTATTTGATATCGACGGCACGCTCGTCAAAACAGGCGGAGCAGGCCAGACCGCATTCTTAGATACCTTCCGCGAAGACTTGGGCGTTACTGAGATGCCTGGCGATATTTCGTTCGCAGGGCGGAGCGATCGCGCCATTGCCGAAGAAATCATGCGCGTCAGCGGCCTCGAATCGTCCGAAGAGCTCTGGCAGCGATTCTATGCCGGCTACACCGGCCGAATAGAAAAAGCACTTTCCACATGCCAAGGTGAAATTTTGCCGGGCATTTTGCCTTTACTCGATGCACTTAAGCAATTGGACCATGTGCTCGTTGGGCTGCTGACGGGCAACGTCGAGCGCGGAGCCCAGGCGAAACTGGCCCATTATGGCATTGCGGACCGCTTTGCCTTTGGCGGTTTTGGCGATCTGCGGACCGATCGCGATGACATTGCCGCCGATGCCTGGCAAGCCGCCGCCCGGTATCTGGCAGCGCGCAATGGTCACACAATTGGCGAAGTGATGGTCATCGGCGATACGCCAAACGACGTCACCTGCGCACGCTCGATTGGCGCTTTTGCGGTAGCCGTTGCCACAGGCGGTAACACATCGGAGGAACTCGCCGCCACAAAACCTGACTTGGTGCTCGACGACCTTTCCGATACGGACGCACTATTAGCAGAAGTCCAAGCTCACGCGCCTCGCACGCGAAACCTCGCAGCGAAGCCTTGAGACTTGCCAGCCCGTAAAGGTACGATGCCTACACTCAGCCGCATTGCCCTCTTCCCGATCAAATCCTTGGACGGTCGCGATGTTGGCTACCGATTTGAGTTGCCGTGATACTTTCTAGTTTTGCACGGCTGAAGGGATTCTACGACTGTCACGCTAAGGGCCAAATCGCCCGCAAAGTTTGCCTGAACGGTACTAGCGGAAAAACTCTGGCAACTGCTGCGGGCAGCACATCTGGCACTCGATAACTAGAGTCGTTACGCGCTCCGTTCCTGCTGCGACGATTCTTATGATTCTACGGCTGCTTGCTATCACTTTCCTGTTCCCGCTACTGCTCTTGGGCTGCGCGTGCCCTTCGTCCACCTGTGGCGTGCCAAGGACTCCTTGCGCTCCCTGCGTCCACGAACTGACAGTCCCGGAGGATTTTCCACCTGACTTGCTCGGCGGCGGCGAACTCGAACTAGTGCCTCTACCGGCTCCGACCGAAACCTACGAGCTGCTCGACGTTGTGACTTGTCAGTGTAGCGCGGCTACCAATGCTAGCGTAGCGAATATGGTCGAGCTCGAACGGCATTGGGCCAAAATTGTCATTGAATGCGACTCCAAGGCCATCCGAGATAACCTCTGCCTCGATCGAGATCTACTTTCGCTACGGGCTAATGATATCCGCAATGATGCCGCCGCTTCGGCGCTTAAGGCCTTTTACCAGCTGGCCGGGCTGGAAGCTCAAAAACACTACTTATACGCAGGCATCGCAGAATTGGAAAAGACGCTCGAGCGAATCGATAAGTTGATTGCTGAGGGCCTGGAGGTGCCGGAGGGAATCGAGCGTAGTGAAATCGTTACCCGAATCAGCGAATTGGAAAATCGGGCGCTGCAACTCGATTTCCTGCGGATCCAACTCAACGGCCAGATCCAGACGCTTACTGGTTGTCCGCTCAACGAGTACTGTTTTTATTGGCCACAACTCGATTGGCAGCCCGATCTCACGCCAATCGATATAGAAGATGAGCTCACCGTTGGGCTCGCCAACCGCATCGACCTCCGCGGTTTGAGCCTGGTAATATGCAAATTGCGCAAGCCCCTGTTGCCAATCGCACGGGGCGTTCTAAAATTCTCAGACTCCACGGTAGGCTCGGTGGAACCGCGCGACGGCTGGATACACATCGCCCGCTGTTTTCGCTGCAACTCGGCCGAGTTACCCATTCGATGCCGCCAACTGGCCCTCTTTTATGGCCATTCGCAGCGGGGCGCCAGCGCCGAGATCAAAGGCGCCGCCTACAAAATTGGCTTGATCCAACAACAGGTGGTCCTCGCTCAGGAAGCCGTCGATTCGCTACAAGACCGCTTGGACGAACTCATCAAGACGCGTGACGTAAAGAACGTGCCCATCTTCAAAATCAGCGACATCCGTGGCCAGCTTTATAGAGCTCAATCGAATCTCGTCGAAAAAGTGGTATCTCTTAAATTGAGTCAAGTCGAGTTGCGTGCGGCACAGGACATGTTGGCCATGGAATGCGGCTTCACTCCCAACATCTGCTGTGAGGGCTGCTGCGACGGCGAATGCTGCCAGTGCCAGACCAGCAATTGCACAAAATGCGATTCACCCGCCTGCGCATGCGATCCCAATACGAAGTGCTGCGAGTAATACGCGTTACTTCCTACTAAAGAGCGCTTGTCGTAGTTCTTCTTCGAAGGTGGCGCTGGTTTCGAGCACACGGCGGAAGTCGTCTTTTCCTAAGGCGTAAAAGATCGTCTTTTCCTTGGCGACGATGGTCGCGTTTCGCGGCTCGTCGGTAATTAGTGCGGCCTCGCCGAAGAATTGCCCCTGCTTGAGCTCTGCAACTTTTTTCTCCTGGCGGCCATCGTCGATGAGGACGTCCACACTTCCGTTGCGAATTAGGTAGAACAATTCTCCGGGCTCCCCCTGGCGAATAACTTGCTGACCCGGGTCGGCTTCGTGGACCATCATCTGATCTGCTACTTCGGCCAGCGTATTGGGAGTGAGATCTGCGAACAGCGGGAACTCTTTCAAGAATTCGCAGATGACCGATGTCTCTTGCACGGCCACATCCGACTTGATGTTGCCATCGACCATGTTCACGATGCGGTCGGCAACGTCCAAAATGCGATTGTCATGTGTCACCATGATGATCGTACAGCCTTCGTCGCGCGCAAGCTCTTGGAAGAGCGTCACGACTTCGCGGCCCGACTTTTCGTCGAGGGCTGCGGTCGGTTCATCAGCCAGAACTAATTTGGGTTGATGCACCAACCCACGAGCGATCGCCACTCGCTGTTTTTGACCACCAGAAAGCGACTTTGGCTTGTAATGGATGCGCTCACTGAGTCCGAGTCGTGTCAACAGCGACTTGATCCTTCCCTCAGCAATGCTCGGATCAAGTCCAGCGAGTTCAGCCGCCATATTGACGTTCTGGAAGGCCGTGAGCGATTCGAAAAGGTTGTGGGCCTGGAAGATAAATCCCATTTCACGCCTCAAGCGGACGATTAGATCGCGGTCCGCGCCGCAGAGCTCGTTGCCGAGGACTTTGAGACTTCCTTCTTGGACCGTACGTAGCGTGCCGATCAACGTCAGTAGCGTGGTCTTCCCGGAGCCTGACGGGCCGGTCATGATGACGATTTCGCCGCGACGAACATCTAAGTCGTTTTTGAACAGCGCTTGTTTGCGGAGTTCGCCTTCGCCGAAATAGTGATTAAGGCCCGAAACACTGATGGTTTTCGGAAGGTGCATATCATCGGCAAAAGCACCGCTGGTTGCCGGAATGGTCGTTTGCGAGGCCATGATGACGAGGGGGTGGTTTGTGGAAAACGACTAAAAGTTGATTAGAACAGCGACGCTGGATCCGCGGACAGCAATTTACGGACGGCCAGCAATCCAGAGGCAATACACATCACGACGGTTGTAACCAGGACTTGTGCCAAGCATTCAAAGGTCATCAACATTTGCAAACCCGTCATGCTAGCCAGTTTGGTATACAATAACAGGCTTACTAATGTACCAGGAATAAAACCAATGAGCGAAAGCAGGAGAGCTTCCACAACAATGAGCCGGATAAAGTATCTCGTCGTGTACCCCATTGCCTTGAGCGTAGCAAACTCAGGTAAGTGGTCGGCGATATCAGTAAAAATTACCTGGTAGCAAATGACCATACCCACCACAAAGCCGATAATCTTGCCCGCCATGAAGATCGTGCCGATTGGAGTACTCTTATCCCAGAACTTTATTTCGGCTTCACGAAATTCGTTGCGGGTGTAGACGTGCACATCGTCTTCGAGCGTGTCTTCCAACCGCTGCTTCACTTCTTCGAGAGGAAAACCGGGCACTAAATGCACCGCCCCTATATCGACAACACTCAGCGGATCTCCAAAGCGTTTGCGATGCGGAAAGTACTTTGCGAAACTCTCGGCGCTCATGATGAGATTGCCATTATGTGCGAAATCAGTCCCCAGATCGAACGTGCCCACGAGGTTGAGCTTCTTACTTGCCAATTCAAGCATGTATTCATGCAGTTTCTCGGGCGCCTGCATATCAAACTTAAACTTACTCGCCTTACTTTTGACATCGATCAGCGCAACACCCGGCGCCCGGAGCAGGTTGCTCTGGTCGTTGATCGATTCAGAGCGAAAGACCGGATCGCCGATGTGATAACCTAGCGAACGGAGTGCGTAGCCTCGACTGCCTCGACCCGCGTCAATTATCCGCAACACGGATGTCGTCAGTTCGGAATAGACCGGGTAAGCGCCGCGAACACCTGAGCATGATCGAGCCTGGTGTATTCGCGAGATAGAAAAACGCTTCTCTGCCGCCAGGGTGTACTTGGCTTTGTTGACCAGAAAAATGTCGCCCTGCATATCGTCAATGATTTTTACCTGGCTGTCGAACAAAGCATTCTGAAAGCCTACTTGCGTAAACATCAACAGCACAGCAAACCCGATTCCTGCAATCGCCACCGCCAATCGGCGCCAATCGTGCGTCAAGTTCTTCCAAGCCAACGGTGTTTTCGTAGTTCGCTTCATGTTTGCCTAGAACAGGTCTGCCGGGTCGGCTTGGTAGAGTTTGCGTAGCGCCGCCGTACCCGAGAGTACGCACATGCCGATGGCGAGCAGGAGCACGACAATCAGGATTTTCGGCGACATCGACATGGGCATTCCTGAAGCGCCTTCAACAACGCGGTACAATACTAGCGAAATCAACACCGACGGCACGTAACCCACCAGCGCCAAGAGTATCGACTGCTGAAGGACGACTTTCGTGAGATACTTGTTGCTGTATCCCATCGCTTTCAATGTGGCGTACTCGCCCATCATATTGGCGATGTCAGTGGAAAGCACTTGATAAACGATTGCCACGCCAACAAACAGAGCCACCCAGACACCTAGATCAAAAATCTTTCCCAAGGGGGTTTCTTCCACCCAGCGGCGCTCTTCTACTTCATTGACTTCTGCTCGGGTAAGTATCTCGACATCGGTATTGGTAAGCCGTACGGCCTCAGGCTGCACGCCGCCACTTGCCACCGGCTCAGGAATGCCGTAGATCGCTCTGAGCCGACTTTTCACATGTTCGGCAGTATCGGAATCAACCAGTTTGATTAAACCGAAATTGACGTCCGCCACGGTTTGCCAAGGGCAAGCACGTACATAGCCTTCCGGGTTGGTCAAGCAGGCACCGTTGCTCGCCATTCCAGTTCCCAACTCGAACAATCCGATGATGCGTACACGGTTCGGTCCCAGGGAGGTCTCGACGCCAACATCTTGCTGTGTAAATTCTACCTTGTTCACCGGTCCATATTCCGGTTTCGATTTGGAATCGACTAGTACAAAACTGGCGTCGGACAACTCTCGCGCCATTTGGCGAATATCTTCACGGACAAAACCAGGGTCGTTGGGGTCGGTGCCCATGGTGATGATGGCTCGCCACTCCCCGGCAGGATCGTCATCTTTGAGGTTAATAGTCGTTAGAATATCGCCGCGAATCGGTGCTTGCCATTCGCTAAGTCCGAGATAAAAAGGGCGAGCTACCTCGACCTCAGGCAATGACGCAGCTTGAAAGACTCGTGCGCGTGGAAACGCGCGAGGCTCGGTCAGATGCAAATACGCAGGAGAGCGAAGCATCAAGTCAAAGTCGAGCGCGGTGTAGATTTGGGTCGCTGTCTTGCGGATGGCCCCTTGAAAACCCATTTGCATAAAAATGAGAATGACGGCAAAGCCGACGCCCGCCACGCCAATCGCAGTGCGGACCTTATTGTGGGCAAGATTCTTCCATGCCAGCGGGGTTTTCATGATGCCCTTTTGCCGCCATTGCCCGTAGAGTGTTGCGATAACACTAGGAAGCTAGGCATCCTTAGGAGCCAGATTGGCTTGCGGAGGATTCGTTTTTATCGACCGGTTCAGCTCCGTCTGCTGAGCTTGCGTCCGTTTTCTTTTTGCTGAATTCGATCGTCACCTGCAGCCCGACATTCTCTGCTGCATGGGCATTCGCATCTTCGCTCCAATTGTCCTCGTTCCCTCGTCGAGCTTCCTTGGCAGCCTTAATCTCCGACTGGTTTGCAGGGACATCAATTGCGATACGCGCTTCGACGACGCTACGATCGGCCGGGGCCAGCGGGTTGCGGCTGGTCAGGCCAGGGGGTGAAACCAAGCGGCCTACCTCCTTCACCCTGCCGCGAATCCCCCCCCAACGCTCGGTCGTGCCTTCTTTTTTGAGCGGACCATCCGCAAAAAACCCTGAGAATGCCGGACTTCGAATGATCACTTCTTGTTCGTCAAAGAGCTCTTTTCGGTCTGATTCATAAACTTCGGCGATGCAGATCATCTCACGCAAATCACCTAGTTGCATGATGGGGGCTTGCGTCACAATCTCGCCATCACGTGCGGTAATCTTGAGCACTATGTATTGCGGCATTGGCGTGGAATTGTCGTCTTCAACACGATGAGTTGTCGAACCGGCTTCTGTCGTTCGCAGCGAATCGACGGATTCTACGACGTTCAGCAAATCGGCCAATGCATCTTCGGAGTACTTGGGAGCTAACAACACTGACCGCTTTAACGCCTCCCTGGCAACTTTAATCTCTTGCTCGATCAACTTTGTTTCTAGCTGATCCGAGAATGAATTTTCATCGACCTGATCGTGCGCCAATTTGGCCACGTTGAAACTTCCAGTAGTGGCATCAACCGATAAATCAGCAGCGCGCTTCGTCGACGGGTAACTTTGGTTGGCAATTTCGAAATCTTGAATCGCCATGTCCAATTTGTTTTTCTGCTTGGCAAGTTGGTGAGCCGTCACAAGTTCGGGATCATCGGCCCAGAGTTGTTCTAATTTCTGGTACTCGGTCTGCTCAAGTCTCATGGCCACAGCGAGTACCACAAGCCTTTTTTTTTGCAGTTCGATTTCCTTCTGTTTGGCCAAGGCCTGCGCTTTCGCAGCCTTCGCCTGTGCAAGCTGAGCGAACGCCAATTGTTTTTGATGCTTATATTTCTGCAAAGCCAGCTGCTTCTTTTGTTCAAGCGCCAACAGCTGGGCTTGGCCCATGTCGTAACTATCAAGCGTACCCAGAATGCCGTTGGTCGGGATCACTTTGTTTAGCTCAACCCCTTCAGTCAATGATTTCAGGCGATCTCCGGGAGTTGCCAGAATGTCAACAACGCCCGTCGCGGGCCTGAGATGCCCTAAGGCATAAACGGTTCGAGCGTCCTTCTTCTGGTCGATTTCTTGGGAATCTGGAAACAACCACTGACAACCCGACATCGCCATGCATACGGCGATCACGAGCGAAGATATCCCTCGGTATTTTGAAGAATCAACCCATGGCATCGAAAATCGTCTCGGTAGAGGCAAAACAGCACAAAATCAACGGATTGAGTCTACAAATGTACCCGCGCAACAGCGCAGTGGCAGATCAAAGAGCAGTTCTATTCCAGAATGAACAGCCCCCGCAGTCCTGTCAAGCAATCGCTGACCGTCGTAGCAATTACAACCGCTATGATCGATCCAATGCATGCGGTTTGGAAGTAAGAAGCTGCGAAAAACCATCCGGCTTGCAATGGTTCCCATAACGGCAGTAAAGTGAATCAGAGTACCGGCCTGTCTGGGCTCGATTTCGATTTAACTTCTCGACTTATACGATCCTGTGGACGAACTCTGCTCGCCATGATGCTGGGTTGGTGCGCTGGATTGCACTGTGGGCTACTTTTTGAATTGAGGCGTCTCCATTATGCGTCGACTAGTGACTTTCCTATTGGGAATGGTAACCGGCGGCTTGCTGCTATTCGGGGCTCTTAACTATCACATCCTGCGAGCTGACGATGGATTCCACTTAATCCCCAAGACAAGCACACGGCTTGCCGCGACTTACGTTGATATTCGCAAGTTTACGGTCGCCGACCTAACCAAACATGCGGATATTGTCGAAGCGATCATTCGTGCCGATAAACAAGAATTGCTGAAAAAGACCACTGCAGGCGCGTTGCAGAACGGCCTCGACCGCTTTTTGGACCGAAGTTCTTCCAAGTAGGCTAAAAACGTGTGCCATTCGACACGTTCGCCAGTTTCGATAGAAATAGTAGTGATGCTCGCAACCCTACGACCCGCAGTATTGCTATTAGAATCTTGCTGGTGAAGAGTGCACCATTCTTTGTCCGATTAGTAGTCACGGACGTGTGATGACCCGTTGCAATGAACTGGCGGCGATTCCACGTATGTCAACACAAAACTCCGTGGCGAAAAAGGTGAGCTGTGGAATTCAACCGCAACCAGTTCTTTTTCCTGGGCGTTATGATCTTGCTGCTAGGTCTGCAAGTGCGCATGGTCAGCGCCTATGTTTTGACTCCGGATGCCACGCGATTCTTGGCGGAGCGAACACATTCCTCGTCGAGTTCCGAAGGCGCCGTTGTTTCCTATGCTAGTGACGTCGGCGCGCTCCCCAACAAAGTCTTTCATCCCCCTGAATGGCTCGGCTGGTGCTTGATATCGGTTGGGGCGGTCCTGATGTTGCACAGCCTAGCCATGCCAAAGCCTTAGCAATGGCATGAGTAACCCCGCTGAACTCTGGAGCGCCTGCCCATGCTGTATTCTGGCCGAGGCTTACAATGGGTCTTGATTCTCGCGACTTGGATGGCGGCCCTCGCGATCTTGCTTGACTACAGCTCTGCCCTGGATGGTTCGGGCACGAGAAAGGCGTCTGCTACCGAGTCGAGCTCGAATCTGAAGCGAAAGACCGTGCAAATTGACCGGCGCCGTCTCCGTGAAGGCACTCAAGTGAGCAACGAATCGGGGTATTTCCGGCTCGATGGAGATGGCGCGACATTTGTCTCGGATAACGGCCATCAATTTGGCGGGTTGCCAAATCTTAATTTGGAGCGAGTGGTGCGCATTCTCAAAAACGCCGAGGATTCGCAGTATATCCGGTGGACCGTCAACGGGATGGTTACTGAGTTTTCAGAACGCAACTTCCTATTGATTAGCAGAGCCATTTACAAATCGGTGAGCCAACCTCCCTTGCCCGAGCAGCTTCAATAGCGGCTGCAGGTTAGTCCACAGCTTGACATGGGTTCTCGTACGGATATCATCGTTTTATACGGTAAATCTAAACGGAATTTGTCAACGGAATTTGTCAAACATGTCTACTTTGCGTCACCTCGAAATTAGTGAGTCAACCAGTGTAAGTGTGATTCGCTTCAAGGACCAAAAGATCATCGACCCGCAGGCGATTCAGGAACTGGGCCAGGAACTCTTCGACTTGATCGAAAAGGACGATCGCAAGAAATTAGTACTCAATTTTTCTAACGTCGAATTTCTGTCGAGTGCCGCCTTGGGCAAGCTCATCACGTTTGATAAAAAGTCGAAAAAGCAAGGTGCCGAATTAATTCTCACCAATATCTCTCCCGAGATCTTTCAGGTGTTTGCGATCACCAACTTGGACAAGCTCTTCCAAATCAAAGACAGCGAAGCTGACGCCTTGGCTGTTCTTTAGACGCGTCTTGCTGCTGCCATATTCCCTAGCCGTGTACTCTCGCTGAGTCGTGATATGTCTTTAGACGATGAGACAAAAACTTTCCTGCGCTCGCTGCCTAGTACGCTCAATGCCTACCACGACTTCGTCGAAGAGATATTAAATGAGATGCTCCAAATGGATTGGGATAAAAGCATCTTGTTTGGTGTACACATGGCTTTAGAGGAATCGATTAGCAACGCCATAAGGCACGGCAATCAAGAAAATCCAAAAAAGCAAGTTCAAGTCAAATGCGAGATCAGCGCAGTGCGATTCTGGGCCAATATTTGCGACGAAGGCGAGGGATATGCTGCCGGAGCGGTTCCCGACTGTCGCTCGCCAGGAAATCTGGGTGCCCCCGGCGGCCGCGGCTTAGCTCTTATCCGCGCTTATATGACCACCGTCGAGCTAAGCAAAAACGGCAGCTGTTTGACGATGGAGAAGCTGCTGGAAGAACCTGCAGGCTAGTAGTTGCCGACGAAGTGCCTTGCTAAGAAAAGTTTTCGCCTCTTGCTGGACAATATCGCGTCCGATAACATAGAAGCATCTCTCACCCTACTGTAAGAGCAACATTCCTCGGTAGCTCAGTTGGTAGAGCAGGCGGCTGTTAACCGCCTTGTCGTAGGTTCGAGTCCTACCCGAGGAGCTTTTCGTTATTCTACGAGTCAAGCCGACACACGAGTTTACGCCCGACGCCGAGAGATCGGCCGCCGGGCGTTTTGCGTTTACGGCGTTTGTCCGCAAGGGTTTGCGCGAACTTCGCCGTCCGGCTCGTCGTCTCTATTTCGAGAGATTTAAATGAGGGACCGAAGGAAACCCCCACGGTTCCCCTCGCGGCCCAGAATCTCGGCCCAAAACTCTCGGAATCTCTGATTAACAGACCCCTTGGAGTTAACAGGCCGGTCCCTTTCGGACTCTAGAATCTCAACCTCAAACTGCCCAAGGCACGGGCTTCACAGCACCAACTGTGTACTCCGCATCGACGTCTCGCCGCAGCATTGAGCCACGGTATCCGAGCGATGCCAAGAATGCCTGCTGTAGCCCCCCCCCCCCACTTGGTACCAGAGGCCACCCCGTTCTTCATCTCCTTGGTTTCGTCCGAACAAGCGGGCCGCCTTTTTGGGTTCAGCGTGCACCAGCGCGTTGCGAACGTCCACTAACACGTCGATCAAGTCTTCGTGATTGAACGCCTTGGCGTACGACTTGATGGGCGCGGACTTGTCGGGGATCGCAGCTTGAATATTGTGTAGCGACAAAAGCCACTTGATTTTGTCGCTTGCAGGCAGTGATTTAAATCCCGACTCGCTACAGATACGCCGCTCCAAAACAATCTCACGCCACGCAAGACATTCTAGAGCAGCTTGCTGCAAAATTATCGCCCCCTCCACTCCACCGGCGCATTGCTCTGATTCGACGAGCCAGTGCAAAGCCGTCTCCAAAGCCTGGGCGCGATCTTCATTTGTGAACGCCGTGGATATTAAGCACTTTGGAACGAATGCTCTCACCATTAGCAACTCGGTTATCGCGGGCAATACCATCGACCTTACTGGATCAGGTGCATTTGCATCCGGTGGCTTCAATCTTATTGGCGACGGCGACTTCAACGGCGATGGCTTTGTCGGTTCCGGTGATCTCAACCAAGTCGGTATCCACTGGCGAAACGCCAATCCAGAACCTGCCGCAGCTCCGCGGACTCCGCGCGCACCGCTTTCGCAATCCGCCATCACAACTGTTGTTGCTTCTGAAGAAGTCTCTCCGCAGCCCAAGAAAAATCTTGCACCCGCGAAACATGCGCCCCAAATAGACACCACCGCAATGGTCGACTTGCTGTTCGCACGCCCATCCTATCCTCCGCGATGAAGTCGCCCAGTCGCACGTAAGTCAACGAACGTCGCTGGTAAACACCGACCGGGCATTCCGCAACCTGCAAGAAGATCTCTTGCGTCGGGATCGGCAGTCAGCCGAAGCCCGCTGAAGCGATTGCGAGTCACGTCCCAAACGCGGAAAAGGTGTCAGGAACCAAATTGAAGAAAGGTTCCTGACACCTTTTCTTCCTCCGACTTTCTTTTCGTGTCTTTTTGTGCTCTGCGTGGCCAATCGAGCATGCCGTGCTTTGTTTAGCCATCCCAATTCGGTCTGACGCGGAGCCTCGCTAAAGTTGAAATCTTTTCTGCACTACAGCAGGCCGTCGCGTTTTAAGATCGCAAGAATCTCGGCGACGACCTTGGGGAATTGGTCCGCCACGTTGTTCTTTTCGCCAATGTCCTTGGAAAGATCATAAAGTCGCCAATCGGGTTTCACGCCGCTTGAACGCTGAGACTGGGTCACCGGCGGTGCCCCCTCCTTTTTGGATCGATTTACTTTTGGCTTGCGATACTGCACCAGTTTCCAATCGCCGAAACGGACGCCCACGGACGTCGCGCCTTCGCCGCTGGCACAATAGAGATATTCGTGTTTTCCCTGTTCGTCCGGTTGACCCACCAGCGTAGGCAAGTAGGAGATCCCGTCGATCCCGGCCGGGGCTTCCGCGCCGGCCAGCTCGCAGGCGGTCGGCAGGAAATCCTGGAAAGCGGAAGGGTGGGAAGAGACCGTGGCCGGTTTAATCTTCCCGGGCCACCGCGCGATCATCGGCACTCGATATCCGCCCTCGTGCATTGACCGCTTGAAGCCGTTCAAATCGCCGTTGGAATTGAAATACTCGTGACGGTGCCCACCTTCGTTGTGTGGTCCATTGTCCGAAGTAAAAACGACCAACGTCTTCTCGTCGATGTTCAGCTCTTTGAGAAGCTTCATCAATCGCCCGACATCCTTGTCCATCCGGCCGATCATCGCGGCAAACCCCTTTTCGGGATTCGGCCAGTCCTTATCCGCGTAGATGCCGTAGTCCGGGACCTCCATCCCGTCGCCATGGACGCGGCCCCCTTCGTTGTTGGCGTGAGGGATGGTCCAGTGAATGTGGAGCAAGAACGGGTTGTCCTTTTCACGGCGAATGAAGTTGAATGCGGCCTCGGTCATGAAGTCATGCGAATAGCTGACCCGTTTCGAGGAAACGCGGCCGCGTCCATTTGGGTAGTCGCCAATCACGTTTCCGGGCAAGGGCACTTGTCGGGAATTCTCCCACAGATGCGTGGGGTAGTAATTGTGCGCGATGCACTGGTTCAAGTAGCCGAACCAGTAGTCGAATCCGTTTTTATTGGGGTGGCCCGGATTGTCGATTTCGGATGGGTCATTCACATTGCCCAGCGCCCATTTACCGACGCCGCCGGTCGCGTAGCCGACGTCGTGCAAGCAGCGGGCCACCGTTGGTTCTTTGGAAGTGAGGCTACGCGGACGGTTTCCGGTCAGACCCGTATGTCCCACGTGCTTGCCCAACCACAGCACCAATCGCGAAGGGCGGCAAACGGTATGCCCGGCGTAGTGATCCGTAAACTTCATTCCCTGCCGGGCCATCTGATCGATATTGGGCGTCTTTATCCGTTTTTGCCCGAAGCACCCAAGGTCTCCATAGCCGAGATCGTCGGTCATGATATAGATAATGTTGGGCC